>Ga0209723_1003827_pt1 | contig 17600 bp, 9 predicted proteins | sample BiotimSIPDNA_2_FD_185750 | JGI IMG/M metagenome (GOLD analysis project Ga0209723, IMG submission 185750) | Anaerobic biogas reactor microbial communites from Washington, USA - Biogas_R2 time_0 SIP DNA (SPAdes) (version 2) | ecosystem: Engineered > Bioreactor > Anaerobic > Unclassified | place... | reverse complement strand
TGTGTTACTATAGGTCGGGACACCAGCATATCTGCTGTTATAACAGACAATAATGGATTGTATAGCACAATCCTGTATCATAAAAAGGGGAATGAAACCTTTTTCATTGCAGATACAATGACAAAAACCGGACAGGATCTTTTCTCAAGTACAATACAGGGTAATCGAATTACCAATACTGGTATAGATTATTACATCAGGGCTATAGATAGCGCAGGAGCAGCAACCCGTTTTCCTGAGAATGGGTATATCAGTTTGCCAATGTGTAATAGTGGACTTGTGATATTGGTACCGCCAGATACTTCGATGCATGAAGGAGAGATTATTTCATTTGTCATTAATGCCTATGTTCAGGATGGAACGATTCCGGATCTGAAAATTAATAACCCACCTTCAATGTGTACATTTTCTGATAGTGGAAATGGAAATGCGCTCCTTACAATTGCACCAGGATGTATAGATAATGGCGTGTACACAATCTCACTTGCTGCAATAAACGGAACCGACACAGTAACATCAGACTTCCAGATAACGGTACACGATGTTAATTTTCCACCAGTAATCGATTCCATTGGAAATCAGATCAGTCGTAAAGGTGAGCCTTTCAGTTTGACTGTAAATGTTTTCGACTGTGATCTTACCACTCCCTCTATAAACCTGCTCAGACCTCCTTCAGGATCCTCTTTTATTGATAATAATGACAGGACAGGTACTTTTACCTGGACACCCGACAGCAGTGAATACGGATATTATGTATTGATATTCGAAGCCAGTGACGGGAACTCGACAGTAAGGGACACGGTTATCCTGGAAATAACTGACGAGAATATCTATGAACCTGTACTTACACTGTCGGATACTATAATCCATACATCGTTGAATCTTCCAGTGACTATCCTTATTACATCAGAAGATGGGGATGGTACTCTACCGGTTTTAAAAGCATCAAAATTGCCTGAAAATGCAACTTTTGCCTCTGACAATAATGGTACGGCACTTTTATCCTGGACGCCAACCGATACAGGCAATTTCAGTTTTGATATTACTGCAATCGATTTTTTTGATACAACAAATATGGTATCTGTTACAGTTACCATATTTGTTGGTAATGGAAATATAACCGGACCGGTATTTCTACCGCGACCCGACACAACTGTTTTTCAGAACAGTGAAATGAGATTACTTGTTGAAGCACATGACCAGGATGGAACCATACCGGAGCTGTTTTTTGTGAGCGGACCAAATGGTATTGACTTCCAGGATAACGGTGACGGAACCGGTAAAATTATCTGGATTCCACAATGTGATGAATCAGGAAACTTTACAGTTAAAATAGGTGCACGCGATGAATCGCTTGCAGATACTGTTTCTGTGGTGATAACTGTTATTAAAGTAAATTGTCCTCCCGTTATTAACCATACGCCAGACGTAAACGCTGATCCCGGACAAATGATTACAATACCGGTCAGTGCCTATGACCCGGATAATGATGGAACCATTCCACTGTTATCTGCATCATGCGATCTTGAAGGATTTGTGTTTATTACCTCAAATAACGGTACTGGTGAGTTCAGATGCCCGGTACCTGCAGACTCCGGTATCTACTCAGTTACTTTCTACGCTACAGACGGAGTCTCTACCGACAGCATTAAAGTTAAAATCGCTGTCAATAAACATGGTTCCATATCCATTAAAGGAAATGTTAAAGGCTCACAAATTTATGCTCTGCCATCAGGTACTTTCAGTGGAAATTATCTTGGAACCGATTCTGTTAAAACGACACTGCCTCAGGGTGCGTACTGGTTTGAAATACGTGCCCGGGGTTACAGAGCCCAAAGGATTTTCTGTAAAATCGAGGCTGATAAAACAGTCAAACATTCTGTTAATCTGAAAAAATCAATACCGCTGATGCTTACAGGGCCGGATACACTCTCTTTCTCTGCAGACTCCATTGCGACACCCAGGGCTTTCTCTTTTATTGACCTTAATATGGATGGTATTGAAGACCTGGTGGTATTGTCCAACGATGGTTTCTGCTGGTATGCCGGACAGGATAGTTTGCATAATACAAAATACAGAAAACAGATGTCAGATCAGTTTAAGGCTATTGCAGGTTATAATCCTGTTTGTCATCAGTTTATTGACTGGGACAATGACGGAATATATGATCACCTGTTTTCAGATCCGTCCGGAAAAATAATGGTAGTAAATGGAAAAGATTTATCTGTTTCGACACTTATAAGCAGGAATTCCGGTGAAATGCTCTACTCCGTAATAATTGATACAGATAATAAAGGGAATAAAGATCTTCTTGTGCACTCCCAGGGACGTGGATTGTATCTTTATAACAATAATGGTACAACTGCTAAACCTGTATATGATTTCGCACAGGAGTGTACAGACAGTTCAGGAAACTCTTTTACTGATTTCAAAGGTACTCCATTACTTATTGACCTTGATAATGACGGCGCACTGGAGTTTATAATAAATTCTGGTAATAAGGTCAGTGTATATACTCCGGACACGGTTTTTTCAACACTGGTTTTCAGGGAACACCTCAACTGTGCGGGAAATCGCTTTAATTCGGACAGTTCATTTATTTCACTTACAGGATCACCATCCGGATTACCCAAAATTGCAATAAACAGAAACAATACCATATTACTCTACCCCACGCATCTGCTTGGTGATATCAATTTCGATAATGTTGTAAACATCAAAGATATCAGTATCATTTCAAAGCAGATGGAATACAATAAAGATGATCAAGGTTATAATCCGATTCTCAATCTCATGTTATCAAAAGACGGCAACGAAGTTATTGATATCAGGGATATAAGCAAAGCAAGTAAATGCTGGGAATTGCAACAATAAATCTTTCTGATAAGGAATTAACATGAAAAAAGTTGTTTTTATACTGCTTAATGTTTGTGCCTTTCTCTGGGCTGGTCCGAATTCTTCTGCAAAACTGTATATCGATACAGATATCAGTTCTTCATCAATTGATTCTATTGGCTGGTGCAAAAAAGACAGTACATTCACAGCTGGAATAAAAATTTCGAAAGCTGTCGACCTCTTCAGTTTTGAAGTTTATTTGAAATATGATACTTCAGCACTTGAATACATTTCTATAAAAAAAGATACGGAAGACTACGAAAATTTTCTTGAATCCTCCGGAGGCTCTGTATCTGTACCGAAAAAATGGTCGAAAAATGATTCAACTTTAATTCATATATATGCATTTTTACTTGGGGATGATCCTGATATTTGTGTGAATGGATCCGGCTGGCTTGCGTTTCTGACGTTTAAGCTTAAAAAATCGGATACAACAGAACTCTATCTGACAGATCCAATCATTATGGATTGTGATCTGGATGATGATACCAAATCAGAATGCCATTTCGCTAAAATCATACCAGGGAAATCTGCAGTAATCAGCAGAAAATCACGTGTTAAATATATAAATCAGGTTAATGTAATTGACAAAAAGGTACAAGTATCACTATCTGGAAATGCTCTTTCAGAAATATCTATAACAGACTTTTCCGGTCGGATTCTGCAGAAAAACAGTAATGTACAAAATAGGACCATTCTGGATCTGAGTAGGACCGGTACAGGTATCTTTATATTAAAAGTATCCCAAGGCGGGAATGTTCAAACATGTCCATTGTTAATTCACTAGTTTTCCACTTTAACAAAACGGATCTATTCCGGCTATATTTGTCACATGCTTAAATATATAAAATTTTCAATTTTTCTGTTTTTAATATTCGTTTCGTACTTTCCGGCTTTTTCTCAAACAGAAGAGTTCTTTCCGGATAGTATTGATAAAATAAACCTCTGGCATATTTCAGACAGTACCAATCTTTTTGTGGGTGCATCCTTTTATTACACAGACCCTGAAGATTCAATTATAGTATGGCTATATACATCCGAATCGGATGTGCCTGGTGAGCTGTATTTTATGATACCGGGATTTTCAGATTCAGCGCTGTTTTTATTTACAAACAGAGACAACGGCGCACGGGTCAATATTACTGAATTGCTGGATAATCCGATTCCACCCGGCACAGAAATATTTTTTATGTATAAAAGAGAGGCATCAGATAAAAATTTAAGATACACTGGCCAGAATCGTCCTGGAATTGACCCAGAAGATCAGACAAACTATCCGGGAGCTTCATTTGTTTCCAAACAGTTTGGTTTACGGCCAGGATTTGGACACAGATGGGCAGTTGCAGGGAGAATTATGGAAAACTCGGGAGCTCCAACTGATACCATAATTTTTGGTTTTGAAGATGATGCACTGGTTATTATTCCCGATTCGGTAACTTCCGATTTTGATTTTAATGATGTCATATTCAAAACTACCGGTCTGGATCTCAATGTTGATCCTTTTGTAGACACACTTATTCTTTCGGTTGAAGACACTGTCACTGCTGGTGATTCTGTTTACTGTATTGCAAGTGTATGGGCTGACAGTGCAGGAAAAAGAATCCGCAGCTCACGTTTCGATTCACTTTTAAACTGGGAACTTACAGGGAATTCTGTTCACAATGACACATTGATCCATCCGGCAAGTGGCTCCGATAGTATTGCCCTGTTTCTTCCACAAACTGCATTTCGCAGTTTTACCATTAATGTGAGCATTTTAGATCCGCTAATAAAAGATACGATCAACATCAGCAAACAGGTTTATATTTTACCCGGAGCTCCATCGTCTTTATCTATTGAACATTATGGTGATACATCAAGTCCAATTTTCAACTTTAATATTAATCCAGTAATACCTTCTATTCAGATATTTTCCAACATGAATTCTGTTCCTGTTTACGCCATACTGAGAGACAGTTATGGAAATTTTGCAGATTTTTCACAAAATGCCGTATGGGATACTTCATCAGATGCGGATTATCCAGTACGACTGAATCCTTCAATTGCGTCTGTTGAAAATGGCAATACAGAAATTGGAGAAGCAATAATCACCAAACATGGAACAGGTAACATTCTAGTTTACGCTTCAGATACATCATCAGGAGAAACGTTCACCGATACGGCTCTTGTGAATATTGCTTCTACTGACTACGATTCTCTCCGAATAAGGATAATTGAAACCAGTGATACAATTTATCCTTCAGATTTACTCATAATAACTACCGACAGCTGTAAAAACATGATTGCAGAAGGACTCCGTGTAGATAACCACATATGGGAACAGTTAGCAGTCAACTGGTCTTCAAATATAAAAAGCAATTTACCAGACGATACTGTTCGAAGTGTTAAATATTGTCCTGGCGATACTGGTACAGGTTTTATAAGAATCAGTTATTATGATGTTTTTTCCATTTTACCATTAAAAGTAAAACCTGGTAAACCGGTCAGACTGTCTATATATACAGATCAACTAACTCTCTTCGGACAGGATACTGTACTTTCTGCCGGTAATGTAATTACTCTTAAAGCCCGGTTATCAGATAAAAACGATATTCTTCTTCCCTCACCTGCTCCAGATACGATCAGATGGAGCTTAATTGAAGAGGTCCAAACTGATTCCACCAACAGCTCTGGCGATCTATCAGACACCCTCGGCTCCGAAATCCAGTTTTTGCCATTGCGTGCATATCGCACGGTTAAAATCATTGCAGGTTTCGGTGAACTTTTTGATACTGTCAGTATCAAGATAAACCCCGGAGACCCATATCGTGTTGTAATTGAATCTCATGCAGACTGGAAAAAATCGATGCATTCGCCTGATGAAATTGATACTGTTGAGATACCGGACAACAGCACTCAAGCTACAGTTTATGCAATTATCCGTGATTCACTTGGCAACTTTATCGATTCTCTTCGTGAAGGAGTCTGGGGGAATACGGATACATTGGTTACAATTGAAGGCGGAACAAAAATCTCTATTGGTAAAATTCAAAAAAATCTTGGGGTAAAAGAGGGAGTCTGCAAAATATTTGTTTCGAATGAAAGTTTCAGCGATACTGCTTATGTAAAACTACTTCCATATCATTTTATTGACCTTCGAATAGTTACAGTCGATTACAAAGTTCTTGATACACTTGTTATATCTACAAATTTCGATACTACATTGCGGGCTCAGGGCTTAAGATCTGATACTGCACTATGGCGTGATATAACTGCGGATTGGACATTATCGCAAGATCTAATAATCAACAGTGGTGAATCTTTCCATTCAAACCTTCTGTATTTATCTCCAATAAAGCCCGGAACCGGAAATATTTCTGCAGCATTTTCATCAACAAACGATACTCTTCGGGATTCCATTTTTGTGGAATTTTTACGTGGACGCCCGACACATGCAGATATCACCTTGATTACAGATCCCCAAAAACGGATCGCAGGTGATACGATAACCGCAGTCGTAAGGATTTACAACCAGGACGGGCTAGTTCCGGATTTATTTTGCTACGAACCGGACTCATCTACAGGTGGTTCCGTGTACTTTGATTCCCTGGGGCACGGGAACCGTAATTTTAAACCTGAAGTCATTACAGAACATGGATCATATGTCGTTAACAGCTTCGATATGAAACAGTTTGCAGATGTATCCCAGTGCTTTTTAAACGGTATTGATACGGTACAATTTATAATATACTTCGCACCGTTTATCTCAGACAGCCTTCATCAATTAACTGTAAAACTTGGTGATATCACAGCTTTAACAGCTCCATTCCGGATTAATCCATCAGATCTTGATTCCCTTTCGATTGCGCATACCAATCCGTGTTGCCCGGATACATTAATCATGCGCTATCCAAACGATGAAGTTCTTTTATACGCTGTAGGATACGACCGTTTTAAAAATATGCGTGGTGGAGAAACCTGCATGTGGAACACAACAGGAACTCTTCATCCATTCGAAACAAAAACAGCTGCCAGCAGGATCTTATACACAGCAGATTCAATTAATGTAAAGGATGATGAAAATGGATATGCAATAGCGATTTTCGAAGATGACGAAACCATTATCGATTCGTTGTATGTAAAAATAACAGGTCCCCTTGCCACCCCGGTTTCTGCAATCACAGGAGACAGGAATGGTAATGGTCTTCTGGACTTAATTAAAATCCGGTTTAATATGCCTGTTTACAACAATCATGAATCGTTGGGGCAATCTTTTTATGTCAAACATATTAATACAATTTTTACAACAGACAGCATCACTTTTTCAAAAGACAGTCTGACAGTAAACCTTTTTGTCAGAGAAATTGACAATGGTACGCTTCAAACCAGCTGGAAACCAATTGTATCTCTGAATAATTCTGATTTCATGCTTGGCGGAGCAATCGATTCTTTTACAATAGAAACTCATGACGGGGCTGGACCGGTTATCGCTTCTGTTATTCGGGAGATTGGAGACAGCCGCAAAGATGACCTGATAACTGTAACATTCAGTGAAGAGGTTACGGACAGTAATGGAAACCGGTTTTCTCTTTTAGCACTTCCACAAAAAACCTTTAATACATGGGTTTCAGATAAAAATAATAAATTTAAACAATTATCGCTTCTTAAAGACATTCCTCATTTCAATGCACCCTACCGCACAGATCAGTTATTCTTTAACACATCCAATGAAATTGAATTTACTGCTGAACACTATTTCAGTCTGCGAACCGACCAATCCAGCAATATTGTTAAAGATAATGCAGGAAATATTCCATCAGAAAAAAACAGGAAAGTTCAGGTCGTAGTGCGTGGAAAAGCACCCCAAAAGCTTGTAATTGTACCAAATCCGACCAAAGCGTCAATATTACGAGAAAAACCTGGAGAGTTTCATCTTGAACATAATCCATCTGCAATCCAATGGGTAAAAGCAGACAAAAGCGGTACTGTTATTACATTTGACATTTTAATACCTGATTCATGCAAAAAAATCGGTGGTAAAATTACTATTTTTGATCAAATTGGCAACACTGTTATTTCAGATCCTGTCAAAGAGTACAAATGGACAAACCTTTTCAGAAAAGACAGAATAGCCTCAAATACCGAAATCTGGAATATTACTCCAAAAGAATGGAATGCAGATGGTACTGTGTATAAATATTGTATTTACTGGAACGGTTATACTGCAGGCAAATTTAAAACCGCACCGGGTGTTTATCGGGTAGTTCTAAAAATGATTTATAAAATCAATGGTAAAGACACTTACAAAACGTATACAGGAAAAATAGGAATTAAACAATGAAATTTAAGCTATTTCCAGTATTTTTAGTCTGGTCTGTTTTTACATATGGTAATGAATATAATCCGTTTTATCTTGATACTGTTACTTTTGATCAACAGAATTTTTCTTTTAAAGTAAAATGGCATATTGATCCGGGTTCAGATAGTAACAATTACAACCCTGGCATTACATTTACATGTAGTGAAGAGTCATCTTCACCACCGCTGAGCTGTTTAAATCAGTTATCGGGTGATTCCGTTTTTGAATTACCTGATCTGATATTTGATACAACATACTATATCGAGTTATGGGCTAAGCACAATGACACATGGATTGAACCCGATTCTCAATCCACTAAAAAGGTAAAGGTATTTTCATTAGTGCATCAACCTGTTACTCTATTTGAAACATCCACTACAGACACGGTCAAGGCACTTAAGGGTAAACTAATGATGTTTATTGATTCCACCTTTCCTCTTGGCTTGCCTCCATATAACGACACTGTAAGCAGTTTTATACCAGCCAAATCCATGCTCAAAGACGGATTTGTTGGATACAGCAACGCAATACGATTTCAAAAGCCTGAACCAATCGCACCTTTTTTTATAGCTATCACTCCTGACAGTATTCCAAAAAAAGATTTCAGAAAAGAACAACTTCGGATATTCAGAGATTCTTCCGGTGTTTTTCTTTGTGAAAAAGAGTCATATTATGATAAAGATATTGACCGTGTCATTGTAAAAACAAAAAATCTCAAATTTCCATTTGTCATTCTTGCAGATACAGCACGCCCAAAGATCAAAATAGTATCGGATACTTCTGAATGCATCAAATCCCGATCTCTTCATGATACCCTTGAAATTGAAGACAATTGCGCGAATATTAACTGGTCTTATTACTGTTCACCCGGTGCACAACTTCCTGTCATTCCCGAAAAAAGTGGTACTTTTCAGAAAAAAAAGGGGTTGATAACAGGCATGATACCTTCACCAGGCGCACAATCTGACGGAATGCGGGCTGTTTATATTATTAATGATGGTACATATAGCGACACTATCCGGTTATCACGTCGCGGATTAAGAGAAAATTGTGATCCATTTACTACTGCAGCAAATATTATAACACCGTTTTTTACAACATCTACACTTGAAAAGTCTGAAATGAAAAATGGTCTTAATGATCTTTTTAAAAAAGCCGGTGGGAAATACGATAAATCGTTATTCCGAATTTACCGCTGGTATCCGGATAAATCAAACAAATCAAAAGAAAACAAATGGATAGAGTATTCTTCAAAAAATCAAAGTCTCTTCAAAATCACTTCTGGCGTTCTGTTCTGGTTAATTACCGATAAACCATATCTTATTAATCTTGGGAAAGGTACATCCGTTTCTCTTATTGACACTATAAAAGTTATACTGCAACCAAAACAATGGACTGATTTCAGTAATCCTTACGGTTTTAATCTTAGCCTGACAAATATAATGAAATCCTCGGGAAATATTTCTGAAGAGATAACTGTTTACAAGTGGGCAAGAGACAACAACAATAAAACCTATCGGGCAGAACTTTTTTATGATAATGCGGCTTCGACATCTCACGATACAGTACATGCTCTGGAATATGGATACACTGTTTTTAATAAATCCGATTCAGTTATCAACCTTTCACTTGCACCAATACCTTTTCAATCTCAATATTCTGAAAGTTACTTACATAAAAAACAACCTATCAAAAACCAGACAATATGTGTAAGTCTTTCCGGCAATAGAGGTAAATACGCATCTGTATATTGTGGAATACATTATAATGGTGATGATACTCTCTTTTCCGCATTACCACCTTCATTTGGCACAACACCGATTCGTATAAAAAAAGGCGACAGTTCCTATGGTATTCTCTCCTGTCCTGTACAGAAAAATACCCTGCCGGCAGTTTTTGAACTGGAAATCTATGCTAATGGTATGCATGATATCCAATTATCGGCAGATCTTATGGATAAAACTTCTGATTTATCATATTTATTATTTTATCACGATAACAACAAATCAAAAGGGTTTTCCGGAAATCATGTTTCTGTTGACAATACTTTAAATAAAGCATATCTTGTTGCCGGTTCAAAAGCAGATATCGAATCTTTTCAAAAACAGCATAATTCCAAACCGGTACAGAGCAAACCATCAGTCTGCATCAATTATTGTAATAACAGTATTTCTCTACAGATTCACGGGATAGAAAAGAGTTTATTGTCATTGAAGTTATTTTCTCTGGACGGTAAAACTGTAAAAACACACTCTCTCAAATATTCAGGCATTGCTGCACCGGAACTGAAATTACCAGTTAACCTTCAAAACGGTGTTTACATAGCAAAAGTTGTTTTTAAAAGAAAAGGTACAAACATTTACTCAAAAGTTCATAAAATAACTAATTTCAAAAAGAGATAGTAATGAAAATCAAATTATTATACTTGTCATTTGCTGTTATTATGTCTGCTTCAACCGTTTTTCCATTTAAAGATTCTACTGTTGTGGTAAGAGAAAAGAATGTAAATCTTTTGAATATACGAAGCACATCAAGAGTCAGTGATGAAGATTCAACAATATTTCTTTATCTAAATTTTGATGGAAAGAGTCCCAATTTTTTTTATGAGATATTACACGACCAGAAAAATCTGGTATTGTCATTTACCAATACCAGACTGGGCGGATTTTCATCTGAAGATTCGGCCAAAGAGATTAATCTTGGACCGGTAAGGACTATTTATTTTGATGAAAAAGTCAAAGATAAGAATGCGGAATTGCCTGGCATGAATCCTGAATGGTATTATGTAACTGAACTTACATTACATTGTGACCCTGTACCCAAAACTGAAAACAGTTTTGATATAATTTCCGAAAATAATATAGTTTCACTTACGATTCCATGGCCTAATCGTTATAAAAACCGTTCAAAACTCTATCTTCTGCCCCCCAAAAAAAGAACCGGCCTAGTTGCTGCACTAACCGGAATAGGTATTGCAACTCTTGCAGGAACCGGGTTACTTATTTGGGAATTATCGGGAAAAGAGGAAGAATCGGAACCTCTCAAACCGGTTTTACCAGAACATCCATCAATGAAATAACAGATGGGCAGTACAAATTCATTTGCGCGAATATTTTTCACAGATTACACATTAATTATCAACTAATTAACGTGTAGTACACAGCTTTGTATTCCGACTTGCCCTGCAATCGTGTCCCAAGGCAGGCATCGCTTTTCATTTACTTTCAAATTTTTCTTAAATTTTTTTCGTATCTCGACTTAAATAACCCCCAATCTCTGGATAGAGACTCGGGGTTGGTATCGATTCAGACAATTTGAATTTACGCGGTACAACATATTCTGCCATTTTTTCCTTAATGCCACTCTCTCATCTCATTGCGTATATTTTTGTTTTTAATCATTTGCCATTTACAATTCATCGTTTTTTAATGACCTTCACGCCACAAACCCTTGTTCTAGAATATTACTTCTTTTACAGGCGTGGGCTCATTGTGAGTTAATCGTCCCCATTTAGAAATAAATTTTTGAAGCTAAAAATTATCATTCTCTTTATCTGCAAAAATAAGCTCGGTTATCGGCAAAACGATGTTACCACCGATATCTATATCGAATTTATGATCATATCTAACGATATCTGATCTTAAAAAAAGAAACCATCCTGCGAATAAAGAACCTTTCGGGACTACCCTGATTTTATCATCCTTTTTCACATACGCGGTTCCAGCACCAAATCCATAGAAAACTATTCCCGACAGTAACCCGGCTTCCAATTCTGTAAACAGATAATCTTTACTTGCATCATCCAGCAGATATCTTTTCCCATATGTGACATTTAACAAATATCCTTCAATTTTCCCATAATCAACAGGCTTAAATATACCAGCACTTATTTTCCAGCTTGCAGAAACTTTTTTTTGCGTATTCCAGGACAGGATAATTCCCGGAGACAGGTAGGGTAAAACTTTACTATTTACACTAGAAACAATTAAAAGTACGATCAGAGTTTTTTTCATCTGAACACTTTCAAAATAAATGGATAAGAGACCTGATTTTTTACAGGCCTCTCTCCTAATAGTATCATTAATTATGCATTTTTAAAAGCAGATTTTCCTGCGAATCTTGCTTCTGATCCAAGTTCGTATTCAATAGCAATCAAACGATTGAACTTTGCAATACGCTCACTTCTGCTTGCCGAACCGGTTTTGATTTTTCCGGAAGCAGTTGCAACAGCCAGATCAGCAATAGTAGTATCTTCAGTTTCACCTGAACGATGGGATATCATGTAACCATAAGAGTTCTTACCTGCGAGTTCAATAGCATCAAGAGTTTCTGTAAGTGAACCGATCTGGTTTACCTTGATAAGAATTGAATTAGCAATACCAGCTTCGATACCCTTGGCAAGAATAGACGGATTTGTGCAGAAAAGATCATCACCAACCAGTTCAATCTTTTTCCCGATCTTTTCAGTTAACAGTTTCCATCCATCCCAATCGTTTTCACCCATTCCATCTTCAATCGAAACGATAGGATATTTGTTAACCCAATCAACCCAATGCTCAACCATCTCTACAGAAGATTTTCTGGCTTTAGTAGATTTAAAAAAGACATAAGAACCATTATCCCACATTTCTGAAGTAGCTGGATCAAGACAGATTGAAATATCATCACCCGGTTTGTAACCAGCTTTGGTAATAGCTTCCAGAATAGTCTCCACAGCTTCTTCATTAGATTTAAGATCAGGAGCAAACCCTCCCTCATCACCGACAGCAGTTGAATAACCTTTTTTTGATAAAACCGATTTCAATGCATGAAAAGTTTCTGCACCCATTCTGATAGCTGTTTTAAAATCCGGTGCATTGTGTGGAGCAATCATAAATTCCTGAAAATCCACATTATTACTGGCATGCTGACCACCATTAATAACATTCATGCATGGAACAGGAAGAACTGATGCATTTACGCCGCCTAAATAACGATATAAAGGAAGTCCTTTAGCTTTTGCAGCAGCACGTGCTGTTGCAAGAGAAACAGAAAGAACTGCATTTGCACCAAGAACCGATTTATTCTCCGTACCATCAAGCTTAAGCATTGCAGCATCGACTTCTCGCTGAGCTTCTGCATTCATACCAGTTACTACAGGTAAAATCTTTTCATTAACGTTTTTAACTGCTGTCAGAACCCCTTTTCCATTATACCGTTTTGGATCTTTGTCTCTGAGTTCTACAGCTTCTTTTTCGCCAGTCGAAGCACCTGATGGTACCATTGCGGATTCTACAACACCATTATCAAGCTCTACTACAGCTTCAACTGTCGGATTTCCTCTTGAATCCAATACTTCCCTTGCTTTTACACTTTGAATTTTCATTGTGCCTCCTAATATAAATTCATCAATTAAAAAAGATCCATCTCACAGTTTAACGAAATCGGATCATTTGAACACAACTTTTGAAAATAAGTTATAAATGAGCAAAATCGGCATTTTTATTAAAAAAAATGTAAATATCTTTCAATTATGGATATAATTGTCAAAAATTACCAATCCGCATATAGAAATACAGATGAAACCAGAACTTGAATTGCAGAGATAACCTAATTGCTGCTGACCCAAAGCAGGATCGCCGAATTCAGTTACTCACATTCCTCAGATTACAGACAGTTTGGGATTATTCGCCAATGATGGTAATATTAACACGTCGACTGCGTGGACCATCAAATTCACAGAAATAAACAGATTGCCATGTACCCAGTACTAGAGAGCTGTTTTTAACCGGAACCTGTACACTAAATCCCATCAGAGAGGCTTTGATATGGCTGTCAGAATTACCTTCACTGTGCTTGTAAAACAGTTCAACAGGAACCAATAAATTGAGTTTTTTAAAAAAGTCTTTGCCTACATCAGGATCAGCATTTTCATTTATCGTAATACCTGCGGTTGTATGAACACTAAATACAGTACATAAACCATTGGCAATACCGCTGTGAGACACCAGTTTTTCAATTTGACTGGTTATATCTACCCAATGAGAACGGGATGTTGTAGTTATTGCAATTTCTTGATGATTAACCATTTTTACATTAATATTGAAACAACCTGGTTTATGATATTTTCGAAAACGATGCAGGAATTCATGAGTTTGTCATCTATTAATCAACAACAACATCAGTGGGCAAAATGAACCCCAAAGGATCTACAGATTTTCTATCAATTTTAACTTCATAATGCAGATGTGGTCCTGTACTTCTTCCACTGCTGCCCATATATCCAATCAATTCTCCCCGCTTTACAATCTGCCCCTTGTTAACCAAAGCCTGTTGAAGATGTCCGAACAAAGTTTCGATATTGTTTTCAGGATGGCTGAGTTCGATTAAATTACCGAAATGGTCTTTTGCCCCGACAAATTTCACAATACCATCAGCAGGAGCGAATATTGGTGTCCATGTCTTGTTTGCAATATCCAGCCCTGAATGAAACATATTATGTTTTGCAATAGGATGAAAGCGGTAACCGAAACGTGATGTAATTCGACCCTGAGTGGGCCAGATAGAAGGTCTTTGTAACCACTGGCGATGTGTTTTGTTTACAATATTAGACATTTGAGACAAGGTTGAATCCTGCAGTTCAGCTTTACGTAAAAGAGAATGAGTTCGTTGTTTTACAGTTTCAGCCTGTTTAAGAACCGGATCCAACAGTGAAGATATCATCATCTCTTCTCTGTCTGGTTTACCTCCAATTCCAGCCATTCTGACATCATCACTAATCCTGTTCATTCCATACTGAAGACGCACCTTGTTTTCAAAAGCAACCAGATTATCGATTTTTTCAGATTCTTTGGAAATAAATTTATTCAGGAATGCAGTTTTTTTTAACAAGCCCTCATTTTCACGCCGGGCTTCATATACTCCGAATTTAGCCAGTCCGAATGAAGCACTAAACCATACTAATCGAGCCATACCCGCTAAACCGGCCATAGAAAACAATATGCATAGAATTAACAAACCCTTTAAAAAAGTAGTTTGCCGAACTCTGGAAAAAGACTGTTCAGAAACAAACAGTATTTTCCATCCCGGTTTTTTCATGAAATTTCCTCCGGGTGTTTCAATGATTCCAACCTCCATGTTATCAAATCATATACACATATTTTAACACCGCTAATAAAAATAATCAAATTAAATTATTCGCTTAAATTACATGTCGTACAATAAAATAGCAATACCGATTTATATAAAAGCTTAATATAATCTTTGTATCGTAGCTAATTCTACCTGATTCCGACTTTAATTAAATATACAATTGTATCATAGAGAATTAATACAACAAAAAGAATATTCATAAACAATTTTAAATATCTTACCCAAAAGGTATTAATTAACTCAGATTAATGTAAATATGTAGAAAGCTGGATTGTGAGATTGATATGCAAATACCGGAAATTTAATTAATTGCAGTATCTATTCATATACAGGAAAATAGATTCTGAAATCAGATCCTTTTCCTGGTTCTGTCTTCAAATCAACAAAACCGTTGTGAAGCCTCATACAATCCCTTACACTGGCCAATCCTAAACCGAGTCCTTTCCCTTCAGCTTTTGTTGTAAAAAAAGGTTTGAAAAGTTGTTTTACGGTTTTTTTACCCATTCCGGAACCGGTATCATTTATTGATAATGCCAGATACTTTCCAGGGATAACCATTATTGAATTAATATTTTTCTCCTGATCAATAACCACCTCATCAGTACTCAATTTCAGAACACCTCCAGTATCCGCCATAGAATCACAAGCATTGGTTACAAGATTGAGGATTGCATTCTGAACCTGATTAGGATTTCCCTTTATCTTTATCTTCCTGTCCATAGATATAATGATTTCAATGTTCTCTTTTACAATAGACCTGATTAACTCAACTACATGCTCCACAATCTCAATTAATGGAATTTCAATCATAAGGTGTTCATCCCTGCTGCTGAATTCCATTAACCGATTCGAAAGTTCTGCTGCATGTCTTGATGCAGAAATAATGGTTTCGATATACATCTTTAATTCATCATTATCCGACATCTCACTCGTAATTATTTCTGCACAACCCAATATACTGCTGAGTTTGTTATTAAGATCATGCGCAACTTTGCCAGAAAGACGTCCTATTGCATCCATTTTCTGGATCTCATAAAGACGCTTTTGAAGCTCCATTCTTTCTTTCTCTGCTTCCTTGTATTTTGTTATATCAAATATTACCCCCTGGCTTCCCAAAAAGCATCCGGTTTTATTCTTTGTTTCTGCATACCTTCGTTCATCATAAGCACCCTCAACTGCAATTATACCTGTAACATCCCCTACCATAAATTTAACATCATCATTTTTTTTTGTTAAAAGTCGAACTTCAAGATTACGAGTCCTTCTCACGCCAGTTCTGCGTTCATCAAATAACTTTGGCGATTTTTCATCACCAGTAACTCTCCCGATATATTTTGGCAATATTAAAGCTCTACTAACTCTCTCGTACTCTTCTACAGGCATAATTGTAGAAAAATGTTTTCCAATAAGTTCTTCCGGTGAAAAATGCAATATATTCTCTACTGCTCTATTAACAAATACAAAATATCCATCTACATCCAGTATGTAGATTATTGCAGCACTTATTTCTGTAATCCGTTCCAAACGCTCCGACAAAGCTTCGTTTTCACTCTTAAGCCTGTCGTATTCTTTTTCAAGCTCAATATCAGTATCAATATCTTTATGCATACCCCAATCCCACAATCTTTAACCTGACTTATCATCCGAACAGTACACTTTAATCTGCTCCTTCTGATACAGGCTATAATACATTGTTACAATATAGGCAACCAACCCTGCCTAAAACCATTAGTCCTCATTCAATCACCAGATCCCCTGAATGATCAATCTTACAGAAAAAAACTATCCCAATTTGGCATAAATATCTAAAAAACAAACTGATTATATCACAGCATCAAACAGATTGCAAGTAAGAATTATATAAGTGTAGTCGTCAATACCAAGTAAATTTATGCATTTTATCGATTCAGGCTGGCAGCCTTGTTCTACAGATCTTGAGTGAAGCGTGCCCAGGTGCAGGTAAACTTTATATTAAATACATTTAACCAGATGGTTCAATAATCAAACAATAGTTATTTGACCTGTTTTTACAGATACTGCTAAAAGAAAAAACTTCCAGACTATTATTCAAGTCTGGACGATGCAGTAAAGCTGTTCTTTTGGTATAAGTCAACCTGTTATTTTACTACTGATACCCATGATTTAAAACACTGATACCCATGATTTAAAACACTGATACCCATGATTTAAAACACTGATACCCATGATTTAAAACACTGATACCCATGATTTAAAA
>Ga0209723_1003820_pt1 | contig 17624 bp, 12 predicted proteins | sample BiotimSIPDNA_2_FD_185750 | JGI IMG/M metagenome (GOLD analysis project Ga0209723, IMG submission 185750) | Anaerobic biogas reactor microbial communites from Washington, USA - Biogas_R2 time_0 SIP DNA (SPAdes) (version 2) | ecosystem: Engineered > Bioreactor > Anaerobic > Unclassified | place... | reverse complement strand
AAAACCTGGAATCGTTGCGATATATTTTTTAAAATCGAATGTTTTTTTCATGTTTTTATCCCCCTTATAAAATATAAAATACACCTTATATTTTAACCTATTTTCTCATTATATTCAAGTTATAGAGGAGCATTAAGGTTTTATTCACTAATAATATTAGTGTTTTTTTAGTCATAATCCAAATATGTGCTATTTTTTATGTTTCTTATCTTAATTATAAAATTATAATATTATAACTATATTTTTAAAAATAGGCGATTTGTTTTTGAGTCAAATCGCCTATTAATTTTTATTGGATAAGTAAATTGTAATTTATTCAATATATTTTCCAACAGCCTCAGCAATCTTGCTGTTCTTCAAATAATTGAATTTATATGATTGGCCAACACGCACAACCGAATATGTAAACAGTTGAATTGTTTCATTAGTATCTTTAACAAACACAATAATTTTATACATTTGCGCTGCCATTACAAGATTTCTATTTCTTTTATACTCTAATACTTTCCCCGTGATTTCAATATATTTTTTCGCTTTAACAGCCTTATAATCCATCATTAATTTAATTAATTCCTTTAATGAAAAGATTGTTAATATTATCAATCCTATAAGAATAAAAATAATAAGTATGATACCCTCAATTTTCTCATGAACACGTATAAAATCAATACGATTAATAAAAAAAAGTGCCGCGAAAACGAAGCTACACAAAAATATGAACAAATAAACTAATAATGAAAAATAATAAGTTTTTTTTATTGTTTCTTTCATTTTATTTTGTATACTCTATTATGTGAAAAATGGCATAGGTTGAGTATATATCTCCTTTCGTTATTCTATATTAGGGTTTTATATTTTTATTTATTATATATTAAATTACCATTTAAGTATAAGAAATTTTTAAAACTATTATATAAGCAAACTCTACTTTTTAAATAATATACTGAATAATGATTATAAATTTATTCAATACACTCCTCAACAGCTTCAGCAATCTTGCTGTTCTTCAAATAATTAAATATATAAGAATGACCAACACGCAAGATCGAATGTGTAAAAAGTTCAATTTTTTCATTAGTATCTTTAACCAGCACAATAGGACGATTATTCATTTGCAACCCCGTTTCAGGATCTCTATTTCGTCTAAACTTTATTACTTTTCCTATAATTGTAATGTATTTATTTGCTTTAATTGATTTATAATCCTTCATTAATTTAATTACTTCCTTTAATGATAAAATAATTAATATTATCAATCCGATAAGAATAAAAATGACAAAGATAATACCACCAATTTTTCCAAATATATTTATATTTATAAATTCTACGCGGTTAATAAAAATAAAAATTGCAAAACCGATTCCACAAAAAAACAAAAATAAATGACCCGCTAAATTTAAATAATAAGTTCCCTTTATCGTTTCTTTCATTTTTCTCTTGTATACTCTATTTATGATTATAGTAATTTAAGTGAGTATACATTCCTTTCTTTATATTTTATACTATAATCTATTTATGGTACTGTGGATTTGGTTCATTTTTTTGTAGCTTTGACTACCCTAAGGAGACTCTTACCACAGGCCTATTTTTTAACTAGCAATAAGTTATTTAGCGCAAGACGCTCGATCACAAGAATATGGAAAATAGGATCTCGTGTGCAAACAACAGTGCCAAATAAATTAAAGAGGTGATTCATATGTATCTAGTCGGTATCGATATCGCTAAATACAACCATCAGTGTTTTATAGCTACAACACATGGTGAAGTTATCAATGAATTTTCATTTGATAACAATTCAGACGGGTTTAAGTTATTACTTAAACATTTAAGTGCTTTAGATCAATCTTTAGAAATAAAAATCGGTCTTGAAGCAACAGGACACTACGGCAATACTTTAAAACAATTACTTAGTGCAAACGGTTATACCTTCATAGAGTTTAACCCCTATCTTGCCAAACAGTTTTTTAAATCCACAACGATAAGAAAAACTAAAACTGACAAGGTTGATGCACGATTATTATCAAGTATGTTAGCGTCTGTAGACTACAAGACCTTACATACTAAATATTACCACACTAATGAATTAAAGTCACTTACAAGAACTAGGAATAGTTTGATTGAAACCAGATCTAATTCGTTAGTTCAAATAACAAATGCCTTAGACATCGTCTTTCCAGAGTTTAAAGCCCATTTTAGTAATAGATTAGGTCTTACAGCACTTTATATTTTAAAGAAGTATAAAACTCCTGAAAAAATTAGTAAACTTACTAAAAATCAGTTTCAAACAATTTCTAATAAGTTTATGGGTAAGTTTACTTATCCAAAGTTTTTAAAACTTAAAGACTTAGCTAAGAATACCATTGGTATAAAATCTAATTCTATAACTACAGTTATGATAATCCATATTGATTTATTTCATTCTATAAACACTAATATCGAAATATTAGAAAATGAAATTAAAAAAATTATGAGTCTAACTAACTGTAAAATGATTACTATACCAGGAATATCTTTAATGTCTGCAGCTACTATACTTGGCGAAGTTAATGATTTTAACAACTTCTCTAACCCAGCCAAGTTAATAGCATTTTCAGGATTTGATATAGCAATTTATCAGTCTGGTGAATCTTTATCTTACGGTAAATTAGTTAAGAGAGGATCTTCTTTACTTAGAAAGACAATTTGGAATTTAGTCTTAGGAAGTATTCGATTGATACCTGAAATAACTGAATATTATCATAAGAAACGTGCTGAAGGTAAACATCGAAATGTAATCTTCTCTGCAATATCACGTAAACTATTACGCATTATATATCATCTAGAAACTAACAATGTTAGTTACGATAAAAACAAAATTAGATAAATATTAAGTAGCTAGATATTTATTTAATAAATACGATTTTATTAACCTAATACATATCATTAGGTTTTTTTCGTATTGATTAAATTATTTACTTGACTTATTAATAGTTATCTCCTTATAATATTAAAAAGCATATTTTCTATTATTGATGTCCCAAAAGCTTCTAAAAATACCTCTAGAAATTGCTTTAAGTGGAGAAGGAATAAAATGGGTTATTCCTCTTGTTATCACATCATATTTATATTTATCGACATTAAATAAATCTTGTTTATTTGTCCCAATTTTTATAAGTTGAATTACGCCTGGTCTAATTGCAACATCATAAATTGCTCTACCCTTATAACCTATGTTAAATTTTTGAAGAACCCCTCCTGATACAAACGCGAGTGCATAATCTTCCCATGTTCCAAATGGTGTCTTTGATATGTGATATGAAACTAAATCAGTTATAAATTTATTAGAAAGAGATAGGAATGCTTTAACTAAAACTTCGCCAACAGTAGCAATAATTCCACCAACACAAGCGCCTAAAAATGCTCCAACAAAGGTACCTGAAAAATATTGTTCGTGATTAACACTCCCATTAAATATTTGCCCATCGTCCATATAATCGGAATATAAAACGGTCCCAAATCCTATGATGCCTCCTAAAATAGCACCTATAATACCTGTTAGAATAGCGCTATCTCCATTCGGATCTACATACATTACTGGATTATTCATGCAGTATGCATATAAATTCATTCCTCTTGAATCACTAGGATTTAAAAATCCTGTATCATCTTGACTAATGAATCTTGCTGTTGTAGGATCGTAGTATCTTTGGTTGAGATAATAATATCCAGTTTCGGTATCATACCGATAACTTCGATATCGATAGGGATTAATATTACTTAAATTGATACCACTGGAATCAGTGGTTTTATGATATTGTTACAGACAAAGGTTGTAACTTATTTCAAAAGATAAGTTCGTAATTTTTTTACTTCTTAATACAAACTACATATTTAATAAAAACTGAAACAATAATTTAATTTTTCATAATTTGTTTTGATAAATTATATTATCATTTTTATCTATAATTGTGCTTGTAGCTATTGTTACATTTAGTAAATTTTCACAAATCTTTTCGACTTTAGCTTTTTTTATAGTATATATTGACATGGCAATCTTATTATTTTTCATATTTTGGAATTGTTTAGAATAATCTTTAACAAAGGTTCTGCCATTTTTATATACAAATTTAACCATAACTGAATATTTATTTTTCTCCCATTCATTAAAATTAAAAGCGATTCTTTTTAAATCTTCTAACTTTATCTTTATAATTCTAAAATCAGGAATAAAATAGATATTCCCTTTTTTAGTTACAATCATTCCATTTAACGGAATAAAAATTATGCCAACTAAAAATAATACTAATATAATAGGGCTTACTATTTTGACAACTAAAGGAATCTCAACCCAAAACTTAAAAATATAGTAATAGCTAAAAAATAATATAAATAATAATAAAACCATTAATAGTGACAAAAGACATTTATTAATAAAAGAAAAAAAATTGCATTTTTTATAAATTATAAAACCATTGTTTGACATCGTCTAACCACCCATATTCTTTATTTGTCCAATCAATGAGCCAAGTTGCTCCAGCAGCAGCGAATGGAGCAATAAATGGTCCAACTACAGGAATTAGTGATACCAGTGCTCCCACACCATACCCAACACCAAATGTTCCCAAAATATATGCAGTATCAATTCCAAAACTGTCCATTTTTGACTTAAAGTTAAATTATCATTTTTAAAATTTGATATACCAGAAATTCCAATGTTTAAAAGTAACAGTCCTGCTCCCAATATTTTGCAAGCGGTATTCAATTTACTGGGCACTAATTTTAATCCGTAAAGTTTATTTAAATCTATTACTCCTGGATATTTTATATACTGATACAAAGTTTGCAATGCTGGAACAAAATTAGAACCAAAATCAGCAGCAAACATTAATGAGGAGATCCAAATTGGAATTTGGAAAACATTATTACTCCAGTTTATTGTTCTATCCGAAATTCTAGTTTTTGTCGAAATGATGCTATTGTAAAAAAATGTTGTGTTTTTAGTTTTAAATATAAATGACATCACAAATAAACTATTTTTAGTTACTTCACCTTGACTATAGATAACTGGATTATTCATGCAGTATGCATATAAATTCATTCCTCTTGAATCACTAGGATTTAAAAATCCTGTATCATCTTGACTAATGAATCTTGCTGTTGTAGGATCGTAGTATCTTTGGTTGAGATAATAATATCCAGTTTCAGTATCATAGCGATAACTTCGATACCTGTACGGATTGATATTACTTAAGTTAATACCACTTGTATCAGTGGTTTTTATGATGTTGCCGTAGGCATCATAATCATATGTTACTAAAACATTACCACTACTATCTGTTATCTTTATTATATCATTTAATGTGTTCTTTATGTAAAAAATATTTGTACCAGTTTTAATACTTTTATTTATGTTTTATCACGAAACTAGTGTTTGTTACAAATTCAATTTTTGTTTTTCTCAGTTTATTATAATTATTTTCGGTATAATAAATTTGAATCCTATGTGAGTTCTTTTTATTTGAACATCCAAATTTGAATTTTTTTATATATTGATTTTTATCATATAGGCAAATCCATTTTTTTGGAATAGATGTTGTCCATGAAAAATAAGTATCCAGATATACAATCTCTGCAAAAACATCTTCTATTTTAATTTCTTCAATCTTTCCAAAGATGTGCTGAATTGTGATTTTATCTCCATCGATTTCATAGGTTTGCATATAAATCAAAGCGCCTAAAATCATAATTATCGCTAAAACAATCATAGATGAACTCCACAATATCTTTATAAAAAGGCCTTCATTTGTTTTAATAAAAATAGGCCCCGCAGAAAAAATAAGAAGTATAGTTGATATAATATAAAATACTAAATATGTATATTTTGGATAACACCTATTTTTTTTCATTTTCAATACCACCCCGAAATCAAACTTGAAACAATAGATGAGTAAATGGTATACCTTAATAAATTATTTGTTGCCGAAATTGAAATTTGGTTATTAGCTTCAATTATTAATAAATTATAGATTTGGTCAACACCCCATGATTTATAAGCGTTTCTCGAAAAATTATCTAACCCTATTAAATTCCATATTTCTAAAGATTTTTTCTTAGAACTCATATTTGCGATTTTGGAGGCCCTAGGGTAAATTGCATTAATTTGCTTTTTTACCTTGAAATGTTTAGCAATGTCAGAAACTCCCCTTGCAAAAACATTTGTAACAGCTCCAATTCCAAAAGCGATTGCCATAGATTCCCAACTATTAACCGATCCGCTAATTAACCCACCAGCAACTGATGCAATACCACCTATAAAAAATGTTCCCAAATAACTTATGAAACCTCCGCCACCAATAGGGATAGCCGAAATCGCACCTGCGACCCCTCCACCCAAAGCAGATAACCCAATTTGCCCCCAATCCCACGTTGATGGATGCCAACCATTATTGTAGATTTGTTTACCTATTTCAAAACTTCCACCAATTACGAATCCAGCACCAAAACCTATTGCCATAGCAGCTAGTATCGTACATATTGCAATCTCACCACTAGGATCTACATACATTACTGGATTATTCATGCAGTATGCATATAAATTCATTCCTCTTGAATCACTAGGATTTAAAAATCCTGTATCATCTTGACTAATGAATCTTGCTGTTGTAGGATCGTAGTATCTTTGGTTTAAATAATAGTATCCTGTTTCAGTATCATACCTGTAACTTCGATACCTGTACGGATTGATATTACTTAAGTTAATACCACTTGTATCAGTGGTTTTTATGATGTTGCCGTAGGCATCATAATCATATGTTACTAAAACATTACCATTACTATCTGTTATCTTAATTATATCATTTAACATGTTTTTTACATAGAAGTATTCTGTATCGTTATAGTTAAAACTAATTAATGAACCATCGACATCATATGTATATAAAATGGTATTATTACTCCAGGTTTCTTTTAAAACTTTATCTCCCAGTATAGTATAATAATAATGTGTTCCAAAAACATTTTTATAAACTCTAATGCCTTCATCATTATACTTGTAATAATAACCATCATCTACTTGAGGAATTATGACTTGTTTTAACTTGTTTCCTTCCCAAATATATTGATAGGAAACAGGTTCATTAACGGGTGTTTCGCTTATTATGTTACCTATAGAATCATATTCATAATTCCAAGTTTCTTTTAAATTGTTTTGTTGGTAGAACACACGAGTCAGTAATTGATTTTTGTTATTGTATGTATATAATTCATGACTATCAAGTTCTGGAAGAAAATATGCTCCAGGCAAATATTTATTTTTTCTTATGATATTTGATCGATTATCATATGTGTAACCATACATTACATAAGTACTATAAGTACCATAACTAAAAATATTCTCTGATATTAATCTATTAAAATAATCATATGTGTATGTTTTTCTTTTTATAACATTACCATTCCCATCTTTAATTTCGATTGATTTTATATTATGACCAGCATCATAAGTGTATGTATGGGTTTCATTATCTTTAACTCCATTATAGGAAATAATAATTTGTTCACTAAAAATCCTATTAGTAGTATTTCCCATCTCGATATCGACTTCAGTATCATCATAAACTATTTTTTTAGTTATATTTAATTGATTATATGTTAGGACAATTTCTTTTAATCTTCTGAGTGGGTCATTGTGATCATAATCAACTATAACATTATTACTGCCAACTTCATAAATTGTGTAATTATATTCTCCTGTTGTTTGATGATAATGGTAATTGACACTTCTTTTATTTGAACCCAAATCATAAGAAATTTTATCAACATTACCCAAACTATCATAAGTAAAATTTATTTTATTATTGCTTTGATCAATGATTTGAAGTAATTTTCCATCTTCATTGTATGAATAAAAATAAATATTACTGTTGATAATGTCCTTATATACAGCCAAATTACCTTTGTGATCATATTCATATTCATAGTAAACATTATTTCCTATTTTGATTTGAATTAATTGATTTTCATCATTATAATTGAAATGAATTGTTGTTCCATTTTGATATTGTTGCTTTTTAATCATACCAGTATAAAAAGATTCGTTAGCATTTTCTTTGATAACGTATTCATTTTCAATAATAACCTGATTATCAACCGTAACTTTTATTACTTGGTTTAATGAATTATATTCGTATTGATAAACTAAATTATCTTGAACTAATTTAATTAGTTTGCCATGTTGGTCATATACGATGTTATTGGTTTGTGATTCACTACCTTTAGATTCGGTTACACTGGTAATTTGACCATAATTATTATGAGTGTACGTTGTTGTTAAACCTAAAGAATCAGTAATAGTTTTTAAAAGTCCATTTTCATATTGATAACTTGTTTGATTGCCAAATTCATCTTTCACAGACTCAACAAATTGATTATCCGTAGTATATGTGGTTGACTGGGAGAACCATTTTAAATTATTTGAGCTATCTCTGCCTTCTATTTTACTTAATGTTAAATTGCCAAATTGGTTATATGTAAATAGTTCTTTAATATTATATGTTTCTCCAGGAAGATAGTTTCCTTGTTTGCTTGTTTCTACCAATCGGTTATTTTCATATTGATACTCGGTTACATCTACATCTGCTCCTTTTTGGGTTTCAATTTCGACGATATTTCCATTATCATCTCTACATATTATTTTATGTCCCCATGAACCAAAAAAAGTTACTAACTGATTTTTGTTATTATATCCATATTGATTACCCATGGATTCTTTATGTAATCTAATATCATCAAAATAGGCTCTTCCATCTCCTCTATACACTAACGTTATTGTTAATTTATGTATATTGTCATAACAGAATGTTTTCCCTTGAAATTGCCAATCGGTAATGTTGGGATTAAAAGGAATATATTCTTTTTCAGTTCTAAATGAATTAAAGGATTCTGACCAGTATTTTGTTTCGACAATTATGCCGAACATACCTTCACTGGTCATAGGTTCACCATTTAAATAAAGTGACTGAGAGGCACTAGCATTGGCTTTTGCATATCCTCCAACACTGAATGTTGTAACTTCATCTTCGCCAATTTGAAATGACTGCGAAATAGTTTTTATTGTTAACGGAGAGCCATCAATATATGCTGCTTTTTTCCCCAAATAATCGGGGCCATTTATTTCGCATGTACCATTTCCATTTAACTCCCATTCTTCACCATCATTTTCAAAAGAACTATCTGTTAGCATATTATATTCAGTATTTACAAAACCTTCGTAAATTTGAATGTTATCAAAATACGATGTACCTATAGTAGTGTTTTTCAGTACTATGGCAACATCTATAGTACAATCAACTCTAAATTGATAAACAAATTTCGTCCAATTACCACTCGTTACTGGACTAGGATTATTAAGAGTAACAGCTCCTCCTGTAACCTCCATCGATCCGGTTCCACCATTAGATTTTATATAACCCTCTAACGTGTAATATCCTGTAGAAAGATTAATTGTTTGCGAAGCGTATTCATTATAACTGTTAGTTTTACTTATTTTTAAACCGCGTATTCCGTATAAAGACTCATCACAAGTCTCAACATTATTTGATGAATATGTCCACCCAAATTCATATTCAAAACCATGATTTTCAATTTTATTAACAGTTCTTTTATAAACAGTATAATCTTCTATAATATTATGGTTAGTATCATATTTTCTCCCTAGAATATTTCCATCATTGTCAAAAATATTAATAGTGTGTCCAAAATTATCAAAGTAATAAATTGCTTCCTCACCTAAGTAATCTTGATAAATGGTTTTATTATTTCCATAAGATATCGAATATGTGCCTACATTTAAGTCATTTATCGTTAACACAACATCAAAAACTTTATTATTAGCGTAATCATAAGTGACCTTTTTTTGATTCATATCATTAGATGCACTTAATAACGAATTGTCTTGGTTATAGGTATAACAAATATTTTTAGTGCTAGATGTTTGATTGTTTTCATATTTATATGTTGCTGATACTTCAAGAAGTTTATCAGATGAATATTGATAGTTTTTTTCTTCTACAATATTATGTGAATTGCCATTTTTGAGTTTCAATTCTGATTTAAATAATTGATTACCTGACCAATAAAAATCTATTTTGTTGTCAAACTTATCATTAATTGAAGTAATTCGATTGTTATTATTGGCATCCCTAGTAACTTCTATCTTATTACTTGTCTTGATATCTTCTATACGAATTAAATATCCAGACGAATTAAAGAATAATGTTGGACTTAAATCTGTTGTGAGTTCAATTGAATAATAACCACCGGCGGCATTAATATAAGTTAATACACTGGCCGGATTATTTAAAGATTTATATACGGTAATAGAGGCATAATTGCTTGTGCTTGAACTATGCCATACATATTCTTCTTTTTTCCCATCAGGATATATGATTTGTTTCCCACTTGAAGTTGTACTAATTTTAATATCATAATTAGGTAGCCAACCATATCCATATCCATTATTGTTATTTTTTGTATAATTTGAATAATAAAAATCTAGAGATAGACTATTAATGGAAAAATCATTTCTTATAAAAGTTAAATTACCAGTATAGTCGGTTATTAACCCCTTACCAGCAATACCTATATCTTGTGTTGTGTATGTCCAATAATTTTTAATCCCCGCCGGTGTTTCATAGCCTATTATAATTTTAGGGCCAATTCTATTAAAACCATGTTGATAAAAACTAACGGTTTCGTTATTATTACCGGTAGATGTAAGTGTAAAACCAGGTATTTCAATATCTCCAAGAATAGTATTGTGCCATTTTTTTATAGCTTTTGTAACATCAAATGTCATTGTTACTTTGTTATCGATTTTTTGATAGTCTAAATTATCGCCATAACTTGGCTTTGTATTCCATTTTACATCATATGCTGAAAACAATTGTGTGTTTTCATAAACTCGAATAATATTATTTTCGAATGCAACATTATTATTTCTTTTTAATTCTAATTTTGCATAGGTTACAACTTGTTTTTTTAATTCCTCTGGTAATTTAAAATTAATAAGTCCCCGACATATTTGATTTGAACTTTCGGTAAGATTCATAACTTGACCATGAGCAAAATTATTATTTGGCATTCTACTATCAACAAATGTATCATGCACTAAATTTTCAGTTTCTAATGTTAAACTTGGGTCAATAACTAGGGGATATTTTGCTTTTTGTAAAAACTCATCATTTGGTTCTATTAAAAGTCTGTAAATATTTTTTTCAACTTCAACCCATTCTTGCTTTATATCATATGAAATATCACCGTCATCACCATACATATAAAGAGGTTCAAAAATGAACTTCCTATCGTCATTTGTAATTATCTGAAGTCCGGATGAATCTTTTGTAACATCTAAATTTTCAAAAGAAAATAAAAAAGACATTGAAAAATTTTTAACATATTTTAATAAAACAATGTCTTCTTTAATTCCATTATTTAATATTTGATATATTAAATTGGTACTTTTAAAAATATTTTTATATTTGATTTTATTAATGTTTTGATTAATTTCATAAATTGATTCGGAAACAATTTGTTTATTCTCAATTGATGATTTTGTGCTATTAATATTTTCAATAGTATATTTAATCTTTGCATCTTTATATGATAATGTAATGTCTTGGGTTTCGTCTAAGATTTTCGGAAAATTCACTTTTAAATCATTACATTTATTTACTATTCTATTGTTTTCCTCAATTAATGTATTATCTATTTCTTCGTATTGTCTACCATCAAAATAATGTATTCTTTCCCCATACATAACCATTTCATAGGAGCCATCAGACTTTACAAAATGTTTTGTGCTTTCGCTTCTTTTTGAAATATCTTCTCGTATAATTTTGATGTCTTCCCTTTCAGTAGACTCCATATTTTCCAATAAAAAAGATTCATTTCCGTCATTTTCAGTTTTTGCGAAAATAACTCCAATTGATGGTAAAACAGAACCTAGTAATAAAATAAAAATTGATAAAAATATTCCAATTTTTCTAGTACTTTCGTAAAAATGAAAATAAAATAAACCACGATTGTTACTTTTCTTAAACATAAAAATTACCTCCTCGTTCAACCACATATTAATCCCTAAACTTAACTTTTTCAATCCTATTCACCTTTTTTTACTTTTATTGTTTACTTTTTTACTTTTTCTTCATTTAAAATAATTTTTTTAAAGGTGTTTGTATTATTTAAGCTTTGTTTAACTCAACTATTGCCACTAAAATATAATGATAATTTTACTGAAATTAATGAAAAATTCATATTCTAAAACAATTTTAGTTTATTAATTATCGTTATAAAACAAAAGAAATAACATTTATGCTTTAGCTTAACAATAAAAATCAGCAACACTTAATTTAAACGAGAAGATTATTTACATAGGTTATATATTTTTTGCTCCTAAATGCTATAATAAGTTTGGGTGATAAGAATGAAACCATTAGCGTATCGATTAAGACCAACTGAATTTAGTGAGGTCGTTGGTCAAGACCATTTAGTTGGTAAAAATGGAATTTTAACCAAAATGTTAGAAACTGGTAAGTATTTATCGTTTATATTGTATGGAAATCCAGGAACTGGAAAAACGACAATTGCGACGATTTTTAGTGAAAAATCACAACTTGATACTTACTTTTTTAATGCCTCAACTGACAATAAAGCTAAACTGATGGATATTTGCAATACCACTACTTACCACAATATTCTTTTAATCATTGATGAGATTCACCGAATGAAGTCTGATGTTCAAGATTATCTACTGCCGTTTGTTGAATCGGGTAAAGTTACAATTATTGGATTAACGGCACTTAATCCCTATCAAAATATTAACCCAGCCGTAAGATCAAGATGTCATTTATACCAAGTCAAAGACTTAAAGGATGAAGATTTAAAGAAAGTAATTGAACGTGGTAAAAACGAACTTGATCTTAGATTCTCAATTTCAGATGAAGCTCTTGATTTAATTATTAGATTTTCTAACCATGAAGTTAGATCAGCTCTTAATTTACTAGAGGCCACTAGCTTAGTTTTAAAAGACGGCGATCTTTTAACACCAAATATTGTTAGAATGGTGATGGGAATGCCTCATTTAAATTTAGATGGTGGCGAAGATAATTATTATGAATTATTATCAGCACTTCAAAAATCAATTCGCGGCAGCGATGTTCACGCATCAATTCATTACTTAGGTAGATTACTTGTTTTAGGAGATTTAGAATCAATTGGTAGACGGTTAATGGTTATTGTTTACGAAGATATTGGATTAGCCAATCCTAATCTTGCGCCTAAAGTTTATACCGCCTATGAAGTGGCGAAAAAAGTGGGACTTCCAGAAGCGAGAATCCCACTGGCTAATGTCGTAATTGAGATGGCATTAAGTCCAAAATCTAACAGTGCATATTTAGCAATTGATGAGGCCTTAAATGACATTAAAAATATTGATACTGGAGTCGTTCCACCACATGCCGATAATAAGGCGATTCGTAAAAATCCAGCGATCTATAAATACCCACATGATGACCCAGGATCAATCAATGAACAGAATTATTTACCTCTTAAAATAAAGAATAAAAAATACTATAATCCAAAAGATGAATCTCCATATGAAAAGGCTTTAAAAACGCGTTATCTAGAAATAGAAAAAATCAAAAAATTAGGATGAATTAGAAAAACACCACATATCAAACATGAATCGTGGTGTTTTCTTTAACTAATTTATTTTTGTTTTTTATTCATAAATTATCAAATAAGAACTATCTTTTCATTAATGATTGTAACTGGGGAAAGTTACATGCACATTATTGAGTACTTTTATATTAACATTTGTAGGTTAAGTAATCGATTATTTATGTCTATTTTTTTGTGTAAATTATATTTTTACCAGTTCCAACAGATTTGACTAAACCTTTTGTTATTAATTTATTCAGCAACTCCACGGCCTTTGTTTTATTAACATTGAGCAAACTTTCAACATCTTGTCTAGTTATTTCAACTTTGACATCTAATAAGTTCAGCACTCTTGTTTCTTCATTCATCTCAAAATCATTAAATAGAACATTTGGCAAAATGACTTTTATGAATGTATCTTTAATAACAAAGGTAGGCTTTTTATCATAGCCGAAATAGGCATCATTCATCCTTCTTATACCCGTTCCAAACTTTTCAATAATGCCTAAAGTGTACAATACTTGAGATATGATTGTATTTCTTGGAATTGATAGATTATCCTTTAAATAATTCTCTCTTGTGACACCATGAGGAAGCCCACCTGGGGATATAATTTCAATTCTATTGTCATACATTTCAATTTTAATATTTGATGAAACCAAATAACTTCTATGTGCGATAGCATTAGCCACTGCTTCCCTATAGGCTTCATATGGTATTGGCTGTTTTTTGATTCTTTTAATACCTTCAACTTTTTCAATTTCAGGATAATGTTTTACAAACATTTCAATAGCGCCATCATATTGCAATAGTATGGATTTTCCAGTAATAGTTTTTCTGTCAAGGAATTCAGAAATCGAACGACCAAAACGCACCATATCTATCCCAAAAGTCATATTTTTATTTTCATCAGCGATCAATTGAGCGGCAATGTTATATTTATTATTTGTTATTAACCCTAAAGTTATGAGAATATCTTTATTAAAATTGGAAACCGGTCTAACTTCATTCAATTTTTTGTCTAAAACAGAGAACTGTAAATCATCTTCATCAATCTCTAATTGATCATATGAAATGTTTTTGCCTTTTAAGGATAATTCTACCAAAGCTGATTGGTCAACTGGAATCGTAGATGTATCATTTCTTTGATATGCGACCCCTTTATACATATATGGTTTATTCATCCCCGGATAAACATTAATTTCCAATAAATTCTTTTCCTCAATACTTAAAACTTTTATATCATATCGGGGTCTTGGTGTAATTGAATCGTTTATCTTGTTTTCAATTTTTAGTTTAAGACCTACATAATCTGCTACATTAACTAGTTCTTTGGTCGTTTCATCAATACCTATTAAAATTTGGCCACCATCGTAATTAGCAAAAGCTGAAATAGTCTTTAAGATGGTGTCTGTATATTCTCTTTTTAATTCTTTTTGTCTAGTCTCACTAAAATTTATTCGCATATTCATCAATCCTTTCATTTATATTATAGCACTTCAATTGCTCAATATCAACGATATATTTTTATTCGTTCGAAAAAACGGTCGATATATTTTTATTCGTTCGCATAATCGGTCGATAACTTATTTATAACGTAACCAAAATGTCGAACAAAAGGCTTTCTAGTTATTGATTGGGTATATTATACCTTCTCTCTAACTTTTGAAAGTCCGTTCAATTTAGTCCATCTTTTTATGGATTCACATCATATTTTATTTTTTATAATGGTTTAAAAACTCTTGTAAGGTAACTTTCGCATCCCCTAAGAACAAATGAACATCACTTGTATATAGTGGGTTATCAACACCACTATATCCCGGCATAGTATCGTAATTGAAAATAAAGATATTTCTAGCTTCATCTACATGTAAAATTGGCATTCCATATAATGGAGTTCCTTCTTCAGTTTTCGCACTTGGATTAACCACATCATTAGCACCAATAATAATCACTAAATCGGTATCTTTAAAGTCATCATTAATTGAATCCATATCATATAAGTCATCATAATCAACATCAACTTCAGCCAGTAACACATTCATATGACCAGGCATTCTCCCAGCGACTGGGTGAATTGCAAAACGAACATGTCCCCCTTTAGATTTAATAAAGTCAGTTAATTCTTTAACTAAAAATTGAGCTTGAGCAACCGCCATTCCGTATCCAGGAACAATAATAACTTCTTCAGCTTCATCAAAGATTTGATATGGATCTTTCGTTTGAATGAATGTTTCTTTTAGTTCTTCTTTCTCTTTTGGAGGTTGTTTGTGAGAAATGGTTGTCTTTCCCATAATAATGTGAAGCACTGGTTTATTCATCGCTTTAGCCATAATTCTTGTTAAAATTAATCCACTAGCTCCAACGATTGCTCCCACTGCTACTAAGAGCGGATCACCAATCGCAAGCCCTGATATTGAAGCCGCTACTCCTGATAAACTATTAAGTAAACTAATCGTAATTGGCATATCGGCTCCACCAATTGATAACGAAAAGATTAAACCAAATAAGGTTGAAAGAATTAAAGATGCTAATAAAATAATTAGTTCAATATTTTTAATAAAGGCACTTACAAATATTAACGCAACCATTAAGATAATGTTTAAAATAATGAAAACTCCATAAAATTTGATTCTTACAGGTTTTTGTGAAATTATTCGGCTTAATTTCAAGGCCGCAATTAAACTACCAACAAAGGTAATGTTTCCAATTAAGATTGCCAGTACACTTGAAATAATTGAAAAGGTATCCGCTCCCGCACCAATTTGATATAAGGCAAAGCCTCCGACTATTGTACTTGCAAGGCCTCCTAAACCATTAAGTAAGGCAATCATTTGCGGCATGTTAATCATTTTAACTTTAAAAGCCATTACTAAGCCGATGATAATTCCAATTTGAAAATAAATATGGAGTTGCCATATTTCAATAATTTCATATTTTAGTAAAATGGTAATGGTTGCCGCAAGCAACCCTAGTGCACTTAATCCGTTTCCAAGTCTTGCCGTTTTAACACGGCTCATTAAATAAATCCCTAACAGTATTACTAAAACTATAACCGCGGAAATAATATAATACGCTAAATTACTTATCATCTTTTTTCGCCTCCGCGTGGAACATTCCTAACATTCGATCAGTAACACCAAAACCAGCAAAAACATTTACTACGGCCGCGATTATGGCAATCCCGCCTAAATATTGTGAGACGATACCGCCTTTAGTTGCGATTGCAGTAGCGATAATTGCTCCTAAAATGGTAATACCAGATAGGGCATTCATCCCGCTCATTAACGGGGTGTGTAATAAACTAGGAACATTATTAATTAGAAAATAACCAATAATAGCCGCAACAATAAAAATAACAATTAAGATTATTTGTAGTGTTGTCATGATTTCATCGCCTCAATTGTCCCTTCATGTAGAAGTTTATAATCATGAGTTACTAATGTCGATGTAACAATTTCATCACTCATATCTAAATGTAATTTATTATCTTTTACTAAGTATTTTAAGAAGTTATAAACATTTTCCGCAAACATATAAGTTGAACTAGCTGGGATCATTCCTGGAATGTTTTTAGTTCCATCAATTTTAACCCCTTCAACTTCAATTACTTCGGCTGGTTTAGTTAAGGCACAGTTACCACCTTGGTCAATTGAAATATCAACGATATAACTACCTGGTTTCATTGATTTAACCATATCTTCAGTTACTAGTATTTGGGCTTCTTTGCCAAAGATTAGGGCTGAAAGAATAATAATGTCAGCATTTTTAACCATATCTTTAATTTGTTCGCGTTCTTTAATTAAGTATTCTTTTGGCAAACTATTAGCATGTTTCCCGTCTTTTGAGAGAGCCACTTCTTTTGGAATATCAAGTTCAACAATTCTTGCTCCCAAAGATTTAGCTTGTTCGACTGCCTCTGGTCTAAT
>Ga0209723_1003818_pt1 | contig 17627 bp, 9 predicted proteins | sample BiotimSIPDNA_2_FD_185750 | JGI IMG/M metagenome (GOLD analysis project Ga0209723, IMG submission 185750) | Anaerobic biogas reactor microbial communites from Washington, USA - Biogas_R2 time_0 SIP DNA (SPAdes) (version 2) | ecosystem: Engineered > Bioreactor > Anaerobic > Unclassified | place... | reverse complement strand
CGGATTGAAAAAGCTCTCATTCCGGACAATGCCGATGATGCCGTAAAATTATGGGGTCGGGGCATGCAAACCCGCAATGGAGCTTTGCAATATGCTGCCTTATCGCCCCAGCTGCGTCGGGAAGCTGATAAAAGTCCTTATATCCGGCAATCTTATTGGGTCACGGGCTGTTCCAGCCCCCAGGTCGGGCCTGTTACCATAGCAAGCCGCAACAAGCTCAGCGACAACAAGATTGAATACACCATCTCTTTCCCGGAGATATTTTCCGGTCAGACCCATGCCACCGCAACTGAAAAAATGGTGGTAGAGAAGCTAGCAGATAACGGCCAGGATGGATGGTTTATTACTCAAATACTGGAGGCCAGCGGTTATGGGATTATTAACGATGCGAGTGGATATTGAGACATTCGCAATACCTGAAAGTATGCCTTGATCTTTGCTGTTTATCTGTAAAACTTTTTTCAAACGACAGATTCATCCAATCCTGCCTGCTGTGCAGGACACGGGCAATGAAACAGAAAGGCTGAAGGAGCGTGTTGTTAATGTTAAGAAAAACCGCGATAGTTCTTATAACAGTTTTACTGGTTTTAAGTTTCACTGCCTGTCAGGGCGATGGAAACGGCAATGGCAGCGGGGATAATGGAAACAGCCCGTCAGTGAATGAACCGGGAAACAACAATGGCGCACAAAATGGTGAAATTGAACTGGAGTACACAGAAGAAGGTATCATCAAGCCGGAAATCGCCGCCAGGATCATTAAAGAAACAGCGGACCAGCTGATGCTGGCTATCAAAGCCAGAGATACTGACTTGATCGCTGAATATGTTCACCCGGTCCAAGGGGTGAGGTTTACGCCTTATACTTATGTTTCAGCAGATTCAGATGTGGTTTTTAACCCGGAACAGATGAAAAGATTTTTTACTGACCAGCAGGTATATTTATGGGGCCATTATGATGGTTCAGGTTTTGCAATCAGATTGACCCTCGGTCAGTATTATGAAGAGTTTATTTACACGGCTGATTTCATTAATGCCGAAGAGGTTGGTTATAATGAGGTCTTAAGCGTTGGCAATATGCTGGAAAATCAGTTTGAGGTGTATGAAAACCCCATCATTGTTGAATACTATTTTTCCGGATTTGAGCCTGAATACGCGGGGATAGACTGGAGAAGCCTGCGTCTGGTATTTGAAGAATACGAAGGCGATTGGAAACTGACCGGTATAATTCATAATCAATGGACGATTTAATAAAAACTTGTTGTTTTGGCGAACCATGAGGGCCAGGGGTTAAGGGCAGCGGCGGCGGTTCAGGGTTCAGTCAGTGAGGCGGGAGGGGAGAGGAGTGAGGCGAATCCGCGCGCAACGGCATGTAACAGCAGGAGCAGATCCTTGTGTGGAGGAAAAGCCCGCTTCGCTGCGGACAATGGTTCAGTCCCCATGGCTCTTGTTTCCACGACCCCGGTTCCCGGGCAGGTGTCAGTATGGACGCCATGGGCCTGGGCGCATCCTCCAATCAGGAAACCTTATTCAACACTTGCCGTAAAGTATCGACGGACAAGGGTTTGGACAGATGCAAATCAAAGCCGGCTTCCTTAGCGCGGGCTATGTCTTCTGCTTGTGCATAACCCGATAGAGCAATCAAAAACATATTTTTATGCTCGGGATCTTTACGAAGCAGTTGTGCAACTTCATAACCACTCATACCTGGCAGCCCTATATCACAAAAGACCACATCAGGCCTCAGCTCTTTAACCCGGGCAATACCTTCCGTCCCATTATGTGAGGTTGCGGCTTTATGTCCGATATGATTCATGAGCAGACTCATAGCCAGGGCCAGATCTTCGTTATCATCAATCAGCAAAACTCTGAGTGGTCCATTTGATTCAGAATCTAGACGCGGGGCCTTTTCTTGTATACCGGTGCTTTTTTCCGTAAGCGGCAGCCGGATAGTAAAGGTGGCACCTTTATCTCTTCCTTCGCTGAATGCTTCGACCCTGCCGCCGTGAAGTTCTACCATTCCTTTTACAATAGCCAGGCCCAGACCCAGCCCTCCGTGATGCCTGCCCAGATGTTGATCGACCTGGGCAAACTCGTCGAACAGATTGGCCAGATTATCAGGATCGATCCCCTGACCGGTATCCCGAACAGCGATTACGGCTTCACGGGTAATTAAGTCCCTGGAGACAGAGACTATGATCAAATCATTGCTGCTGGTAAATTTAGCGGCATTATGCAGCAGATTGCCGACTACCTGGGTTAAACGGGCGGGATCTGCTTCCAGATAAAGGGGATGGGTCAGATCGAGTTCGACTCTGACCATGTTTTCCGCGAATTGCAGCTGATAATCTTCCAATGCCGTTTTAACCAACTCATTAATATCAATCCATTCTTTTTTCAATGTAACTTTATTTTGGTCAATGCGAGTGACATCCAGGAGATCATCGACCAGACGGGTAAGCTGTCTGCCCTGACGCCGGGCAATTTCCTTCAATGCAATACCCGCTTTTTCATCAGATGATGATTTATCCAGCAGGTCTATACTGAGCATGATGGCGGCCAGCGGGTTCCTTAACTCATGGGACAGCATGTTAATAAAAGCATTCTTATTCTGATCTGCCTTACGCAGCTTTTCCACCAGATCCAGGGTTTGTTGGTTTATCCTATGTAAAAGTGTCTGGGCTTCTTTTTCCTTTCTTTCTCCTTTGGCCCGCTCCACTGCCGCCCACATGCGCTGGGCGATATCCCTGGCCAGAATTACCTCGAAATCTGTCCATTCACGGGAAGTAGTTTGATTTATAAAGAATATCCCTGCCAGGAAACCATTTTTGACAATCGGCACACCAATGAAAGAAGCTATTTGCACATTTCTCAGGTCTCGTTTCAGATCTTCACTCAATCCTCCATGAGTAAAAATATCCGGGACAACGACTGGTTCGCCTTTTTCTATTAGCCTGGTAAATTTACTGCCTTTTTTTCGCGGATATACCCCGGCGACTGGTGACAAATCAACCCGAAAAGCATCTTTTTCAATAATGGTTTTATCTTTTTCAATATCGCAGTAAAAGCACCGATCAGCACCAAAATAATCAATCGCAGCACGTGCTATTACAGCCTGGATTTCCACCGGATCAGATAGCGGGCGCATGGCATCACTGAGATGCAGAAGGAAAGCATTGCGTGCTTCCTTTTCCCGCAGCGCGTTTTCCAGTATCTTGCGCTCGGTGACATCATGGCAAACCGCTGCCGATGCACGATATATACCTATTTCATCAATATCAAAATGACCCTCCAGTTCGACCCAGACCTCGCGGCCGTCCTTGGTCCGGACCAGATAGTCAACTTTATGGGCAGGTTCGTTACCGCCTGACCATTCCTTGATCCTGGTTTCAAACAGCTTTCTGCTTTTTTCATCCATAAGATCGAAGGGATCCATGGCCAATAATTCTTCCCGATCATATCCGGTCAGTTTGCACATGGTATCATTAACAGATATAAATCTCCGGCGGCGAAAATCCATCTCATATATACCGGCTGGTGCATACTTTAACATTTCACTGAGTTTCTTTTCATTTTCAGCCAGTGCTCGAATCGCTCTTTGATCATCCGTAATATCTCTTAAAATAGAGAAAAATTCATTTCCCCAGCCCAGGGAGAATAATTGTGAATCGTACCATAGGTCCAGTTTTCTATCATTTTCTAATGATGTCAGTGTTTGACCAGTGCGTACCACTTCAGCACATTTCCTGATCCAATCCCGATTATGCTGCGGAAATAAATGAGAGAATTTTTGACCAGCGGCCTGATCTCTGCTCAGGTTCAAAAACTTTTCCATTGCCGGATTTATATCCAGCAAGATGTAATCTGTCGGATTACCGTCCTCATCATAGATCATTCGGGCATGATACATCTGCTCGCAGCTATCCTGCCAGATCCGTTTGAACATGACTATTGTACGTTCGTCGGAATGATTTTCCGGGTTGTTGCCCGGGACCTTACCATTCATTTTATGACCTCTCCTTATGCGTGTTTTGCAGTTCAGATAAGTTTCGTTATGCTAACCTTTTATTCCTTTGGATATAAGGACGCATTATGTCGATTATAAAAATAATATGCGACTGAAATCGTGGCGGGGTTGTGGTAATTACCGCGGAAGCCCCATTATTTCTCTTTTCAATAGTAATTATGTTATAGTATGTTCTGGAATCAACAACGAAAAGTGAGTATTGGTGAAAAATGGATATTCATAAAGAAATGGGGACCGGGAGTATCCCGCGCCTGTTGCTGAAATTCTCCCTGCCGGCTATAACCGCCATGCTGGTCCATTCTTTGTATAATGTGGCCGATAGCATTTTTGTGGGCCGCGGGGTAGGGGAACTGGCACTGGCAGGTGTCACGGTGAGCTTCCCCATTATGATAATATTGATGGCTTTGACTATGTTGATCAGCATGGGGGCGACGACCCTGATTTCTATTCGCCTGGGGGAGAAAAAAGGAGAAGAAGCCGAGGAGATCATCGGCAATGCCATAATCTTGTTTCTGCTCGTCGGGGTTAGTTTGAGTGTTCTGGGCTTGATCTTTATCAAGCCTCTTCTGGTCATGTTTGGCGCCAGCCCCAATGTATTGCCCTATGCTACGGATTATATGAAGATACTGATACCGGGAAGTGTTCTGGTGACCATTGGCGTGGGGATGAATAATTTCATCCGGGCGGAAGGCAATCCTAAAACCGCCATGTACACAATGCTGATTGGATCCATCACCAATATTATCCTTGATTATGTCTTCATCTTCATTTTCCACTGGGGAATAAAAGGGGCCGCCATTGCGACGGTAATATCCTATGCTCTTTCCTGTGCCTGGGTTTTAAACTATTTTCTGTCCGGCAATAGTTATTTGAAAATTCGGGTGAAAAACTTCAAATTAAAGGGAGACCTGGTGAAGGGGATAGCTGCAATCGGTTTCCCAGCCTTTGCCATGCAGGCCACGAGCAGTATCCAGAACCTGATTTTGAATCGAAGTTTAGTCTATTATGGAGGGGATCTGGCTCTGGCCGCCGTGGGTATTCTGATAAGTGTGGCCACATTGATAGTAACACCTGTTTTAGGGATCAGTCAGGGCGCCCAGCCGATAATAGGATTTAATTACGGGGCCCAGCAGCTGCAGCGGGTCAAAGCCACTTTGAAAACTGCCATTGTCGCTGCTACTGTTATAGTGGTTATGGGATTTATGGTTTCCCGCATCTGGCCGGCAGAATTGATCGGTCTTTTTAACCAAAACCCGGAATTGATCAAAATGGGAACCCATGCCATGCTTATCTTCTTCATACTGCTGCCCCTGGAGGGGCTGCAAATCGTTGGGGCTGGCTATTTTCAGGCAGTGGGCAAGCCGGTGCAGGCTACAATTCTAAGTTTATCCCGACAGGTGATTATTTTTATACCCCTGGTCTTTATCCTGCCGCGCTTCTGGGGTCTGGACGGTGTGTGGTGGTCCTCGCCTTTATCAGATTTCGGCGCCTTTTTACTCACGTTCATTTGGCTCAGGTATGAGTTTAAATATGCCCTCAATGCCAGAAAAAACATATCCTCTCTTTTATGAGGATAGGACAGCGATGCTAAGGAACAGGTATTAAGCTTCCGGCTGCTGATTTGAAATCAGTTCAATGAATAATTGGGCGATTTCAGGATCAAACTGTATGCCGGCACAAATTTTTATCTCTTCCAGAGCTGATTCCAGCGGCATTGCTTTGCGGTACAACCTGTCTTCCGTCATTGCGTCAAAGGCATCAGCCAGTGCCAGGATCCTGGACAGCAAAGGTATTTCCAGGCCCTTTTTCCCCTGGGGATAGCCTGCTCCATCCCAGTGTTCATGGTGGTATAGAATATATTCTGCGATATGCTCCAGCTGTGGAGTAGCCATAGCGATGCGGTGACCGATTATGGGATGCTGCTTCATCTTCACCCATTCCTCCTCTGTCAGTTTGCCGGGTTTATTAAGTATGCTGTCATCAACACCAATTTTGCCGATATCATGCAGTATGGACAAGAGTTGAAGGTCATCAAGTTCTTTTTGTTCCAGCCCCAAATGCTCGCCAATCATCAGGCACAGGCTGCTCAATCTCTGGCCATGCTTCTCAGTCTCCTGACTCTTGGCATATAAGGTCGCCATAATGGAGGATACTATCGCTGAATGGGCACTGTTTTGATTGATCAGTTTCCTGTTTTTAATATATTTATCGGCAGTTTTCAAGGTTTCTTCCAGGCTTTGATTATAGGAATCCTTGATGCCATATCCGATGGTCAGGCTCATTTTATAAAGGGACTGTTTCTGTGCCTGATTATACCTGTTGACATTATCATCGATTTTTTGTATTATTTGCCGGGCTGTTTCGTTGTCGGTATCAGGGAGCAGCAGCATGAATTCGCCCCCGCTCAATCGCCCTATAACATCATTATCCTGGCAGATTTCCTGCAGCAGACAGCCGGCTTCATTTATCAGGCGGTCTCCTTCGTCATAGCCGTAAGCATCATTAACCATCCGCAGACCGTCGATATCACAGATCATAATGGTCAGGGGCCAGTAACCCGGCTGATCGAACCATTTCATCTTTTTATTCATATAAACACGGTTGTAGAGGCCGGTTAAAAAATCATGTTCACTCAGACGTACGATCTGGGCTTTTTGCTTTTTTTGCTCGGTAATGTCAAAGATTATACCTTCCAGGGCCTCAATATTGCCGTCGGCATCGAAAACACCCTGCCCATGTTCCTGTACCCATTTGCGTATTCCTGATTTGGTTACAATTTCATAATCGGCGCGGAAGATTATCCTCTGGGTCAGGGCTTTATCCCATTCATTCCGCAACCATTGTTTAAACTCTGGTGCAACTATATCACCAAAAGAAAGATCTCGGTTATTAATAAAACTTAGCGGTTCGTAGCCAGTCAGAGCTAAACAGCCTTCCGAAACAAATTCCATGGTATATTGCTGATCACAAAGACAACGATAAGCCATACCCTGCAAACTGGACAGGAACACGGCCTTGCTGCGTTCACTTTCGCTCAAGGCTGCTTCTGAAGCCTTGCGTTCGGAAATATCTTCTATCAGGCAAAGAAACATGGAATCGCAAAATGCACCGGCAGAAAAATCCGCTATTTTGACTTTGACCCAGATAATGGAGCTATCAGGCCTCAAGTAGCGTTTCTCATAATAGTATGAATCGATTTCGCCGCGGGAAAAACGTTGGAAATGCTCCAGCTCAGCAGGCAAATCATCGGGATGAGTGATATCCGGCCAGCGAACAGTCTTTAAATTGGCGATATCACGGCCGAGGATGGATTCACCCATGGGGTTAATACTGATAAATTTTTCCTGCAAGAATCCGTCGCGGTTATCCAGCAGGGCTATGCCGATAGGGGCCCGCTCAAAGACATTACGATACAGACTTTCCTGCATCGCCAGGGCCTTGCTTTTTTCTCTCAGATGTATCTGGCTCTGGCGCAGATTGCATAATACCAGGAGCAGGAGTAGAAGGATAATGGTCATGATGATATAGGGGAAAAACTCGGTGATATTGTAATAATTATTCTTGAAAATACGCAGATAAACTGCGCTCAGTAACACAACAATTAAAAAGGCGATGAAGAATAATGATTGTTCATGCCTTTTAATCTGCAGCTTTTTGGGCCGATTTTGAAAACCCACTGGTATCTCCCCGTTTTCTAAAAAGACGTAGATGTAAATATATCTGTTATAGCTGCTAAAGCAGGATAGGTTTCCGTTATTGCCCACTGGACAGTTCCCAAGGTAAATTATAGCATAGCTTGCAATATATTAATTATATAAATGAAGAAAAATACAACTTAATGTATAAAAATGTTGTTTGGTAATAAAATGCTATTAGTTAAATGATTCCTTTCTTTAATTATTTCCTGATGTAATAGGATAAAAATACTTATATATAGAATATTACTATTACTGGCAAGGACTGGTCCTTATCAAGATAGAAAGAAATGCTTTGAGAAAGACGGAGGAGTTGAGGAAATGAAATTATTTACCCCCATTCTTATAAAGAACCTGGAACTGAAAAATCGCATCGTGATGTCGGCTATGCATCTGGGTTACACTGGGGACAGACAGGTCACAGAGCGCCTGATCCGCTTCTATGAGGAAAGAGCTAAAGGCGGCGCGGCACTACTGGTAATTGGCGGCACCGGCATTGATGAGCACGGCTATTTTAATATGCCCTCAGTGGCAGATGATAAATATATTGCCGGATTAAGGGAAATGACCAGCCGCCTGCATAAATATGATGCTAAAGCGGCCTGCCAGCTGTTTCAGGCAGGGCGTTATGCCTTTTCCGCCATATCCGGTGTCCCGTCAGTATCTGCTTCGGCAGTCAAATCACCCCTGACCAATGAAGTGCCCCGGGAGATGTCAATAGAGGAGATCCAGGCCATGATCAATACCTTCGGGCAGGCAGCCCGCCGGGTACGGGAGGCGGGATTTGATCTGGTGGAGATCATCGGCAGTGCCGGCTATCTAATTTCCCAGTTTCTGTCGCCGGCTACTAATCTGCGCGCCGATGAATTTGGGGGCAGTTTGGAAAACCGCATGCGTTTTGGCCTGGAAGTGATCAGAGAGATTCGCCGGCAGGTAGGAGAGGATTTTCCCATTAGCATGCGCTTTGCCGGTCATGAACTGATCCCTGGGGGGACCGACCGGGACGATATCATAACCTTTGCTAAAAGGCTGGAAGAGGCCGGGGCGGATATGCTCAATGTTACCGGGGGCTGGCATGAGAGCCCGGTACCCCAGACCACTATGGATGTCCCTCTGGGGGCTTTTGTATATATGGCCCGGCGGATCAAGGAAGCGGTCACCATTCCGGTGGTGGCCAGCAATCGCATCAATGACCCGCTGATCGCAGAACAGGTCCTGGTCAATCATCAGGCAGATCTGATCTCAATGGCCCGGGGGCTCCTGGCTGATCCCGAACTGCCTCGAAAAGCGCAGGAAGGACGCTTTGATGAGATCCGCAAATGTATCGGCTGCAATCAAGGCTGTATGGATCATGTATTCGAAGGGCGGATCGTGGAATGCCTGGTAAATGCCCAGGGGGGACATGAATGTGAGATCGAGGAAAAAACGGCAGAAATTAAAAAACGGATACTGATAATCGGCGGCGGCCCGGCAGGTATGGAAACAGCCCGGGTGGCGGCCTTACGGGGTCATGATGTGACACTCTGGGAAAAATCAGATCGTCTGGGGGGCCAGCTGCCGCTGGCAGCAGCTGCACCGGGGCGCAGTGATTTTAATTATCTGGATGAATATTTACAAAACAGTCTTATAATCAATAAGGTCAGGGTCGAACTTAATAAAGAAGCCGGGGTTAATAATATTAAAGAATTTGCCCCCGATGCCGTGGTGATTGCTACCGGTGCCGGTCCCATGAACCTTCCGGTCCCGGGTGCGGACCGGCCCAATGTGGTCCAGGCCTGGGATCTGCTCCAGGACAGCCGGATCGAAACCGGGAAGAATATTGTAGTAGTAGGGGCGGGGGCAGTAGGCTGTGAAACGGCTTTGACATTATCCCGCATTGGTACCATTGACGCAGAAACACTGCAATTTCTTACCGTGCATAAAGTTGAATCACCGGAAGTGCTCTATGAACTGTCAACCCGGGGGTCCAAACATATAACCCTGGTGGAACAGCAGGCCAAAATAGGGGTAGACATAGGCAGGTCCACCAAATGGGTCATTTCCATGGATCTGCCCCGTTTTGGGGTTGAAGTACTGACTGGAGCCCGGGTGATAGAAATCGCAGATGAAGGGGTAGTTATCGAAAAAGACGGGGAAAGGAAAGTGATCCCGGCAGATACGGTCATACTGGCAGTGGGTTCCCGTTCCAATAACGAGCTGCAGGAACAGTTAAAGGACCTGGCCCCGGAAATACATCTCATCGGCGACGGGCTAAAACCTCGCAAAGCAATGGATGCCGTTCACGAAGGCTATCATTTGGGCAATGAAATTTAGGGAAGACTGGCAGCGGGTGCCGCCATAAACGGTGTGATAATATCCGGGGAAAAAGATAAATAAACCAGGCGGCAAGGCATGCTATAATATGCTTTGCTCCGAATGCATAATCCGACAGAATACACCTCCCAGAAAGTGTATAATGAATAGACGAATTCAGAATATTCGGAAACAGTATACTGCCTGGTTTTAAAACACGTCGTTTATCATTTATTACAGCTATCGAAATTCTTCGCACCTATCCATGGACTCTTTCACAGGCAGTGCTAATGAAGGGAATGTGAACATGTGTAAATTGGGAGGTGGCTGCCAATGTCAGCTAACGGCTTTGTCCCCGACGAGATACGAGAACAATTATTTCAATGTGAGGAAAGATATAAAGCTTTTATGCTGGTCAGTTTCGACAGGATCTACCGGATAAGCGCTGATTGGGGCCAGCTGGAGATGATGAATGGACAGGACCTTTCCCCAACTCCCAGTGATTCATTGGCAAACTGGATAAATAGATTTATACATTATGATGATCTGGATAATGTTGTCGAAACAATCAATAAAGGAATACTCGAAAAAACTGTCATTGAACTTGATTTCCGCGGGATCAAAATGGATGGTACTTCGAGCTGGTATCATGCCCGGATAATGCCCATTACAGATAATAAAGGCGAAGTCATCGAATGGATGGGCATCTGCAGCGAAATAATCATAAGCAAGGAAACCGGACATCAGTTGATGGCCAGGGAAAATAGGGATGTAGATTTATTGGACAGCCCCACCCTGGGGACAATAATTCTTGATTTTAAACGCCGGGAATGTCTTTTATCCCGCTTCTGGATAAACAGATTGGGCCTTAAAGATATAAACGGGCAGGAGATTTTTGCCGATCCCTTCCAGATAGTCCATCCAGAGGACAAAAAAAGAGCGGAGGCTCTTTGGTCCGAAGCTGTTCGTGACATGAAAACAAAATTCAGTGCCGAATACCGGATTAAAACCGTTGATGCGGGTTATATATGGATTCTGGGGCAGTTCAGTTTGATTTATGGTCAAGCCGGGCAGCCATTGATGGCATATGGTGTTTATATCGATATTAATGATCGAAAACTGGCTGAAGAAGCCCTGCGCATTTCAGAAATGAAATTACTTTCCCTCTTTAATTCCATTCACGAAGGTTTTGCCATTGTAAGGCCCATCTATGACAAGGTCGGCCAGCCATGTGATGTAAGTTTTATAGAAGCCAATCAGGTTTGTGAACAATTATTAGGGCAGACAAATCTAAAGGGAAAACTTTTAAGCAAAATCGCCGGATCTTTTAAGAAAGAATGGCTGCTGCCCTATGATCAAGTACTCAGGACAGGTGCGCCTTTGCGGGTTGAAGAACGAAATCACCGTCAGAATCGCTGGCTGTCCGTCCATGTTTCCCGTGTCGCCGAGGCCGGGATTCATCAATATGCACTGGTCATCAATGATATAACCGAACGCAAAAACAAGGAACTGCTGCAGTCTTACATTTTAGAGCTCAGCCAGAAGATGCGCTGGTTATCTGATGGTGAGTCCATCCAGGATATCGTTATCAGAATGCTGGTTAAGTATTTGCAGGTTGACCAGGTTAGCTATACGGATTATGGTGCGGGAGTTACCCTGGTTAGTAATGAAATCAATGACAGCACAAAAGTATTTGGAGAGACTGGTAACTACAGCGTACTGCCGGCCAAAATGGAAGTTTTACTGGCGGGAAAAGAAATGGTTTTTCCTGCTGTTGAAGGTTGCCGGGAAGTGCCGGAGGAAATAATTTCACACCTGGTTTCGAAAAACATTATGGCGAATATAACCATGCCGATCTATAGGGAGGAAAAGCTGGCGGCATCGCTGTCTGTTCAAAATTCCGCCTCCCGTCAGTGGAATCCGCAGGAGGTTTGGCTGGTGCGTAAAACTGCCGAGATCAGCTGGCTGGCTATAGAACGGGAGAGGAATAAACAGGCCCTGCAGGAAAGCGAGGAAAAAGCCAAAGCACTGGTTCAGGAACTGGAAAAGGCGAACCGGGACAAGAATCGGTTTATCAGCGTAATGTCACACGAACTCCGTAATCCTCTGGCAGCGATAGCGGCCGGTTTTCAAGTTATGGCCGCTGCCCAAAATGCAGAGCAGGCGGAAAAAGCAAAAGAGATAGTACTCAGGCAGGTGAATCAGCTAAGCAAGCTGGTCGATGACCTATTGGATATGCAGCGTATAAGCAAAAACAAGATCAAATTGGAGAAAGAGAATGTTCATCTTAACAAACTCCTCATCGGCGTAGTGAAGGATATGCAAGGAGAATTTGAGAAAAAGAACATTAGAACAAGGGTTGAGATGCCGGCTGAACCGGTGGTTATACATGCTGATCCGGTCCGCATCATACAATGTATCGGCAATCTTTTGCATAATGCCTGTAAGTTTTCCCCCCGGGAGGGAATGGTTCAGCTATATTTAAAAAAGGAAGGTGACCAGGCCGTCATCAGTGTGCAGGATAATGGAACCGGTATCAACCCGCAAATATTATCTGATCTATTTCAACCTTTCGTACAGGCAGGGGCCCCGTCGGGTTATCAGAATGAGGGGGGCCTGGGATTAGGGCTGTCCATCGTGAAAAATTTGGTGAAAATGCATGGCGGGTCGATCACGGCATATAGCAGCGGTTTGGGACAGGGGGCCAATTTTTCTGTCAGGCTGCCCGTTGCGGCATCAAAATATGAGGCTGACAACAGCAAGGAGACAGATATGGTGCCCGACCATCTTAAAGTACTGGTTATTGATGACAATAAAGATCTCAATGATGTAATGTCTTCCCTGCTGGGGATCATGGGGCATACTGCTTTTAGTGCCTACACCGGCAGGGAGGGGATCGTCAGTGCCGGGGAGATAAAGCCCGATGTAATCATTTGCGATATCGGCCTGCCGGATATGGATGGCGGTTTAGTTGCCAGAACCATACGGGAAAACGAAGAATTAAAAGGCGTTTATATGATCGCCCTGTCGGGTTACGCAGAAAAAGGAGATATAGAACGGGCCCTGGAAGACGGATTCGACCAACATCTGGCCAAACCAGTGAACAGGGCTGTCTTGGAGCTGGAATTGTCACGAGGGGAAAGGGGAAAGTGGAAAGTTGAAAGGGGTTCAGGAGTTGGTTAGTTGGCTAGTTAGTTAGTTGGTTAGGGAAGAACGGCCGGGGGGCCGAAGAAGCAGGAGCCATGGGGACTGAACCATTGTCCGGAGCGAAGCGGAGCCGGAGGGGAGACGAGGGGGTCTGTCCCTGTGGCGGGCTAAGCAGCAAACCGGAGCCGAAGAGTGGGTCTGTCCCTGTGGCGGGCTCATGTGCTGCAGGAGCAATCATTGTATTCCGGAAAAGCCCGGTCTTCTGCTGGTGGTATGGAGAAGGGGCGAACTCTGACAAAAGGCTTTTACCAGGGCGATTTCTGGTGGGCAGACCCTCGCCTTTATCTCTTTTCCTCCACACAAAGATCTGCTCCTGCTGTTATATGGTGTTAAAGGCGAGCCCGCGCCGCGGACCTATGTTTATCCCTAACACCCGCCAACTATGAGACAGAGGCCCCCCTGGCATAATTAACTGCCAGCGGGGGCCTGACCATAATGACTCTATATATCTTTTGCTATTTGGATAATTGCCTTGAACAAATCGCCATCGATTTCTATTTTGAGGCTGCCGTTCTGGATCTCAAGGAGGCTCTGGGCAATGGATAATCCCAGGCCGCTGCCCTGACTGCTGCGGGCGGTGTCTCCTCTGGTGAAGCGTTCCATCAATTCCTCGGCAGAAATGTTTAATTCATAAGCGGAAATATTCTTGATGGCCAGGATCACATCGGGCCCTGTTTCGCTGATATCAATATAGACCCGGGAACCAGGCTGGGCATATTTTGTAATGTTTAATAAAAGGTTTTCTATTGCTCTCCATAATAATTTGCCATCAGCCCGGACAAACATCCTGTCATCGGAATGGTTCAGCTTGATCTCCAGGTTTTTCTCCTTAATCTGATCATCGAACTCTCCCAGACCCTGGGTCAGCAGTGAAATAAGGTCGATCCTTTCGTAATTTACCGGGATGTTGCCACTGGTGGCTTTGGCTGCTTCAAACAAATCATCTGTCAGCAATTTTAAACGCTGGGCTTTCTGGTCCAGTACTTCAACATATTCGGCAATCTTTTCCAGGTCCTGCTCTCCTTTCAGCAGATCCACATAGGTAATAATTGAAGTCAATGGTGTTCTGATATCATGGGAAACATTGGTGATGAGTTCGCTTTTCAGGCGCTCACTCTTGATTTCATTTTCCACCGCCTTGTTCAAACCATCGGTTATGGAGTTGATGTCAGCGGCCAGAGCGGCAAACTCTCCGTCACCGGGGACATCAATCTTGTAATCCAAATCGCCTTCTTTTACTTGTTTGACTCCCTCTTTCACAGCATCATATTCTTTGACCTTCCGCAGTGCCAGCCAGGCAGCCACTGCTATGGTTATGGGCAGCATGAAAAAAGTCAAGCCTGCTATGATGGGATATAATATGACGATTAATACAATTTTTACTGCCGTACTTCCGCTGTTAAATATATCCCTGACAAAACCAAAGACCCTGGAGAACACATAATAGGTCAGGGAATGGGTGAAAAAAGTCCGGTTTTTAATATGCTTAATCAGGGACAATACCAGCAGCAGGCCGGGTATAGCAATGGCTGCGGTAATTATAAATATTTGTTCCGGGGACACGGAGCTGAATAAATTAAACATGATCATGGCCCACCCTGCAATGAGCAACAGGCACAAGGCCAGATTTATATCGGTATAGATCTTGTCCAGGGAAGAATTGAGATGGATCTCATCATCTTCCGGCTTTCTGCCAATGATGAACAGCAGGCTTATGAAAGCCAGTGCCAGGGCAATAGCCAGACCTATCAGCCAATTGAGGTTGTTGGTTACCCAGTTTTTATCTGCTCGCCACATAGCCTGGCGGGGTTGGATAAACTCATCGGTAAAGCCGATATAGATAATGTCATCGGCTCCTATAAGGCTGGTAGCGTAGAAGTATATTTCTTCCGGGAACATCTCCTCATGGCGGCCTTCGAATATCATATAAGCCGGATTAGACTTAAAATATTCTTTGGCCGGATCCGGGCTGTTGGTGAAAACTATTTCGCCTTTTTTAGCATAATAGACCAGACCATTATAAGCGTTTAATCTCTGCACCATCTCCCGGTATTCCCGCAGATCTTCCTGAATCAATTCTTCTTTGACCTGCAGGAGCCTGTCCAGATAAACTTCCTGGAATACCGCATAGTTTTCTGCGGTTGACAAGTCTGGATCATAGTTCCTGGAGGTGTCTTCAAACTCCTGGTATAATCCTTCTTCCCGATATCTTATATCCTCTGCCGTAATGGTATTGCCGCTTAAGATATTTTCCTCACTCTGGTATTCGCCGATTATATAAATAATATTCTGGACAATCTCATTGCTCCCGTTGTTAAAATCCTTGCTTTGATAATAACTGTCTTCGGCTGCTAAATTAAAATCAATATTATGAAACACTGCGCCATTTACAACTAATGTCAGAAGGCCGGCATATGTTACAATAACCAATATAAAAGCTATTATCTTGGTAATAATAGAATAGCTAAATTTTTTCCACTTTATATCCAATGCCCCACACCACCTTTAAATATTTGGGCTCTTTCGGGTTTATTTCAATTTTCTCTCTTATCCTTCTTATATGAACGGCTACCGTGTTTTCCACTTCAAAGGCTGCTTCGTTCCACACCTTTTCGTAGATTTCGTCGATGGAAAATACCCGTCCCGCGTTAGCCGTAAGCAGCTTTAATATTTTGTACTGCACGGGAGTGAGCTTTACTTCCTCCCCATCAACGGTTACCTGTTTTTTCTCGTCATCCACCATCAGACCGCCGCTGCAAAAGACCCGGTCATTTGCCTCCAGGCTGCCTAAACTGGTGTACCTTCTCAGCTGTGACTTGACTCGGGCAATCAGTTCCAGGGGGTTAAAAGGCTTGGTCATATAATCATCTGCTCCCATGTTCAAACCCAGAATTTTATCAGTATCCTCGGATTTAGCGGATAACATGATCACCGGTATGCTTTTTTCTTCCCGGATCTTCATGGTAGCCCTGATACCGTCCATTTCAGGCATCATCACATCCATAATGATGAGATGGATATCATTTTCATCCACCGCTTGCAAAGCCTCCAGCCCATTGGCCGCTTTGAAAACCTGATAACCCTCATTTTCCAGATAAATCCTGATAGCTTCCAATATTTCTCTGTCGTCATCGCAAATTAGAATATTTATGACGAATCACCCCTGTAAATCAAATCAAACAAATTATATCACACCCTTTTATTCTTCCTGAGTTAATGATAACAGGCAAATATTACAGAATTGTGGGCGCAAATCTTAAGAATTTCTTAATAAAGGGAGAAAGTTGGAAAAGGGGAAAGTAGAAAGTTGAAAGTGGAAAGTGGAAAGTGGAAAGTGGAAGGTTGGAAAAAGTGAGGCGAGAGGCGTGAGGCGTGAGGTGAGCCCGCGCTGGTGCGCGGTTGTAGGGGGCGACGCCTCTGTCGGCCCGGGGGGGCCGGGGGCTAGTTGGTTAGTTGGCTGGTTAGTTAGTTGGTTAGGGGAGAACGGCCGGGGGCCGAGGAAGCAGGAGCCATGGGGACTGAACCATTGTCCGCAGCGAAGCGGAGCCGCAGGGGTAGGCGTGAGGCGAGAGGAGTGAGGCGTGAGGCGGGCCCGCGCTGGTGCGCGGTTGTAGGGGTCGACGCCTCTGTCGACCCGCGGGGTTCAAAGGAAACAGGAATCACGGGGACTGAACCATTGTTCGCAGCGAAGCGGAGCCGAAGGGGAGATAGGGGTCTGTCCCTGTGGCGGGCTGAGCAGCAAACCGGAGCCGGAGGGGGGCTGTCCCTATGGCGTGCTCCTGCTGTTACAGCTCCAGGCCCATGTAACGGGTGCCGGGCACGGGGTTGAAGACGTAGGGCTCGATGTCTTTAAAACCGAATGATTCATATAATGAATGGGCTGGCTTTTGTTCGGGGAGGGTATCCAGATAGATACTGCGGTAACCAATTCTTCTGGCTTCTTCAATGATCATCTCAACCAGACGGCGGCCAATGCCCAGTCCCCGATAATTATCCCTCACATACAGGCGTTTCATTTCACTGGTATCTTCTGTAATCTTGCGCAGGGCAGCCATTCCGGCAGTTTCCCCGTTCACCAGCACCAAGAGTAAAAAACCCTCCGGAGGGACGTATTTCCCTGGCAGTTCCGCCAGCTCGGCGGTGAAATCCTGGAACTCCAGATCAATGCTCAGGGAATGGGCGTATTCTACGAATAGTTCTTTGATCTGCTCCAAGAGTTCTAAGCCCTGTACCTGTTTATATTCGATTATATGTTCATTGTCGCCGGCAGTTGTTGTCATATCTGAGAGTTTTGCATATTAGCTAGCCCAAGAAATATCGGGCTTTTTTAGGGGCAGAAAAAGGACTTCACCCCCCTTTTTGCCGAATTAGTAAGTGATAACCAAACTAACCGAAGGAGGAGAAGTCACT
>Ga0209723_1003816_pt1 | contig 17629 bp, 6 predicted proteins | sample BiotimSIPDNA_2_FD_185750 | JGI IMG/M metagenome (GOLD analysis project Ga0209723, IMG submission 185750) | Anaerobic biogas reactor microbial communites from Washington, USA - Biogas_R2 time_0 SIP DNA (SPAdes) (version 2) | ecosystem: Engineered > Bioreactor > Anaerobic > Unclassified | place... | reverse complement strand
GGGAAATGGCATTCATTGCAGCGGGACGAATCTGGATTCCGGTCTTTTTCGCGTTGTACAGTACCGTTCTTCGATGCAGGCCAAAGACCGCGAAAAAACCGGAATGACGCTGCTTAAGGTTGTTTATTATGAAAAGAAAGATACGTTGATACGGGTGTGTTTCATGTGTTTCTTTCTGACTGAGATACTGCGTTTCGGTTGCGCCGAAAGCGCCACTTCTTCCGGGCGAAGTCCCGGACGAAGCGTAGGCGCTTAAGGCCATTTTGCTGACAATTAATTATGAGTTTCGTTTGTTGCCGAGAGGAGCGGTATGTTCCGGTTCAGTTCAAGAATCCAAAAACAACGCGTCATTCCGGTTTTTCGCGGTGCAAAAAGGACGTGTATCGAAGGTTATGCCAGGCCGCGAAAAGACCGGAATCTATCTTTTGAAGCCGCGAGTGAGGAACAGCCCGTGTCAGATGTATTTTTTAAGATGGGAAATGGGCATTCATTGCAGCGGGACGAATCTGGATTCCGGTCTTTTTCGCGTTGTACAGTACCGTTCTTCGATGCTGGCCAAAGGCCGCGAAAAAACCGGAATGACGCGGCTTAAGGTTGTTTATAGTGAAACGAAAAAATACGTTGATACGGGCGTGCTCCATGTGTTTCTTTCTGACTGAGATACTGCGTTTTGGTTGCGCCGAAAGCGCCACTTCTTCCGGGCGAAGTCCCGGACGAAGCGTAGGCACTTGCGGTCCTTACACGAACAAACGATCAAGACTTGCTCTTTCCGGGAACACCGCTTTTCCTATTACCTTGACACAAGCCATAAGCCGTAAAAAACCGTTAGAAACCCGCAGCGGTAAAAACGGTTAAGACGGCGGCTCCGTTTAAGCCGTCTAACCGTTTCCGCAAGGTTTCTTACGAGGTAATGGGTCTCCTACTACTACTAGTAAATCCTTATAGGTTTGGTAGTAGGAGGAGGGTTGTTGAACCGGCATCGTGAGGGATTCTATAGCCTCGCTACATCCCCCGTTTAGAAGGTCTGGGTGCAGATGGAGTAGGTATGGTTGCTGGGCAGCAGGTAGCGCCGTTCCAGCACGCGGTTGGGCTGGACCATGAAGTGGTCGGGGCGGGGCACAAAGCCGGGTATGCCCGGCAATTCCCAGGAGACTTCCCGAATGTGGAACCGGATGGGCGTGCCCGGGTCGGTTTCGAGTTCGAGTTCGCCGTTTTTGGAGGAAAGCGTTTCGAAACGGATGTCCCAATTTTTCTCCGCACCCTCGATTTCATGGCCGAAGGCCTTCGCGCGGTACACGGGGACATCGGATTCAAGTCGGATATGGATTTCCTGGGCGTCTCTCGGGGAATCCACGAGGAACTTGAGCAGACGCCGTCCGTTCTCAACCCGTTCCTCCAGCAGGGTGAGAACCTTTCCGTCGAAAGGCGGCATCGGGGCGGGCCCCCTGCGGTATCGCGGGCCATAGTCCCTGCCGGTAAATTCCGCTAGGGACACCCGCTCCCCGCTTTTCGGGAAGTAGTTGCGGGTCCATTCGTCGAGCTGCACATCGCTGCTGACCCACCAGGCCTCGCCGGTGTCGAAATTCACGGCGTAAGAGAGACAGTTCTGGCGCGGCCGCGCCCCGCTTGGCGTATTGGTAAGGCAGGCCAGGGTAAACACCAGCGCACCCGCAAGGGTGATGGCCAGGCCGGCCCCCAGGTGGATTCGGGCGGGCACCAGGGAACATTGCGGCAGCAGCATGGCCACTACCAGCAGTACGGCCAGGAGCAGCACCGGCGCCAAGAGGGCGGTGAGGGCATAACTGAACATGACAAAGGAGGGCGTCAACAAGGCCACGGCGGGTAGAACGGTCACGGCGGCCAGCAGGAGCAGCCGGTCCGAGGGGTGTTCCCGGTCCTCGGAGAGGCACAATACCAACAAGCCGAGTGATCCGAAGACCAGGGGCCATGCGGCCCCGTAAGAACCGTAGGGGGCGAAGTATTGAAACGCAACAAGTATCGCCAGCCACCAGGCCAGGGTTCCCGCGAGAAGATTCTGCGGACGAATCCGCCGACGCAGCACGAATGCCAGCAACACAAAGACCCCTATGCCGAATAGGATCATGCCCGCGGAGAGGGAGTCATTCCGGTACAACGCGTGTTCCTTGAACACATAGTAGACCATCACCGACAGGGGAGCGGTCACCGCCAGTGAAATAACGGCGGTCAGGGGGTAAAGGCCCAGGGCGCCAAGGATTCCAGAGACGGTCAGGCGGCGCCGGATCAGTCCGAAGAGCAGCACTGCCGCGAATAGCGCAGCAGCGGCAAGGGTTATGGGCAGGCCCCAAGAACCCGGATACACGACCATATGCGAACCGATGGTATTGAAGTAGATCGCATTGGGCGCCCGGCACTCCTGAAGGGAAATACCGCCCAGTTGGCGGGCGAGTCCAAGGATGTATTCCCCGTGATGCTGCACACTGGCCAGGCTTACATTCTCCGGATTGTCGAGCTTGGTGTGGTAGTGGGCGAAGTCGTCGATATAGGCGATATTGAGTCCCGGGAAACCCTCGCGCTTGTACGCGCCAAAGTCGCTCCCGAAGGGCATGCGGTCGTAGAAGTCGAACATGATGGAGGTCGCCCGGGGCTTGGATTCGGATTGGGCCAGTTGCCGGATGACGAACCCATTATCCTGGCCGGTTTCAAACATGAGCGCAGGGCCTGACGTGCCGCGCGTTTCCAATCCGAGCACGGCGCGAACGTCCGCGAACCAGGGATGGCGCATGCATAAACCGGGGCCGCCGCCGCCACGCTCCTCCTCGTCGACAAAACAGAAAATGATATCATTCATTAAAGGCGGGCCGGCTTTCAACGCCCGGATCGATTCCAGCATGGCGGCAATGCCGCTGATGTCATCTGCCGCACCGGGCCCATACGGCGTCGAATCGAAATGCGCATCCACGGCGAAGGCGCCCGTGGAGGCGATGCCGGGCAGCCGGGCCAGAATGGCCCCATTGTGCTGTATCCCCCGGCCGTTGCGCTCTAGCTGACGCTCCACCGTCATTTCCACCCCCATCTCCTCTAGGGTCCCGGCAATATAATCGTACACCAGTTCATTGGCGCGGGACCCGGCCGGGTGCGGTTCCACGGCTGTCGCCTGTATGTGTTTCAGGGCGCGATAGGCTGAAAATGCCTCCGGAGGCGCGTCTGCGGGCAACGGCCAAGGCGCCAGGGACATCCACCATGCGAACACCGCGACTGTCAGCACTGTTCCAAAAATCAGGGCCGCCAGGCGGCCGTTCGAACGTGATTCGGTCATGATGATACGCTCCTTTGCCGGGCAAAAAGAGAAGCACCCGCGATCTGCGGCATTAAGGTTTCCGGCAATATAAAGAAAAAGTCATTGAAACCCGCTAAGAATTCCTGTTTCAGGAACAGCGGACTTCGACACACCGCCCAATTTGACCCCGTCCGGGTAACTTCCGGTTTCAACAAAGACCGTATGGCTGCGTAGAAGACTCTACTTTTCCTCAATCCTCTTTACCCGAGAGATAGCGTGATTGCCTCCGTTCCCGGTATTCCTTCTGGGCGCGCGGCGGTACAAAGTAAAATCGGGTCGGGGGCCGGAGTGGTTACCGTATCCCAACCCGATAAAACGCTATCGATGACTGCACATCGGCAGCGGGCGGCTACCGCGCACCCTGCACCCGATACGCTATTTATAGCTGCTGGTCCTGGCCCGACAGGATTACGGAACTGCAACCAGCCGAAACCCGTAGTTGGTGCCCCGACCGCCCGCCGTGTAGCCGCTCCGAAACGCCGAGCGGCAGTAACTGGCGTCGCTACCCCAGCTGCCGCCCCGGACTATCCGGATCGCGGCCCTGGGCGTATCCATCCACGCGCTCCCATCCGCCGGGGCGCCGGTGTAGCCATCGTGATAGTCGTCTTCACACCACTCGAACACGTTGCCGCTCATGTCGTAGAGCCCAAAGGTGTTCGCCGTCTTGCCGCCTACGGGATTGGTCGCGCCCGTGCTATACCAGGCATAGGCGCCGATCTCCGTATAGCCTGGATCGTCGCCCCAGTAGAACCGCGTCTGCGTGTCCGCCCGGCACGCGTACTCCCACTCTGCCTCGCTGGGCAGCCGCACGGTCAGCGGTCCCTGGCCGCTGCTTACCAGGTGCGCGTTCAGGGACGTGTTGAAATCTTGCACATCGTCCCAGGAAATGTTGTAGGCAGGATACGTGTTGCCCAGCCCCCACCCGCTGGACGGCGCCGCGCCCGGCCATGCGCCGCGCACTGCCAGCCACTGTTGTTGCGTCACCTCGTATTTGCCCATCCAGAACCCGTACGCCAGTGTGACATCGTGCTGCGGGTCCTCACTCGATACGCTATCCACTTCGCCCGGATAGCGGCCCATCTGGAAACTCCCGGAAGGCACCCACACCAGTTCGAGCGGCACATCCCCGGGAAGGGTAACGGTCCGCCCCGTCAATTCGATGGTGTCGCTCACCGTCGCGGATTCCCCGCCCGCGAAACGCACCTTGAAATAGATGGTCTTCGTGCCGCCTTCACCCGAAGAAAGCGAGAAGGATGGCGCCGTATCGTAAGGTTGCCAGATTGCACCGCTGAAATCCGAAAACTCGCTCGCCATGTATTCCGTTGGCGCGCCCCAGCAGGTGTTGTTCAGCGTCACCGTCGGCAGCGTGGTGGTCGCATCGCCGTTGTTAATAGCAAACGACGTCATTCCCACCGACGGTTCCGACTTGGCAAGCCGGAACCCGAAGCTTCGGTTCATGTCCGTCGGATTGGAGGTCATTCGTTTCGCGGAACGGCTATAGTCGTGCGCGGCGAGGTAGGAACCGCCCCGAACGACGCGGCTCGAGCCTGTAGCAGGCCCCGTTGGATTCGTCATGGCTCCGCCGCTGTAGTAGGTGTTCGAGAACCGGTCGTGGCACATTTCCGAAACATTGCCGCTCATGTCATACGCCCCGACCGGGCTGGGGCTGTCCACCGTGGCCACGCTGCCGTTCGGACTGACATTGACCCCGTTAAACCACCCTGCGGGCGAGGTGTAGGGATCTGACGTCAAGCCCAGCGGATTGACGAAGCTTGGATTATGGTCGATGTAGTTCGCCCGGTCCTTACCGGTCAGCGTATCGCTGATAAAACTGTAGATCCAATGCTTTCCGCCTCCGGCGGACTCCCAGGCTGCCGCCCGTTCCCACTCCGCCTCCGTCGGCAACCGATAGCCGCCCGGTGTCGCGGGCGCTATCGTCAACGGCCACTCCGGCGAATTCATGTCGTAACACGGCGTCAGCCCCTGCCACTCGCTCAGCCAGTTGCAGAACGCTACCGCGCCGTACCAGCTCAAATGGACCATCGGGTGCGTGTCCATGGCGTAGATCGTCGTGCCCGGCAACCCCACACTGGTCTTGCTGGTAAACACACCGCCGGAATACTGGATGTGGTACGTGGACGAGAATGCCCCAATCACATATCGGCTGTCAGCCGTTCCGCCGGCGTAAATGAAGCCCAAACCCGTCCAAGGCGTCCCGGCAACATCCGTATACAGATACCCTTTCGCTTTCGCCCAGTTCAAGACATCGCAATACTCCTTGTTCGTCACTTCGTATTTTCCGATCTGGTAGGCTCCCAGCGTTACCTCGTGCTGCGGGAGTTCGTCGGCGGTGCCGTACAACGCGTCATCACCGGACGCGGTACGCCCCATCGTGAAGGTCCCCGTGCCCACCGATACCGTGTCCGGCAACACGAAGATCGTGTCACTGGCGACTTCGGACTCCTGGCCGTCCGCACCGCGCAGCTTGAAGTACACCATCCGGCCTCCGACGCCGAAGGACAGCGTAAAACTGGGCGCCGTTCCATAGGGCTGCCAAGTGGCGCCACTGAAATCCAAAGACTCGCTTGCCATGTATTCCGTCGGGCGGTTCGTGGCCGTATTGTCCAGCGTGACCAGCAAATCGGTCGTCGTGGCCGCACCGCCATTGATGGCCAAAGACAGCACCTTGGTCGGCAAAGCGGCGAGGCGGAACCCGATGGTGTTGTACCGAAGATCCGGCGCGGAGTAGGACCGAAATGCCGAACGGCAGGTCCAGGCGTTACTGATACAGCTGCCGCCCCGGCGCATCCGGTACTCAGCCCGCGGCGAGTCCATCCACGGGCTTCCGTCGTTCGGGACGCCGGTGTAGCTCGAATGATAGTCGTCTTCGCACCACTCATAAACGTTGCCGCTAATGTCGTACAACCCAAAGGCGTTTCCTGTCTTGCCGCCCACCGGCTTGCTGCCGTTCGGGCTGTTGTTCCCGCAATACCACATGTAGTCCGTGCGGTTGCCCGGCAATACGCCCGCTGCGCAATCCGTACACAAACCGTCACAGCCCAGGGAATCACCGAAATAGAATCGCGTGGCCGTGCCTGCCCGGCACGCATACTCCCATTCCGCCTCGCTCGGCAGCCGCACCGTTAATGGTCCCTGCCCGCTGCTCACAATGTGCGTGTTCAACGACGTGATGAAATTCTTCGTATCGTTCCACGAGACGTTGTACGCGGGATACGTATTGCCCAGTCCGTAGGTGGAGGACGGCGCCGCGCCCGGCCAGGAACCTTGCACCGCCAGCCACTGCTGCTGCGTGATCTCATACTTGCCCATCCAGAACCCATACAATAGCGTGACCGGATGCTGCGGGTCTTCTTCCGCGTAGCTGTTCGCCTCGCCTGGATAGCGGCCCATCTGGAAACTGCCCGCAGGCACCCACACCAATTCGAGCGGCACATCGCCGGGAAGGGTGATGGTTCGCCAGGGTAGGTTGATGGTATCGCTCACCGGCGCAGATTCCCCTCCCGCGTTGCGTACTTTGAAATAGACGATCTTCGTGCCGCCTTCGGCGGAAGAAAGGGTAAAGGTTGGCGCCGTATCGTAAGGTTCCCAAATCGTGTCGCTGAAATCGGGCGACTCGCTCGCCATGTACTCCGTCGGGCTGTTCGTGGCCGTGTTGTCCAGCGTTACCACCGGATCGGCCGTCGCGGCTGCACCGCCGTTGAGGACGAAAGACACGACCTGGGTCGGCACCGCGGCGATACGGAGCCCAAGGTGATAGCCCGAATTGCCTGGCCCCCAGGTGTACCGATAGGCCGATCGGCATCTAGAAGCGTAGTAGCTCCACTCGCCTCCCCGGTACACCCGGGTAACGCCCCGAGGCGAATCCACCCATGCACTGCCATCCGACGGCGCACCAAGGTAGTCATAATGGCCGTCATCTTCGCACCACTCGTACACGTTGCCGCTCATGTCATACAGACCAAAGGCGTTGGGTAGTTTTCCGCCCACGGGCTTGCTTCCCCCCGGGCTGTTGTTGCCGCAGTACCACATGTAGTCCGTGCGGTTGCCCGGCAGCATGTCCGCTGCACAATCCGTACATAAGCCGTCGCAGCCCAACGAGTCACCAAAATAGAAGCGCGTGGTCGTTCCCGCCCGGGCGGCATACTCCCACTCGGCTTCACTGGGCAGCCGTACCGTCAACGGCCCCTGGCCGCTGCTCACAATATGGGCGTTAAGCGATGTGACGAAACCGCTGGCAGCGTACCACGAGACGTAATACACCGGATAGGTATCGCCCATTCCATTTGATGAATACGGCGGCAACCCCGGCCAGGACCCTTGTACCGCGAACCACTGCTGTTGTGTGATCTCGTACTTGCCCATCCAGAATCCGTACGGCATCGTCACCGGATGCTGCGGGTCTTCTCTATTACTACTGTCCGCCTCGCCCGGATACCGGCCCATCATGAAGGTCCCGCCAGGTACCCACACCAGTTCGAGGGGCACATCCCCGGGAAGGGTAATGGTCTGTCCCGTCAACTCGATGGTGTCGCTGACCGGCACCGATTCGCCTCCAGTATTGCGCACCTTGAAGTACACCGTCTTCGTGCCGCCTTCGGCGGAAGAAAGCGTGAAGGTCGGCGCCGTATCGTAGGATTGCCAGCTGGCCCCGCTGAAATCGGGCGACTCGCTGGCCATGTATTCCGTCGGCGCCCCTACGCACGTGTTGTTCAGCGTCACCACGGGATCCGCCGTTGTAGTCGCGCCATTGTTGATCGCAAAGGAAGTTACGTTGAAAGATGCGGCCAGCCGGAACCCGATCATGTCGGTTCGAAGATGCGGCAGGTAATAGTAACGAAAAGCCGAGCGGCAATTCTTAGCCGCGTACCACCAGGCGCCACCCCTGATCGTCCGGTACGAGGCCCTTGGGGAGTTAATCCAAGCGCCCCCGTCTGCCGGTGCGCCCGTGTAACTCGTGTGGTAGTCGTCATCGCACCACTCCCACATGTTGCCACTCATGTCATACAACCCAAACGCATTCACTATCTTGCTGCCCACGGGCTTGCAGCCCATCGGGCTGTTGTTGCCGTTGTACCACGCGTACATCCCCATCGCTGTATAGGTCAAATCGTCGCCCCAGTAGAAGCGGGTCTGCGTTCCTGCCCGGCATGCATACTCCCACTCTGCCTCGCTGGGCAGACGCACCGTCAATGGTCCTTGTCCGCTGCTTACAATATGCGCGTTCAGCGACGTGATGAAATCCTTCGCGTCGTTCCATGAAATCCAATAGGCGGGATAGGTGTCGCCAATCCCGTAGGTAGCGGATGGCGCGAATTGCGGCCACGAACCGCGCACCGCCAGCCACTGTTGCTGCGTGATCTCGTACTTGCCCATCCAGAAGCCATACGCCAGCATCACCGGATGCTGCGGGTCTTCATTCGAAGCGCCGTCCAGTTCGCCCGGATAGCGGCCCATCTGGTAAGTGCCCGAAGGCACCCATACCAGATCGAGCGGTACATCGCCGGGAAGCAGGATGGTCCGCTCTTCAACCAGATTTATGGTGTCGCTGATGGGTGCCGATTCACCCGCCGCATTGCGCACCTTGAAATACACTGTCTTCGTGCCGCCTTCGGCGGAGGAGAGCGTGAAGGTAGGCGCTGTGCCATAGGCCTGCCAGGTTGCGCCGCTGAAATCGCTCGCTTCGCTCGCCATGAATTCCGTTGCCCGGTTGTCGGTCGTATTATCCAGGGTCACCACCGGATCCGCCGTCGTGGACGCCCCCCCGTTGATGGCAAAGTCCGTCACCGTCGGAGGGAGATCCGCAGCCAGCCTGAACCCGATAAAATAACCCCGAGCGCTCGCCACGCCGGCTAACCGAGCCGCCGAGCGGCAACCGCTGGAAGAACCGTAAGCGCCGCCCCGGAAAAACCGGCTCTCGGCCCGCGGGGAGTCAATCCACGCGCTCCCGTCCGCGGGCGCCCCGGTGTAACTCCAATGCACATCGTCTTCACACCATTCTTGCACGTTGCCGCTCATGTCGTGCAGACCAAAGGCATTCGGCAGTTTCCCGCCCACGGGCTTGGTGCCGCTCGGGCTGTTGTTGCTGTAACACCACGCATAGGTCCCAATCTCTGTGTAGGTCAGATCGTCGCCCCAGTAGAAGCGCGTCTGTGTGCTCGCCCGGCAGGAATACTCCCACTCCGCCTCACTGGGCAGCCTCAGTGCCAACGGTCCCTGGCCACTGCTCACAATATGCGCGTTCAGGGTTGTGATGAAATTCTTCGCATCATTCCAAGAAACAAAATAGGCGGGATAGGTGTCGCCGATCCCGTAGGTAGCGGATGGCGCGAATTGCGGCCACGAACCGCGCACCGCCAGCCATTGCTGCTGCGTCAACTCGTACTTGCCCATCCAGAACCCGTACGCCAGCGTCACAGGATGCTGCGGGTCTTCAATATCAGAACTCTCCGCTTCGCCCGGATACCGTCCCATCTGATAACTGCCCGAAGGCACCCACACCAGATCGAGCGGTACATCGCCGGGAAGCAGGATGGTCCGCTCTTCAACCAGAGTTATGGTGTCGCTGATTGGCGCCGATTCACCCGCCGCGTTGCGTATCTTGAAGTATACCGTCTTCGTGCCGCCTTCGACCGAAGAAAGCGTGAAGGTGGGCGCCGTTTCATACGGCTGCCAGGTCGCGCCGCTGAAATCGCTTTCCTCGCTGGCCATGTATTCCGTCGGGCTGTTCATCGCGGTGTTGTCCAGCGTCACCACCGGGTCTGCTGTCGTGACCGCGTCGTTGTTGATTGTGAAGGATGCCACTTCAGGTATTACAACCCCATCATCCGCCGTAATCAGCACCTGCGCGTTCGGCAGGTCTTCCTCGGGATAGTCGGCGCGGATATCCCACACGATGTGGTAGCCGGTGCCTGTGGTTACGCCGGAAAGATCACCGACGACCGACGTGACGGGATGCATAAAGCCGTCCGCGCCGCCGTCCTTGGACAGGGATACGGTAATGGCGCAGGGACCGTTCGGCGCATCAAGATCGTAGTAGATGTCCACTTGCGTGGAAGTGGCATTGGGCACTTGGGTCATGGTGACGTTGGAGACCGTAGGGGCCTGGGCGAAAGCCCAGGAGCACGCCAGCGTCAGCACGACAAACAAGAAGAACATCCCCCGGCGCTCCGCGCCACCCCCTTCAAAGGGGGACCTGGCGGCGCTTAATCCGGTAGTTCCACCCGTCCTTGCGGTCCATACGGTCCATTCCGTCCATACCCTGGCGCCGCCAAGACGCCGCCGCCACAGTAACACCAAACCCAACATCAGCAGCAGTGCTGCCGCCCAGGGCCAACCCCACAGCGAAAGGCCGGGTTCCGCTTCTACAATCTCCAGCAACGCAGTATTGCTCAGGGTTCCAATATTACCCGCCAGGTCCGCACCGGAAATGTGAATCACCGCCATGCCCAGCGGATCGCTTTCCTGCACTTCATATTCGAAGATATACCCTTCCGCCTTACCGTAGGGCGCGGTGGCCGGATGTCCGTTTATAGTCACTTCCGGATCAGTTTGAAGCGTTTCGGATACGGCAAAGGTAATCGTAACTTTCTCGCCCAACCCCGCTTTGGGCGGCATCACCATCAGGTCACTGAATACCGGCGCCGCGCCCATGCCCGCACAGGACGCACTGTTCGCCGCAGGGTCAATAGGATTACCAAAGGCATCCTGCACGCCTGACACCGTAAGCGTGAGCGAAACGCCGTCGCGCATTTCGCCAGCCGCCCAGTCAAGGGTGAAGACCGACGGACCACCTGACACGCCTGTGGGCGACGGGACCAGTGTACCCGCACCCAGGCCTGACACTACATAATTATTCGGAGTAGTGCCGCCTGGAGCAAGCATGGTTTCGCTGAAGCTCGCCGAAAGGCTTTTATCCGTAATCGACGACACCGATTGCAACGCGGGCGATACTGTCTCCAAGGGTGTCACCGCCGAAGTACCGCTGCCCGTCAGCGCTGTCGCTGTAAAAGAAAAACACACCATTAGCCCACTCATGAAAATTTTAAATAGCATGATTCCCCTCCTTTGAATTTTGCCAATAGTAATAATAGGTGCTTGTGATTTATTCAGAAAAGTATTTTATCACCTTAGAGGAGAATATATATGTAGCGGAATTCCCGGACAGACGTGTCCGGGAAAACCCCCACAGCTGTCAAAGTAGATACTTGCTTTCTCAGGTTTTCGGCGCTCTGGTTATACTCCGCATTTTTGCTCACTTTAACAGAATGACTTAGGTGCACAGACAACGTCCCTGCAAGAAACAGGTCTCCGTGTAAATTACTCCAATAGAAATCGGCGGACATTCGCACGTGAATGTCCGCCGATGATGTCAATGTGCCTCAGTTTCAGCAGAGGTAATCGTTCAGGATATTTTCCAGCAGTTCCTGTCGGCCGCTGACGAGTTTGGGCTCGCCTTTCTTGAGCGTGTAGGCCGCGAGTTCCTCGAAACCGACCTTGCCCTGTTCGATCTGCTTGCCGATGCCCGCGTCCCAGCCGGCGTAGCGCTGCTTGATGAACTTGGAGAAGGCCTTGTCCTTGTGCAGTTGCGCAGCGATCTTGAGGCCCCGGGCGAAGCAGTCCATGGCGCCCACGTGGGCGTGGAAGAGGTCGACCGGATCGACGGACTGGCGCCGGATGTGGGCATCAAAGTTGAGGCCGCCCGTGGTGAAGCCGCCCGCCTTCAGGATGGAATACATGGTCAAGGTGGTGTCGTACAAATCGGTGGGGAACTGGTCCGTGTCCCAGCCGAGCAGCATGTCGCCCCGATTCGCGTCAACGGAGCCGAAAATGCCATTCGCGGCGGCGAATTCGATTTCATGCATGAGCGTGTGGCCGGCCAGCGTGGCGTGGTTCGCCTCCAGGTTCATCTTGAAAATCTTGTCGAGCTTGTAGCGTTGCAGGAAGGCGTAACAGCTGGCCGCGTCGAAGTCATACTGGTGCTTGGTGGGTTCCTTCGGCTTGGGCTCGATGTAGAACTGGCCTTTGAACTTGATCTTCTTCGCGTAGTCCACAGCCATGTTCAGGAACAGGCCGAGGTGGTCGAGTTCGCGGCCCATGTCGGTGTTCAGCAGGGTTTCATAGCCTTCGCGGCCGCCCCAGAACACATAGCCGCCGCCGTCCAGGTACTTGGTCACTTCCAGGGCCTTCTTCACCTTGGTCGCGGCGAAGGCGAATACGTCCGGGGAAGGGTTCGTGGAGGCGCCCGACATGAAGCGGGGATGGGAAAAGAGGTTACAGGTGCCCCACAAAAGGCTGATGCCCGTGTCCTGCTGCATCTTCTTCGCCAGTTTCACGATATGGTCGAGGTTCTTATTCGTTTCCGCCAGCGTTTCCGCTTCGGGGGCGACATCAGTGTCATGGAAGGCCCAGAATTTCACACCGAGTTTCGTGAAGAATTCGAAGGCGGCCTCCAAGGTCTGTTCGGCAACCTTCAGGGGGCTGTCGGCCTCGTTGTAGGCACGCTTCATGGTGGGCACGCCGAACATGTCCGCACCACCGCTCTTGAAGGTGTGCCAGTAACACACGGCAAAGCGCATGTGATCGGCCATGGTTTTGCCCAGCACTTTCTGCTTCGGGTTATAATGCTTGAAGGCGAGGGGATTTTTGGAATCCGGACCTTCATAGGCGATGGGCTTGGAAACTTCCGGAAAATAAACGGTCATGATGTTCTCCTTACGTTGGATACGGATTTATAGGCGCCACGGGACCGTGGCGCACCCCTGAATCACAATACTCTTAAAAGACTGAATTCGCTTAGGCAAAAGGATACAGGAGGCAAGGGGGCATTTTCCAGCGCCGGTTGTCGCGGGTTACACCAAGGGTTTGCATCCGCTTTATTTGTTTTAAACCTTGATGAACGGGATACATGGGATAAGGCCATGATATTCCGTAACCGCTCAAAGTGTCGGCACTGTGGTGCGGGCCGCTCCAAGTTGATCACCTGAGCTCTCGAAATAGCCCGGCACTATTTTTTCGTCGGGGCATCGGAAAGAAAGCGTGGTTTATCGATACCGTTCATCCTGTTCCCCCATGCTACCCTTTTTCTGCTTTCCCCACGACAACAAATGTTCTTTCTTGTTTTCGCCTTCATGTTCGTATAAGGCCAGGCAGCAGAAAGAAACGAATTCATTCACATTGAAAAGGCCCGCCACAGCCATGCTGTGACGGGCCGAAACAATACCTGCGCTCTTTAAATCAACTCAAGGATTCCACCCCGAACACAGTGGCCAGCAGAAGGCCGACCACGGCCAGGATGCCCAGGAAAAGATTGCCCCAGTCCTTGAGATCAAAGGAGTCGCATGCGGTGAGACAATCGCCCTCGGAAATGACCAGGCTTACCGGATACCCCGATACAGCGGTGGCGCCAGCGGCGGGATTCTGCCGGATCACCGCCCCTGCGGGAACCTGATTATTGCATTTGTAACTCACCGCGCCAAGAGTCAGGCCGGCCGCTGCTATTTGCGCGGTGGCGCCTTCCAACGTTTGCAATACCACATCGGGCACGGTGACATTGACCACCTCTTCACCTTCAACAGATTCCCCTTCGCCCTCACCTTCCCCTTCCCCTTCGCCTTCGTCTTCGCCTTCGCCTTCATCCTCCCCTTCAGCTTCGCCCTCTGTCGACTCCCCTTCGTCGGCTTCCCCTTCAGCGGCTTCACCCTCCGCGGGCGCTTCACCCTCGACCATTTCGCCCTCCGCATCCTTTACCGCAAAGTGGGCCGTAACGGAAATATTCTTCTTCACATTGGTGTCCTGGCGCGGATTATCGGTAAGCCCGTCGCCCCATACGACAAAGAGATACCCTGTATTCGCTTCCGCACTGACCGGCAACCCGCTCCCCCCGTGGTTGACCACTTGTGCCGCCGGACCTTCGATCATGCCGCCCGGTCCGGCACTGTAATTCAGAATATAGGTGTTGATCGTGAAATTCGCTTTAACATCGATGTTCTCCGTGACATTTATATCCGTTCTTGGATTATCCGTTAACGCATCACTCCACACGGAAAAGCTAAACCCCTCTTTCGCAACAGCCGCGACCTCGCTTCCATCCCCGCCATGCTCCACGGTCTGCGGCGTCTGGCCGAAGATGGTCCCCCCACCGCCGGCGCTGTACGACAAGGTATAAATATTGACGGCAAAATTCGCGGTAACACTGATATTGGCGGTCACGTTGATATCGGTCCTCGGATTATCCGTAACGCCGTCGCTCCATCCGGCGAAATGATAGCCGTCATTGGCCACAGCCGTGACCGGCTGGCCATTGCCGCCGGAGGAGGACACAGTCTGAGCAACCAGACCTTCCAGCACCCCATTTTCGCCCGCAAGGTAGATCAGAGCAAAGTCGGCCTTTTCTAGGCCGGTCTCATCGGTGGCCATGGCTTCCGGACCCGCCGGCACCATGGCGAGGGCTGTCAACAAAACCAGCATGACTTTTCCGTAAAGGGGGGTATACATAATCGGCAGCTCCTTTTCAGCAGTACGATTCACGGATGATAACCGTGCGCGCAGATATCACCTAGTTATGCCTCCCCGGGGAGGATCACGGGAAAGGATTTCCGGGGCAACCCTCCTGACCGGTCGGCAAGGATTTCTTCATCATACAAGACAACGGGAAGCCTATCGGCTACATCCCATCAAAAAACACGGATGCGGGCCTTCCAAGGCTACCCTCCTTGGGATAGTAGGGAAGATTAACCCGCCGATTCAACTTCTTTTTGTCATTTTTACATTATGAAATATAATACTAAATAATAAAATCACCCTGGTTCACTCCAAGATATCTTCAGGTTTTATACGACCTGCACGCGAATAGTTCCCGTCCGTGGCCTGTAAAAAGCATTGCGGCCTGCCGCTTCAGTAAAGGGGCAGGCCGCATGTAAACAGGTTATTTCGGAAATCCGCCGCCGCCACCAAGGGCGAACAGGCTGATCACGAGCAGTACAATGACAGCGAGGAGGCCCAGGAACAGGTCGCCCCAGTTGAACGAACAGAAGGCACCGCAGGAGCAGGGGCACTCGCCGGTGGAAACGACCAGGTCGACCGGCGCGAGAGGCTCTACAATGGTTCCCGCGACAGGGGCTTGCTCAATCACAGCGCCTTCAGGAACCTCGTCGCTGCATTCCTGGTAAATGTTGCCCACCACCAGGCCCGCATCGGTTATGCGGCGTCCGGCCTCTTCCAGGGTCAGGAGCACCACGTCAGGCGCCAGGAGGATATCTTCTCCCTCGCCTTCACCCTCGACCGGGTCTTGCGCAAAATGAGCGATGACAGCGATGTCGCCCGTCACGTTGGCATCGGTTCTCGGATTAGCAGTTATACCGTCGTTCCATTGCACGAAGTGGTATCCTGCCGCAGGGATCGCGGTTACCGCTTCACCACTGGCGCCATGGGCCACTGTCTGTGGTGAAGGCCCGGACACGGAGCCGTTCAGACCGGCTGTATACGTCAGGGTGTACTGGTTTATGGCGAAATTCGCCGTCACACGGATATCACCGGTGATGTTCGCGTCAGTTCTCGGATTGGCCGTGCCACCGTCACTCCAATCTACAAAATGATAGCCCTCCGCTGGTACGGCGGTCACCGCCTCACCGCTGCCGCCATAGGGCACGGTTTGCGGCGAAGGTCCGGAGAGGGTTCCATTTTCACCGGCACCGTAAGTTAAGGTGTAGGTATTGATGGCAAAGTTCGCGGTCACGGCTATCGGACCCGTCACTGCGATATCCGTCCTCGGGTTGGCTGTGCCAGCGTCGCTCCAGTCCACGAAATGGTAACCGGTGGCGGGTATTGCGGTCACCGGCTGTCCATCGCCGCCGTGAGCCACCTCCTGCGGTGAAAGGCCATCGACCGAACCGTTCGGACCGGCCGTGTAAGTCAGCACATAGACGTTGATGGCGAAATTCGCCGTCACCGACACGGGGCCGGTGACATTCGCATCGGTGCGCGGGTTGTCGGTGCGGCTGTCGCTCCAGTCCACAAAATGGTAGCCGTACTCGGGCACGGCGGTAACCGGCGCGCCGTTGCTGCCATGGTTCACCTCCTGGGGTGAGGGCCCTTCAATTGCGCCGTTCGGACCCGCCGCGTAAGTCAGCGTATAGGTGTTAAGTTCAAAGAGGGCGGTGACGGTGAGATCCTCGAAAACATCCACATCGGTCCTGGGATTGTTCGTCAGGCCGTCACTCCAGCGCAGGAAGTGATATCCTTCGGCGGGAACAGCCGTTACAGCAGTGCCGTCATAACTATAAAACACGGTCTGTTCCGCATCGCCCTCGATGGCGCCGCCCTCGCCCGCCAGGTAGGTCAGCGTGTAGGACCCGTAAATAACCGTGTTGTCCGTACTAGTGGATGCGCCATTAAGGTTTCCGGCGGCATCCTGACAGACGCCGGCCACGATATTGGCGATGACCGTACCGGGATTAGCCATACCTGTGACAGCAACGTCATACACGGCACCCGATCCCGTGACCGTGCCCATACCGGCCCCGGCCGTGCCGCTCAACGACACATCGCCTGTTTCAAAACCCATGATAGGCTCGCTGAAAACCACCGTGAACAGGACAGGACTGTCATTCGTGGGATCCGCCTGCGCCTCCGCCTGGTCAATCGTCACTGTCGGCGGTGTGGTATCCATTTCATAAGCGCCCATGTCGTGGCCGCCGCCCTGGGGCCTGGCGACACCGAGGATATCCGAGCCCGGCGCCCCTGTGGCGGTGCCCGCGTCCAGGCAGGGAGATCCTTCCCGCAGACTCACGATGCCCGCCACATCCGTAAACAGGGGGTCGGCATCGATATTGCCTTCCCCGGCATAGCCGCCCTCAATGCAACTGAAGGTAATAACCGGCGTGCCGCCGTCCACATCCGCTTTTCCCGGGGTTTCCATCTCCACGTTGCCCCATATAATGCAGTTGGTCACCACCGGCGAGGCGCTCTGACTGAACAGGCCGCCGCCGAAAAGAACCGCCGTATTTTTATAAATGGTGCAATTGGTCACGACAGGCGCATTCCGGTTGCTGTACAAGCCGCCGCCGTAACCGGTTTCGGCCAGATTGTCCAAAAAAATGCAATTGGTCACCACCGGCGAAGCGAAGTTATTGTACATGCCGCCGCCGTCATCAAAAGCGGTGTTCTTGGTGAACTCACAATTGGCAACGATGGTATTGACGTTGCTGTTGTACATGCCGCCGCCATCCTCGGTGGCCATGTTCTGGATGAAGGCGCAATTGGTAACGATCACCGTGCCTTCACTGTTGTACA
>Ga0209723_1003814_pt1 | contig 17631 bp, 17 predicted proteins | sample BiotimSIPDNA_2_FD_185750 | JGI IMG/M metagenome (GOLD analysis project Ga0209723, IMG submission 185750) | Anaerobic biogas reactor microbial communites from Washington, USA - Biogas_R2 time_0 SIP DNA (SPAdes) (version 2) | ecosystem: Engineered > Bioreactor > Anaerobic > Unclassified | place... | reverse complement strand
GCGGGCAGTTCAACAAGCGCGGCCGGAGGCGCGGAAAGTTGGGCGATGAGAAGAAAGACTCCTGAAAGAAACGAACCGTAGGTCATACGAGGTACTATACCATGAACCCGCTGGTGGTCAATGGGTCGGATAGTTAGGGGCGACTAACTTATACTGCGAACATATTTTTGCGGGGAAAAAGCGGGATGAACGTCTCGCTTTTTTCCCGTCTATATGATAGGTTTTCCTGAAGTTTTTAGATCAAGGGGCTTTTATGAAACGGGATGATATCCGGAAAGTGTTGATTATCGGGTCTGGACCGATTGTTATCGGACAGGCATGCGAATTCGATTATTCCGGTACTCAGGCGTGCAAGGCGCTTCGCGAACAGGGCTACAAGATCGTTCTTGTCAATTCCAATCCCGCGACGATCATGACCGATCCGGTTATGGCGGACGCGACCTACATTGAACCGCTCAACCTGGATCGGCTCGAGCAGATAATCGATAAGGAACGTCCGGACGCGCTGCTGCCGAATCTCGGCGGACAAACCGGCCTCAACCTCGCGAGCGAGCTGAACAAGGCCGGAATCCTTGACAAATACGGGGTGAAAGTAATCGGTGTTAATCTCGACGCGATCGAACGCGGCGAGGACCGGGACATATTCAAGAAAACCATGCAGAGCCTGGGGATTGAAACACCCCGCTCGGATATCGCCTATTCCGTGGAATCCGCGGAAAAAATCGCTGAAGAGCTCGGATACCCGATCGTTGTCCGGCCGGCCTATACCATGGGCGGTGCCGGCGGCGGGCTTGTGTACAATGTGGAAGAATTGCGGACAATTGTAAACCGCGGGCTTGAACTTTCCATGACCCACCAGTGTCTCATCGAGGAATCCATTCTCGGCTGGGAAGAGCTGGAAGTGGAAGTGGTTCGCGACAGCAAGAACCAGATGATCGCCATCTGTTTTATTGAAAATATCGACGCGGTCGGAGTTCATACCGGCGATTCGTTCTGTTCCGCACCCTTTTTGACCATCGACAAGGATCTGGAAGAGCGGCTCAAGGAGCAGGCCTTCAAGATTGTGGAATCGATCGGTGTTATCGGCGGAACAAACGTGCAGTTTGCCCACGACCCAGCAACCGGACGCGTCGTCATCATCGAGATCAATCCCCGTACATCGAGATCGTCGGCCCTCGCCTCCAAGGCGACCGGCTTCCCCATCGCCCTCATTTCCGCCAAGCTCGCCTCGGGCATGACGCTCGACGAGCTTCCCTACTGGCGGGATGGAACCCTCGAAAAGTACACCCCGTCCGGCGACTACATCGTGCTCAAGTTCGCGCGCTGGGCGTTTGAGAAGTTCCGCGGCGTTGAAGACAAGCTCGGCACCCAGATGAAGGCGGTCGGCGAGGTTATGGCCATCGGCAAGACCTTCAAGGAAACCTTTCAGAAAGCGATCCGCGGTCTGGAAAACGGCCGCCACGGCCTCGGTTTTGCGAGCGACTATAACAAGAAGAGTCTTGCGGAACTCATGGAACTGCTCCGCTTCCCCACAAGCGAGCGCTACTTCATTCTCTATGAAGCGATTCGCAAGGGCGCTGACATACAAAAACTCTATGAACTGACCTATATCAAGCCGTACTTCCTGGAACAGATGAAGGAACTCGTGGAGCTTGAAGAAACCATGCTCCAGACCCCCGGACGCCTGCCCGACGACGGCTTGCTCATCAAGGCAAAGCAGGACGGTTTTTCCGACAAGTATCTCGCGAAGATTCTCGGTATCCGGGAACGCGATGTACGCCGGCGGAGAACCGAACTCGGCATGGTGGAAGGTTGGCACGCGGTGCCCGTTTCCGGCAAGGAAAACACCTTCTATTACTATTCGTCCTACAATGGAACCGATACCAGCGTCGCGACGGAAACCAAAAAGAAGATCATGATACTCGGCGGCGGGCCGAACCGTATCGGACAGGGTATCGAGTTTGACTACTGCTGTGTGCATGCCGCGTTCGCCCTGCGCGATCTGGGGTACGAGACCATCATGATCAACTGTAACCCGGAAACGGTCTCCACTGACTACGACACGAGCGACAAGCTCTACTTCGAGCCGGTTACCCTCGAAGACGTCCTGCAAATTTACAACAAGGAAAAACCCGAAGGCGTCATCGTCCAGTTCGGCGGACAAACTCCGCTCAACATTGCCCGGGAGCTTTCCGACGAGGGCGTGAAAATTCTCGGAACGAGCATCGACAGTATTGATATCGCCGAGGACCGCGATCTGTTCCGCAAGATGATGGATAAACTTGAAATACCCATGCCGGAATCCGGTATGGCCGCGAATATTGACGAGGCGATTACCGTTGCCCGCGATATCGGCTATCCCATCATGATCAGGCCCTCCTTCGTGCTCGGCGGGCGCGGCATGGAAGTCATTTATGACGAAAACATGCTCCGCGAGTACGTGGCGAAGGCCGTCGGTGTAACGCCGGATCGCCCCCTGCTCATCGACCGGTTCCTCCGCAACGCACTTGAATGCGAAGCGGACGCCCTGTCCGACGGCAAACAGGTGTTCATTCCCGCCGTCATGGAGCATATCGAGCTGGCCGGCGTTCACTCCGGGGACTCCGCCTGCGTGATTCCTTCGGTTGGCATTGAAGCGAAGCATCTTGACCGGATCAAGGACTATACTCGCAAGATAGCCGAGTCGCTCCATGTCTGCGGACTCATGAACATGCAGTACGCGATAGAAGACGACAAGGTCTACGTGCTCGAGGCGAATCCCCGCGCAAGCCGGACGGTTCCGCTCGTCTCCAAGGTGTGCAACACCCAGATGGCCCAGCTCGCAACCCGGCTCATGCTCGGCGAAGCGCTTTCGGCACTCAATCTCAAAGAAAAGACGATTCCCCATTTCGGGGCTAAAGAAGCCGTGTTCCCCTTCGAAAAGTTCCCGGAAGTAGACCCCGTTCTCGGCCCCGAGATGCGGTCCACCGGCGAAGTTCTCGGCCTCGCGGACAATTTCGCGCTTGCCTTTTACAAGTCGCAGGAAGCTGCCGGATCCTTCCTGCCCTCCGAGCTCAAAGAGGGCAGCGGCGCCGGAACGGTGCTCATCAGTCTTTCCGAACGTGAAAACCAGGAAAAGGACGCGAAAGAAGTGGGCAAACGCTTTGTCGCGCTCGGTTTCACCATTCTCGCGACCGAGGGAACCGCCGAGTTTTTCCAGGCCGCGGGAATCCCGTGTCAGAAAATAGCCAAAATAAATGAAGGACGCCCCAATGTCCTCGACGTTATTCTGAACCGGCAGACCAGCCTGATCATCAATACGCCGAGCGGCCGCCGCGACGCGCTTGCCGATGAAGCGGTAATCCGCAAGGCCGCGATCAAGTACCGGATTCCCTACATTACCACGCTGGCCGCGGCTATTGCCGCCGGACGGGGTATTGAAGCGGCCCGAAGTGGCCGCGGTGTGGTCAAGTCGGTACAGGATTATCACGCGGGAATAGGGGAATAAGCCATGCACGTTCTCTGTCTTGATCTTGAAGGCGTGCTGGTTCCGGAAATCTGGATTGAATTTTCGAAGAAGACCGGGATTCCGGAACTGACCCGGACAACCCGGGATGAACCCGATTATTCAAAGCTCATGAACTTCCGGCTGGATATTCTCCGTGAGAAAGGGTTGAAGCTGCCGGATATCCAGGAAGTGATCGGGTCGATGGATCCGCTCCCCGGCGCGGTCGAGTTTATCGACACCGTGCGCGCGGAAGCCCAGGTGATCATTCTTTCCGATACCTTTACCCAGTTCGCCCAGCCGCTCATGAAAAAGCTCGGGTACCCCACGCTTTTTTGCAACACGCTGGAAGTGGCGGCAGACGGCACCATTACCGGATTTGCGCTTCGGGTTCCATTACCGGCTTTGCGCTTCGTCAGGAAGAAGGCAAAAAGATGGCTGTTCGCGCGCTCAAGGGCATACACCTCTCGGTAATGGCCGCCGGAGACTCCTACAATGATCTCGGCATGATTCAGGAAGCCGATACCGGCGCGCTCTTCCGCGCTCCGGCGGGCATCGCCGCGCAGTTCCCGGGAATTCCTGCGTACGAACAGTACGCGGAGCTTCTCGCGCACATGCGGAAGAACCTGCTCGGTCAGTCCGGAGAATAGAACCCGGCTTCCTCGCTCTGCATGATGGTCTTGTGCGTGAAACTCCAGAGTTCCGGGGACGCTTCTGCGATAAATTGTTTTTTCTCGATTATCTGCCGCGTCTTCAAGTCGCGGTTTTTTATGCCGTAACCGCCTGATACGTAATGGTTCACCACCGGCTGCATGTTGTCGAGCGCGGCAGCAAAAAGGGCGGTGGGTGTTTTACGCTCGTCGAATTCCTTCCAGAGCGCGATGCACTCATTTTTCTGGTCTGCTGGCAAGAGGCCGAAAATGCGTTCGGCAGCACGGTCTTCCCGTTCCTCTTTTTCGATATTTCCCTGTACGTCGTAGAGAGACACGTCTCCCGCGTCAATTTCCACGATGTCGTGGAGAATGAGCATTTTCATGGCTTGAATCGGGTCTACTCCGGGATCCGCAGCGTTATCCGCAAGGATCATTGCCATGAGCGCGACGTGCCATGAGTGCTCGGCGCTGTTTTCATGCCGGCTCAGGTCCGTTACCATGTTTTGCCGGTATATCGCTTTAAGTTTTTCAACTTCCACCAAAAAAGCCATTTGCTGTTCGAGTCGTTCTGAAATAGTTGTTTTCATGGGTAGAATCATATCACGGAACGGTGAAGATACGAATTTTTTTACTTTCGGGATATAACGTACCACATGGGCGATTCGCCCGGGCGGAGCTCGAGAATATGCTTTTCGCAGGGGAGCACTTCCTCCGGGTCGTGGGTAACGTGCAACAGGGTGGATGAGCCGGTTGCGGCTATCCGTTCGAGCAGGGCAAGCACAAACGCCCGATGGTCCGTGTCGAGGCCGTGACAGGGTTCATCCAGAATGAGGACGGGCGGGCGTTTTATCGCGGCCCGCAGGATGAGTACCGCCCGCTGCTGGCCGTAGGAAAGGGAAGAAAAGGACGATTCACGTTGTTCGGCGAGATCGGCGAGGGAAAGCCACTTTGCGGCGAGCCGGCGCTGTTCGTCGGTCCGTTTTTCGTAGAGGCCGATGGAGTCGTGAAGACCGGAAAGAAGCACTCCTTCCAGGTCGAGGTCGCCGGTCATGCGGTATTCCTGATGGAGCCGCCAGGAAACGATGCCGAGCCGCGCCTTTATCTCCCAGATTGTTTCGCCTGAACCGCGGCGGCGGCCGAACAGACGAACATCGTTTTTGAATACCTGGGGATTGTCGCCGGTAATGAGCTCGAGAAACGTTGTCTTTCCCGAACCGTTCGGCCCGCGGATAAGCCAGTGCTGGCCGGGAAAAAGGGTCCAGCTGAGATTGTCGAGCACCCGGTTTCCGCTCCATTCCACGGTCACGTTGCGCATCTCCACGAGGGGCGTTCGAATGTCCCCGCCTTCGTCAAATACGCGGCCTTCGGGAAGCTCGGGTTCCGTCATTTCCCCGGCGGGTGATAGACTCGTCGCGGGTTGTTGAACCCCGGCAGGCGGCTGCCCCCGCGCGGGTTGTTGTGCCGCGGTGTATTCACGGAAGGCGGCCCGGGAGCCCACAAAGGCAACGGTTCCCGCGCGGAGCGAAAGCACCCGGTCTACCGCGTCCGGAATACCGGCTTCCCGATCCTGAACGATGATGAGCGTCTGTCCGGAATTTTTGGCGATTGCTTCGATAATGTAGGCGAGTTCTTCCCGGGACAGCGTGTCGAGTCCGTCGAAGGGCTCGTCCAGAATGATGATGTCCGCCTGGCTTGTGAGGGTTTTCGCGAGAAGGGTCCTGCGAATTTCCCCGGTGGAAAGATACTTGAGGCCGCGATGGAGAATTTTCGTAATGCCGCACTGGATAACCGCAGGATGCTGTTCTGGATTATCGAGTTCCAGGATATCCGCCGGGGTTCGTCCGGGATCGACGCCCCCTTCCACAAAGTCGGAGTCATCGCGGTAGCGTTCTTCCCGGATGAGACGGGCAGCTTCCTCAAACGACGCGAGGGTTGTCCGGGGAAGTGTTGTGTCAGCAACCGGTTCGCTGCCCTGTTGCAGGATGTCGAGCTGGCCGGCAAGGCTCGCGGCAAGCGCGCTTTTCCCCGATCCGTTTCCGCCCGTGAGAAGCCAGGCGTCGCCGCGGTTCAGGGTCCAGGTAACGCCGTGCAGGATCTTCTTGTCGCGGGTTTCAATGGTCGCGTTGTCGAAAGAAAAAAGGGTCTTACTCATGGGGCCAAATTCTCCGGATAAGGGTATGAACTGCGGCAAGGAGTGCTTCCCGCGCGGGGGATTCCGCCTGTTTTTTTTGTACAAAGCCGATATCATATTCGCCGAAATCCTTGCCCGCGCGGTAGAGGACGAGGCCTTCCGCGAACGGGGAGTTTTCCAGAACCAGCCGGGGAACGAGGGCAAGCCCGGCGCCGAGGCGGGCAAGAGCGAGCAGGGCTTCATTGCCCGCGGTTTCTGCCGTAATTTCCGGGGAAAAAGCCTCCCCGGTTACCGTCCGCCTTTTTTGAACCCACTGATCAAACCGGTACCGGGCAAGACCGGTCCGCGGCAGGATGAGGGGGACATTTTCGAGCACTTGTTCCCGTTGTTGTGTTTCTTCCCGGGACGGTTCATTGTCGATAGAGGCAGGTGGAAGGGCAAGCGCGCCGTAGGGGCCGTTTTTCGCTGCGGCGAAGACAAGCGGGGTTTTCCGGACTGAATGGGACAGGAGGTCCTCAAACCCGCCGTCCGGCAGGGCCGAGATGGCGATATCCGCTCGGTTTTCTCGGACCGCGTCCGCCGCAGGAGCCGGGTCTCCGGTGTCGATTGAAAGCCGGACTTCCGGGTGTTCCGCGGACAAGGCTTCCACAAACGGCGGCAAAATGGAATAGCAGGCGGTAACGGAGGCGTAAATGCGCAGGATGCCGCCCGGGCGTTCGCTCCGGGAAGCAAACCGGTGGAGAAGATCATTCTTGCGGAAGACGCTTTCCCGGGCGAATTCGCGGAAGAGATTTCCTTCTTCGGTAAGCTCAACCCTCCGGGAGTCGCGCTCAAAAAGAGCCACGCCCTGTTCTTCCTCGAGCCGGGTTATGAGCCGGCTCAGCGCCGATGGACTCAATGCTGCCCGTGACGCGGCGCGACCGAAGTGAAGCGTGTCTGCAAGCGCGAGAAATGCTTCCAGTTCATGAAAATCCATGCGTTTTATACTCCGGTTGATGCAAAAATATCAACACTGTATACGATATCTTTCACTTTACGCAATGCTGTAAAAGGGGTATAACATACTCGTGCGGGGTTGCGCAAGAGCCGGAGCGTCCGGCCGGAAATCCTGCCCGAAAAAAATCGTGTGGAGAAGAAACCTATGAACTATTTCAATTCAATTCCCTGGCGGGAAGCACTCAAACAGCTTGGTACCTGCCGATTCATGGACCGTGAGGAATTTGCGGACGGCACCGCAGCCCTGAAGGGCAAAAAAATCGTAATCGTCGGATGCGGTGCACAGGGTCTTAACCAGGGCCTCAACCTCCGGGACTCCGGCCTCGACGTAAGCTACGCGCTCCGCAAGGAAGCCATCGCCGAAAAGCGGGCCAGCTGGAAGAACGCCACCGAAAACGGCTTTACCGTGGGCACCTATGATGAACTCATTCCCTCTGCAGATGTGGTGGGAAACCTTACTCCGGACAAGCAGCACTCCCCCGTTATTGCCGCGGTCATGCCCCTCATGAAAAAGGGCTCCGCGCTCTGGTACAGCCATGGCTTCAACATTGTTGAAGAAGGCATGCAGATTCGCAAGGATATCACCGTCGTCATGATGGCTCCCAAGGGACCCGGTTCCGAGGTTCGCGTTGAATACTTACGCGGATTCGGCATTCCCACCCTTATCGCGGTGCACCCCGAAAACGATCCTGACGGAAACGGCTGGGCAATCGCCAAGGCGCTCGCCGTTGGAACCGGCGGAAGCCGCGCCGGTGTGCTCGAGTCCAGCTTTATCGCCGAAGTAAAGTCCGACCTCATGGGCGAGCAGACCATTCTCTGCGGTATGCTCCAGACCGGTAGCCTTCTGTGCTTCGACAAGATGGTGGAAAAGGGCATAGACAAAGCCTGGGCCGCCAAGTTCATCCAGTATGGATGGGAAACCGTTACCGAGGCCCTCAAATGGGGCGGCATTACCGGCATGATGGATCGCTTGTCGAACCCCGCGAAGCTCAAGGCTCACGCCCTTTCGGTTGAACTGAAGAAAATCATGGCGCCCCTTTACCAGAAGCACCAGGACGACATCATTTCCGGCAAGTTCAGTACCACCATGATGGAAGACTGGAAGGCCGGCGACAAGGACCTCCTTGCCTGGCGCGAAGCGACCGGAAAGACCGCCTTCGAGCAGACCGCTCCCTCCGGCGACGCGATTTCCGAGCAGGATTATTTCGACAAGGGAATCCTCATGGTCGCCATGGTCAAGGCCGGTGTCGAACTCGCCTTTGAAACCATGACCGACGCGGGAATCAAGGCGGAAAGCGCCTACTACGAGTCCCTGCACGAAACACCGCTCATCGCGAACCTCATCAGCCGGAAGAAACTGTATGAAATGAACAAGGTTATTTCCGATACCGCGGAATACGGCTGCTACCTCTTCGACAACGCGTGCCGGCCGCTTCTCAAGGACTTCATGGCAAAGATAGACACCGACGTAATCGGCAAGGGTCTTTCCGTGAAGGACAACTCGGTATCCAACCGGGAACTTGTCAAAGTAAACGAGGAAATCCGCACCCACAACGTTGAAAAAGTGGGCAAGGTGCTCCGCGGCTACATGACCGCCATGAAGGAAGTTATCCTCTAGGCGGATTTCTTCGGAGCTTTGTTCCGCACATGGCCCCCGGCGATTCGTCCGGGGGCTTTTTTTTGTGGATTTTTTCAACAATTTTCGTAGCAGTACCGTGGTATACTGGTAATATGGCCAAAATCGCTGGCGGACGAGTTCCCCGCAAACGAAAACGACTCTTTCTCTCCCGCTCCGTACCGGTTATCCTTTCCCTGGCGCTTCAGGCAGGTTTCATCGTATTTGCGGTAACCGCGCTGCAGAAAAGTTTCTTCGCGTTTTATCTTGTCACCATCGTTGTTACCGTCGCGGTGACTCTCTGGATACTCAGCAGCAGGGACAATCCTGCCTACAAACTCGCCTGGATGGTTCCAATCCTGATTTTTCCGGTGTTCGGCGCGCTGTTTTACCTGTTTTGGGGTACTGACCGGCTTGCCCGAAAAATGCAGCGTACACTTGACGCCATGACCGAGCATATTTGCGCGGCGCTTCCCGAGCTTCAATCACCCGCCCCCGGAGACGGTTCGGTCATGGATCCGTCGCTGGACGCGCTGGCCCGTCACCAGGGCCGCTATCTTCATCAATACGCGTTCAGCCCGCTGTGGGTAAACACCCGGACCGAATACTTGCCGACCGGAGAAGTTAAATTCCGCCGATTACTCGAAGAGCTGGAAAAAGCGGAAAACTATATTTTCATGGAATACTACATCATTGAACCGGGAGAAATGTGGAATACGGTTCTTGAGGTGTTGGAACGAAAAGCAGCTTCCGGTGTGGATGTCCGGGTCATTTACGACGACTACGGCTGCATGAAAACGCTTCCGGCCAAGTATTCGCGTAAACTCGGTAAACGGGGCATCAAGTGCGCGGTGTTCAATCCTATCCGTCCGGTTCTTTCCGCGTATATCAACAGCCGTGATCACCGGAAGATTACGGTGATAGACGGACGAGCGGCGTTTACCGGTGGCATCAATATCGCAGATGAATATATAAACCGTGTGGACAAATACGGACACTGGAAGGATGTCGCGATTTTTCTGGAAGGTGATGCCGCCTGGAGTTTTACGGTCATGTTCCTGGGAATGTGGGAATATCTCAGGGGAGAAAAAGGGGATTTTTTACAGTACCGTCCGCCCCAGCTTCCCGCGATACCGGACGCATCCGGCTTCGTTCAGCCCTTTGCTGATCGTCCCATGGACGGGGAGTCGGTCGGTGAGAATGTCTATCTGTCCCTGATTCACCGGGCGGAACGGTTCCTGTATATAACCACACCCTATCTCATAATTGACAATGAGCTGACAATCGCACTTTCGCTCGCTGCAAAAGGCGGAACCGATGTTCGCATCATCACGCCGCACCGCGGTGACAATTTTTTCGTTCATGCCGCGACACGTGCGTACTATCGTCAGCTTATTGAATGCGGGGTAAAAATTTACGAGTATACGCCCGGGTTCATTCACTCCAAATGTTTTGTCGCCGACGACCGGTACGCGGTTGTGGGAACCATCAATATGGATTTCCGGAGTTTGTATCTTCACTTTGAATGCGGCGTTTGGTTGTATGAAACGCAGACTATTGCGGTAATAAAGCGTGATTTTCTGAATACTCTGATGGCATGTGAGGAAATAACCGAGGAGGTTGTGGAAAAAATGCCGGTGTTTCAGAAATTTTTGGGAAGGATCATGCGGATTTTCTCACCGCTTTTGTAAAAAAAAGCGGAACCGGGTTTCCGGTTCCGCTTGTCGGTCGACGGTTATTTCAGCGTTGAATAATCCTTGTCAGGATCATAGGTGCCTTCCCGCCGTTCTCCCTTGAGGGACGGAATTTCAATAACCATTCCGGGGAAGATGAGATGCGGATTTTCGGGATCCTTCATGGCATCCTTGTTTGCGTGCCAGAGATTTTCCCACTGGAAAGGATCGCTGTAGACGCCGTCCATGCCCGCGATATTCCAGTAACAGTCGGTGTTGACCGGCCGCGCGACTACGGTATAGTAGCGCGGGAGAACCAACGCGGATGACGATACGGACGCCGTGGGGGTATCAACCCGGCGAATGTCTTTGAGCAACGCGATGGAATCTTCCGCCTTTGCGCGGCTTTCGATCCAGTTTTCAGCGTCGTACAGGGCGCGTGCCTCGGCAAGAAGCGCCTTTGCCTGGGCAATTTCCGCCGCGTAGCGATCGGCGGTTGCTTTCACGCTGCTCACATCGGTAATGGTCCGCTGGGCAAGATTGATCGCGTTCGCCGCGCGGAATTTCAGAAGCATCATGTCGGCGTATTCCCGGCTTTTGCGATACTCGATTGCAGCAAGATCGGCAAATTTTGCGGCTTCGTCATACCGGCCATCGTTCATGGCGGTTTTGGCCTGTTGTTCGTATTCACGGCCGGCTTTTTGATACTCGTTGTCGAGGAGGTTCTGGGACCAGGTCGCTGAAAGCAACACTAGCAATGCGATGGCGAGGCAAAGTAATTTCTTATTCATTGCGGGCCTCCTCTTCGGTATTCTGTTCTTCTTCCATTTGTCGTAACACGTCTTCGGACGCAACGCGCTCACGTTCGGCGGTATCAAGGGCGTTCATCGCGGCGTCGCGCTTTGCCTTGGCTTCGTTGTATGCCGTGGTAAAAAGATCCGCGGCCTGGGTGTATTCTCCCAGCGCTGCTTCGGGTGCTTCCGCGGTTTCTGATTCTTTCGCGGCGGTAAAAACAGTATCCGCTTCGGTGAACAATGCGTTGACGGCAACATCCGCTTTTATCTCAAGCGCTTTCGCGCGGGAATCTTCCGCGGCTTTTCTCGCGACGGAAAGATCATCCAGCGGTTCTGCCGGTTTTTGCGGCGCGCTGGCGCAGGAAACTGCGAGAAGCAACGCAAAGCCGGTCATCAAAATTGCAAGAACATTCTTTTTCATGGCAAACTCCTTATTCTTTCAATGTATTGATTGTATACCAATACCGTGACGGTTCATAGCAAAAAGGGTTAAAAGGTATCGTTGTTGAAGCCCCACATGGCGCCGGAAGCGCCGGTAAATTCAATGTATACCCGATCAGCGGGAATCCCGAGCTCCGATTCAACAAACTTGCAGAAAGCGCGACTCAGGTCCTTTGTTTGCGCCTCGGAAAGACCGATGCTTTTACACTCCATGAACAGGGTCGGCATGTTCGAACCGGCAAAAAACATGGATGTATTCTTGTGGAGCGCGGTCATGATATAGCGTTCCGGTTTTCCGAGGATCTCCGCGGCGCGGGCGGAAAGTTTCTCGAGAAACAGACCGGTGTCCGGGATTTGTCCATTCGTTTCAACTTTGATATACGGCATGGTGATTCTCCTTGTCAGTACAAGTATTCCCTACGGTGGAGGAGGTGTCAAGCGACGAGTGTTGGAGTTTTTTTCGGTAAACTGTGGCATACTGTCGTAAAGTATAAACGCTCCGGTCGTTCCGGAGCCGGGGGAGATTTTTCTGTGTTGACCGCACTGATTATTGACTGGTTTAACGGAACCTTGCTCGAGGACGGTGAAGACTATACCCTCTACTGCTCCGCTCCCAAAGAATCGGGAAGAGGCTTGTTTCGCCGGCGAAGGCTATCCGTTCGGATTCTTGTGTGCCTGAAGACCGACCTCGTCAATTTCCGGGCAATGTCCCTGTCGGTTATGAACCATCTGGCAACGTATATCGGTACGCCCATACACGCGGAGGGTCTGTGGCTCGTTGCTTCCCCGCGGGGAGGGATTTACCTGTATGAGACGATTGCCCGCAGGGAAAACATCCGCTCTCCCGGAATGAACAACCGGTTTCTGATATTCAACACCGGAGACGGGTGTTTTTCTTTCGGACCCGGTCATGCGTACAACCGGATCCATACCGACGGGATGCGGGATTTGCTATCGCACAGCAAATTGATGACGCCCGCCGAATTCGCACATGAGTTCGGAACGCGTATGAATGACGCGCTTAATACAAAGAGGTAGTGTGATGGAAAAAATAGACCGGGCTTTCGCTGCCGCGTTGTTGCCGCCGCGGAAAGAAGATTCCAGCAAGGGCGATTTCGGATCGGTTCTCGCGATCGCAGGATCGCCGTCATACCGCGGCGCCGCCTATTTATCGAGTGTCGCCGCGCTCAGGAGCGGCGCCGGCTACGTAACCCTCGCCGGACCGGAAGAAGTGCTTCCCGCCGTTGTGACGGCCGGGGTCGTGACCGTCCGCCTTAAAAGTTTCCGCGGGACGGTATCCTCGCGGGCCTGGCGCCGGGTGGACACGCTTCTGGACCGGTACTCCGTCGTGCTTTTTGGCTGCGGTCTCTCCCGGATTTCGGGAATTCCGGTACGACTGGACCGGTTCTTTGAACGGGTGCTTTTATCCTTGCAACGGCGGGAGGTCCCCGTCATTCTTGACGCGGACGGCCTCAATCTTCTGTCCCGTGCCTTGCACGCGGCTCCGGCAATACGCCTGCCCGGCAAGCTGGTGCTCACGCCCCATCCCGGGGAAATGGCTCGTCTCTGTGATTTGACCGTGAGTGCGGTCCAGGAGAATCGTGTTTCGGCTCGTCTCTGTGATTTGACCGTAAGTGCGGTCCAGGAGAATCGCGTATCAGTTGCGATGGACGCCGCGAAACGGTTCGGCGCGGTTGTTGTGCTGAAAGGACGTGAAACGGTGGTAACGGACGGGACAGAAGTTTTGGTAAATACAACCGGGACGTCCGCTCTCGCGAAAGCGGGAACCGGGGACGTGCTTGCCGGAATGATCGCGGGTTTTTGCGCCCAGGGGCTCAGCCCGCTGGACGGCGCCGCGCTCGCAGTATACGTGCACGGGCTTGCCGGAGAGCAGGCCGCGGACAAGAAAACAGACTACGGGGTTCTCGCGAACGACGTGCTCGAATACATTCCGGACGCCATTCATGCGCTTCTATAGCGCGGTCCCGATCAGTCTTCCGGAATAACCAGAATGGGACACCCCGCTTTTTGCAGGGTAGCCTTGGCGCTGTCTCCAAAAAACACACCGGGTGATTTTTTCCGTTTACGGCCCATGACAATCAGGTCGATCTTTTCCTTTTCCACGAGACTGATAACCTGTTGACCGGCATTGCCGACCGCGACCCGGGTAGAAACCCGTGTACCGGCGGGAACCCGCGACAGATAATCTTCCGCAAACTGTTGATCAATAGCCTCTTTAGCCTTCTCGTCAATCTGATCGAGTTCATAGATGTAGGTTTTCCAGAACTGTGCGTCGGGTTCGGGAATCACGTGGAAGAGAATGATTTCGGCATCCTTGCTTGTCCGGCAGAGTTCGAGAGCATACGAAAATGCCGCTACAGATTCACGAGAAAAATCAGTACAAAAAAGAATCTTTGAAAACAGGGTAATCGGTTCCATTCCGTCTCCTATTTGCCGAGACCCGGCAAGAAAAGCGCGATTTGCGGGAAGAGCATGAGCAAGCCGGCAAACACGACGAGCATGTAGAGAAAGGGCAGAGAACCCTTGAAAATGGTCTGCAGGGGAATGTTTCGTTCAATACCGCTCACTACATAGACGTTTACACCGACTGGCGGCGTGATGACTCCCATCTGGGTAATTACGACGATTAACACCCCGAACCATACCGGATTGTAGCCAAGTTCAAGAATTACGGGATAAAAAATCGGTACGGTGAGCAGGACGAGGGCCAGAGAATCGATAAAACAGCCCATGAAAAGGAAGAAAAGAATGACGAGGGCCATGATCATGAACCCGGGCAGGGGCAGGGAGACGAACCAGGTAGCGAGGGAGTAAGGAATCTGGGAAACGGCCAGGAATCGTCCGAAAACAACCGCCGCCGCGACGATGAAGAAGATCATGCCGGAGGTGCGTACCGTTTCGAGGAGAATGCGGTGCAACAGCTTGAAGGAAAGCGAACGCTTGACCGCCGCGATGAGCAAGCTTCCGCCCGCGCCGACCGCTGCGGCTTCTATCGGGGTAAACAGGCCGCGAAACATTCCGCCCATGACGAAGAAAAAGAGGATGAGGGTTTCCATCACGCCGTTCAGCGATTTGAACCGTTCTTTCCAGGTGGCTTTCGGACCGGCCGGGCCGAGTGTCGGATTTCGGATGCAACGGACAAGAATGGAAAGACAAAACAGGATACTGATAACGATGCCCGGAACAACGCCGGCGAGAAAGAGAGCGCCGATTGACTGTTCGGTCATGAGGGCATACACGATAAACACGACACTCGGCGGTATGAGCATACCGAGGCTTCCCCCGGAAGCCACAGCGCCGCTTGCGAGCTCGTCGGAATAGTGGTACCGCTTCATTTCGGGGAGCGCGACGGAGGCCATGGTTGCCGCGGTCGCCGGACCGGAACCGCTGATGGCGCCGAAGCCCGCGCAGGCACCGATCGTCGCCATTGCAAGACCGCCCGGAAAATGACCGATCCAGGTATAAGCCGTCTTGAACAGACGGGTGCTAATACCCGCATGGAAGGCGACCTGCCCCATGAGGACAAAGAGGGGAATAACCGTCAGGTTATATGAAGAAAAGGTATCAAAAAGTTCCGCCGTTATCATGCTCGTGGCCGCCTGGGGCGAAACAATGAGAGCGAACCCGACGAGGCCGGAAACGAGCATGGCAAAGCCGACCGGCATGCTGGTAAAAAGCAGACCAAAAAGAAGAACGCAGCCAATTAGACCGATTTGCAAAGGTGTCACAGCTTTATGAGCTCCTTTCCCGGATGGAAGATATGATAAGTGATGGTCAGAATCATGAGTACACAACTCAGGCTGATCATCCAGGGAATCCAGAACACCGGGATGGGCAGCGTCTGCATCACCTGGTTGCTCCGTAAAAGCATGATTCCGTACAGGATGTTCCGCCAGGCGAGCAGGAGGAATACACCAACAGATATGGTCCGGAACGACGAGTCAAGGATGACTCGACCGGTCCGGGAGAACCGGTGGTAGAAAAACTCTATGGCGATATGCCCCTTGATCGCGGTTACATAGGGTAGTGAAAAAGCTATCGCGATAACACCCATGATCCGCACAATATCGTAGGCGCCGACGATTCCGGTTCCGAACAGGCGGAGCAGTATGTCAACGCTTGTAACGGCGATCATGACCAGTACCGCACCGCCGGCTATAACCGCGAGAAAGGTGATCGCGAGGCGGATCCATGCGTAGAACGATTCAAGGAAACGAAGCATGTTACTTCGCTTCCTTCAGCATCGCCTGGATGTCCGCGAGCACGGCTTTGCCGGGAAGGCCCTTTGCTTCGGTTGCATCGACATACTCGGCGAGAATGGGTTCTACTGCCTTTACCAGTGCGGCTTCTTCCGCCGGATCCAGGGAGATGAACTCATGACCGAGGGATTCGACAAACTTTGCGCCCTCCCGGTCGCTTTCGTCCCAGGCTGCCCCCTGCTTGTCGATCCATTCAGCGTTTACTTTCTCAATGATCTTCTGGATATCTTCGGGAAGACTGTCCCACTTTGCCTTGTTCATTACCGCATACATCGCGGTCGTGTAGCCGACGGCGCGGGTATCAACCACGTAGTTGATAACTTCGCCCTGCTTCCAGCCTTTGAGGGTCTCAATGGGACAGAGGGTCGCGTCTACCACGCCTTTCTGAAGCGCTTCGTAGGTTTCGCCCTGGCTCATGGAGACGGGAACCGTTCCGAACGAAGAAACGATTTTTGCGGAAAGACCGGTTGCCCGGATTTTAAGAGAAGAAATATCCTTCAAGGTTTTTACCGGCTTGCGGGACGCGAGGATTCCGGGACCATGACCGTGGAGGTACAGAACCTTCACTTCGGAAAGCTCCGCGGGCTGATACTTTTGAACGATCTTGTTCGCGATCCTGGTCGCGGTTATGCCATCAGGATAGCCAACAGGCAAGTCGAGTGCCTCGAGCAGGGGGAACCGACCGCGGGTATACGCGAACGCGCTCATGCCGATGTCCGAGATACCGGAAACAACACCGTCGTAGCACTGGGGCGCCTTGGAGAGGGTTTCTCCCGGATACATGATGATTTTGACGCGACCGTCGGTACGGGTCTCAACTTCCTTCGCCCACTGTTCCGCTGCCAGAGTCTGCGCGTGAGTGGCGGGGAAAAAGATACTGTAGGAAAGGGTTATGGTTTCAGATTGTGAACAACCGGTACCAAAAAACAACGCGGTTGCGACCAGACAAATAAGAGCACGTTTCATGATTTTACTCCTGAGATACGAGGGTAGGATATGGTACCATGAATTGTATATTTGGGAAACTGTAATTACTGCTATCAAAATTGTTGAAATAATCTTGCCCAAAAAGCCAGAATTCCTGGCCATTCTGCCCTGGTTTACTCTATATACCTCTCTGCGGGGAGGTATACATGTCACAACACGGCGGACGATTGTCCGCTGGACGCCCGGTTCGTCGGCCAGAGTTCTGTCCTAACCCCGACTGTCCCTTCCACAACCAGAAGCTCGCCCGCACGAGCCCCTGGTACTATCATCATGGCTCCTTCGCATCCCTAGCCCGGGGAAAGACCCGGCGCTTCCGGTGCAAACACTGCGGTACGACCTCATCAACCCAGACTTTCTCCATCAACTACTGGACCCATCTTCCCATCAACCTTCGTGACCTCGATGACCGTCTCAATTCCTGTGCCGGCTATCGCCAGATCGCTCGAGCCCTCGGGGTATCCTACCCGGTCATCAAGAACCGCACCATCCGGCTCTCCCGGAACTACCTCAATCTCTTCGACACCTCACTCGTCAACTTTCCCCTCGAGGAGGACATCGCTTTCGACGGCATTGAGTC
>Ga0209723_1003811_pt1 | contig 17651 bp, 15 predicted proteins | sample BiotimSIPDNA_2_FD_185750 | JGI IMG/M metagenome (GOLD analysis project Ga0209723, IMG submission 185750) | Anaerobic biogas reactor microbial communites from Washington, USA - Biogas_R2 time_0 SIP DNA (SPAdes) (version 2) | ecosystem: Engineered > Bioreactor > Anaerobic > Unclassified | place... | reverse complement strand
ATGATCCGCCGATACGTCAAGTATCAAGAGGATGAAGAACGAAAGACTGAGAAAGAACGCGATGATTTTACCCTCTTTTAGAGGGTTGTTTTATTAAAGCCACCGTCTTTGACGGTGGTGGTTTACTATTTAATTGCTAATTGCTAATTGCTAGTCCCTCCGTCGTTCCCTCATCCCTACGGAACGCAAGGGGGAAACATGCCCTCCAAGCACGAAAATAATGAATAAGTACCGGAAGGAAGAACCCACTTACCAGGCATGTATCAATCGTGCAATTCTCTACCCCTGAGATAATCAAGTGACATCTGAGGGCGGTCGGTTTGAATGATGCGTGCCCCAGGTTCGTCTATCAGATAGCCATAGTCCCGGTCCGGATCTAAAAGTGACATATCATCGTCGTGCCCTCCCGCCATGGTGTCCCACAAAGTATTATACCATATAATAGAGCGTCCGTCAATGATCTTTTCCACTTCTTTAGCCAGACGGTTTGTATCGTTAACGAACAACAATTCAAAAGCAACAGGATTGAAATCTTTGATAAAAAGATCGATCTGCCGGCGGGCGGTTGGCTTGTCAAGATTTACGATAGGCATATAAATGACCTCCTGGAGATAATTGCCATATAATCTTTGAACTTCACTGGCATTTTGGGAGCCTTTCATAATTATCTGTCGCGTAGTACCTGTTTTCTCAAGCAGAGCATATACCTGGTCGAAATAAGCATCAGCCTTATCCAGGTTCAGCATAATCTTTCCCTTGGCATGGATAAGAGCCTGCTCCAGCGTTGGAACGGAATGGATTGTGCGAATGGCACATCCGTTCCTAAGCTTCAATACTTTGATTGAATCGTATGGGATCTGTGAAACCGCTCCTTTCCCCGTGGTAGTGCGGTCAAGCAAGTTATCATGCATCAGTATCAGTACACTGTCAAGCGTCATTTTAACATCCAACTCCACGATATCAACCCCCCCATTTTTATGGCATTATCGATTGCCTCCAATGAGTTCTCAGGAAAATTTCGCCAATCACCCCGATGGGCACAGACCAGTACGGAACTTCTATCCCTGTCTATCAGTTTCTGCCTGATTTGGGTCACTCTATCCGTTGAGGTATAACTCTCTGAAGGCTTAACGGTTCCTTGAATGGGAGAACAACCCGCTAATAAAAACTAAGATTCGTTTCATACGTAATTGTTAATGTGGTTCCGTGATTAAAATATCAGTTTCCCGTGAATCCCATGATTTCACCTGCAGCGGTCAGCGACAGTTTGTGCATGGCACGGGTGACGGCTACGTCGTGTTATATTGACCCCAATTAAAAGTTAACACAGTTTAAGCGTAAATTTACAGGTATGGTAAAGCAAAAGAGTGCAATCTTGCCGACCCACTAAATACAAGAGATTTCGCAATTGTTTAAAAACTTGTTCATAAACATTTTGATAAAATTGACCATGCTTTAATTATTCTATTTTTCTTTGTAATTGTATTCGGTTCTTATTTGATTAAAAGGGAATCCTGTGAAAATCAGGAACTATCCCCGTAGCTGTAAGTCTCAAGATATGGTTTTATCACTCCTGCCACTGTTCTGATATATTAGGATGGGAAGGCGATAAAACCGGGACAAGTCAGAAGACCTGCCGGATAAAAATATCGTAGCTTTCGGGTGAAAGGCGAGAGAGAAATTACCACTGTAATTATTCTTTTACATTCCCGCAGGTTACCATTTATTAACTTTTAAATTCATAGTGTTATGAATGGTGAACTTATTTTTAAAAAAATTGTAAAGCGCAATGGGGTTATTGCGGAATTTCAGGTAGAGAAAATTGAACATGCTATTTTTAAGGCTATGCGTGCCATTGGTAATCCAAACAGGGCAAAAGCAAAAGCATTAAGCATTGAAGTTTTACAAAAACTAATTGAAAAACAACAAACTGAATATCCTACTGTGGAACAAGTGCAGGATATTGTTGAAAAGGTCCTATTTGAGCAGGAAAGTTTTGAACTTGTAAAAGCCTATTTACTTTACCGGAAACAAAGGGAACAATCGAGAAATGCTAAGGAACTTTTTGGTAATATTGATGCCATGGACGATTATTTGGGGATGAATGATTGGCGCATTAAAGAAAGTGCAAATTCAGCTTACTCGCTTCAAGGTCTGAACCAGCATATTTCTACCCTGATAACCTCGCAATACTGGCTCACAAAATTATATCCCGACAATATATCAGAAGCCCATAAAAAAGGGTATTTCCATATTCACGATTTGGGTTTTTTAAGTGTTTATTGCGTTGGTTGGGATTTAAAAGACTTATTGTTATCGGGGTTCAAAGGTGTTTTAGGAAAAACAGAGAGCAAACCCGCAAAACATTTCAGAACGGCACTGGGTCAAATTGTGAATTTCTTCTACACTATGCAAGGCGAAGCAGCCGGGGCACAGGCTTTCTCCAATTTTGATACGCTTCTTGCCCCATTTATCAGAAAGGATAATCTTACCTATGAGCAGGTAAAACAATCCATGCAGGAATTTCTTTTCAATATAAACATCCCCACAAGAGTCGGTTTTCAAACCCCATTTACGAATATTACAATGGATTTGGTCGTTCCCGACTTTATGAAAAATGAACCTGTTGTTTGGGGAGGCAAAGTATTGAATGAGGTTTATGGCGATTATCAGCCGGAAATGACCATGCTCAATAAAGCTTTTGCTGAAGTAATGTTAAAGGGAGATGCCAATGGCAGTTTGTTTTCATTTCCAATACCAACTTACAATATAACTCCTGAATTTGAATGGGAAAACCCCGAATACGAAGGGATTTGGGAAATGACGGCAAAATATGGCATTCCTTACTTCTCGAATTTTGTTAACTCTGACATGAAACCCGACGATGTTCGCAGTATGTGTTGCCGTTTGCGATTGGATAAACGTGAACTTAATAAACGTAGTGGCGGTTTATTTGCTTCAAATCCATTAACAGGTTCGATAGGCGTTGTAACGATTAATCTTGCCAAATTGGGATATGAAGCAACGTCGGAAGAAAAATTGCTTCAACGTCTTAGAAACCTCATGGTGCTGGCAAAAGACAGTTTGGAAATCAAACGTAAAACCATTGAAAATTACACGGGGAAGGGACTTTATCCCTATTCAAAATTTTACTTGCGACATGTATTTCAACGTTATAATTGTTATTGGAAAAATCACTTTTCAACCATCGGTATAAACGGAATGAATGAATGTTGCCTGAATTTTCTGGGTAAAAATCTTGCCCATCGGGATAGTAAAGTTTTTGCCATAAAAATAATGGATTTCATGCGTAATGTGTTAAAGGATTTTCAGGAAGAAACGGATAATATTTACAATTTGGAAGCCACTCCGGCAGAAAGCACAGCATATCGTTTTGCAAAGATCGATACCGTCCAGTACCCGGACATTATAACGGCAAATCAGGAGGCATACAAAGACGGGGCAGCTCCTTACTATACCAATTCGACACATTTACCTGTAAATTACTCGGATGATATTTATGAAGTTTTGACATTGCAAGATGATTTGCAGACAAAATATACAGGTGGAACAGTATTGCATTTATTCACAGGAGAAAAAAATATGCCCGGCATAGCTGCCAAAAACCTTATCCGTAAGATAACAAGCCAGTTTCACCTACCCTACATTACCATTTCGCCAACATTTAGTATCTGTCCTTCGCACGGGTATATTGCAGGCGAACATTTTAAATGCCCGGAATGTGAATCGGATTGCGAGGTTTATAGCCGGATTGTAGGTTATATGCGCCCTGTTAACCAATGGAACGATGGTAAGCGACAGGAATTTAAGGACAGGAAACTGTTCGACATTAACAAAACGGAACCCCCGGTTTATAAAGACCGTCAGAAAAGAAATGAAAAACAAGTAGTTTATAGTTTTTAAATAACACAAAACATGAAAAAAAACATATCACTTCGAATTTCAACCATAACATTGCTCATTCTTTTGGCCGCATTCAGCCGGCTGATTCCACATCCGTCAAATTTTGCCCCGATCGGGGCCATGGCTTTATTTGGTACGGCCTATTTTACGCAACGTTACCTTGCATTCTTTATTCCTATTGTAAGCATGTGGTTGAGCGACCTTGTGCTTAACAATGTAGTTTACGGCCGGTATTTCGATCGTTTTGTTTGGGGTTACGACGGTTTTTACTGGACTTATGGGGCATTCATACTAATTTGTCTGGTCGGTTTTGTTCTTTTAAAAAAGGTAAAACCTCAAAGATTAATTGTTGCCTCCTTATCGGCATCTGTGCTTTTCTTCCTTATTTCAAATTTTGGGGTTTGGGCTTCAGACACAATGTATCCAAAATCTTTAAGCGGACTGATCACTTGTTACGCAGCAGGAATTCCTTTCTTTAAAAATACGCTTTTAGGCGATTTAGTGTTCTGCAGCGTAATGTTTGGAGCTTTTAAATATGCCCAATATAAATTTCCTGTTTTACGATATCATACGGTTTCAAAAAAATGAAAGGATACATACAAGTTTACACGGGCAATGGCAAAGGGAAAACAACTGCAGCTATCGGGTTGTCAATTCGAGCTGTCGGGGCAGGGAAGAAAGTTTTCTTTGCCCAGTTTGTAAAAGGGCAAATATATTCGGAGGTAAAGTCATTTCAGCGATTTCTGCCTCAAATTACCATAAAACAGTATGGGCTGGATTGTTTTATCTACAATAAACCAAAACAGGAAGATATTGATATAGCCCGTAAAGGTTTTCAGGAAGTTTCGGAAATCATATTATCCGGCCAATACGATGTTGTTGTTTTGGATGAAGCCAATATTGCCATCTATTACAATTTGTTCAGTGTTGAAGAATTGATTGATGTACTCAAAAGAAAACCCGAACAAACGGAAATAATTATTACCGGCAGATATGCTGCTGATAAATTGATTGAATTTGCCGATTTGGTCACTGAAATGAAAGAGATCAAACATTATTACAATCGGGGCATAAAGGCGAGAATAGGTATAGAGAGCTAACAATGAGGATAGGCGGATTCACAAAGCAAAGCTTTATTGATTGGGAAGGAAAAACGACAGCCGTTATTTTTACTAAAGGGTGTAATTTTCGTTGCGGGTATTGTCACAATCCTGAATTGGTATATCCCGAACTGATGGAACGATCGGAAGACATCCCGGAAACCGAAATCTTTGACTTTCTTTCAACAAGAAAGAACTGGCTGGATGGAGTAGTCATTACCGGCGGCGAACCGACAATACAAAAAGATTTGAAAGTTTTTATTGTAAATGTTAAAAAAATGGGCTTTGCCGTAAAGTTAGACACGAACGGATCTTCACCGGAGGTTTTAAAAGACTTATTAAAAGCTGATTTGCTTCATTATGTCGCTATGGATATTAAAACCGTTCTGGAAATAGAATCGTACCAGAATATTTGCCGCGTAAAAGACCGGCAATTGCTCCTGAAGGTTGAAGAATCTATTGAAATACTCAAAGAATCCGGTATTGATTATCAATTGAGGACAACTGCAGTACCGAAATTTCACACAAAAGAAATGATAGATGAATTGCAAAAAGAATTCTCATATTGTAATTATCAAGTACAGGAATACAGGGAAACAAAGTAAGCATTCGGTGAACTCTGTATTGTTTCAATGCTAACGCTTCTTTTCTTTCGGAGTTTCTCCAAAACATTCACAGTACTTTGAAAGGTGACTTCAGTTGGTTACGGTTTGGGCTTTCTTAAAATTGTGGGGGAGCAGGTCGGCCAGGTCCTTGCTGTAATCGTTGTCGTAGGAATGAACGTTATTCAGGAAGTAAATCAACCAGTCACGGAAGTTAACATCGCTTGCTTTGCAGCACCCCAGCATAGAATAAACGATGGCAGCGTTTTCCGCGGCATCGTCATTGTCGCAGAACAACCAGTTTTTTCGACCCAGGGCGATGGGCCTGATGGCATTTTCCCCGAGGTTGTTGTCGATTTTCAACCGGCCGTCCAGATGGTAACGGGTCAGCTTGTGATAGATGCCATAGGTGTAACGGATGGCCTTGCCAATCCGTCCTTTGGGCAAGACCTTGGGATATTCATTCACCAGCCACTTCTCAAAGGCAACCATTATCGGGTATGACAGACGCGTCCGCAACTCTGCACGCTCCTGGCAGGAGAGGTTTTGTTGATCGGCACGCCTTTCCACATCGTATAGCAGGCCGATTTGTTCCAGAGCATACGATGCCCTGGCTTTGTCCTCCTTCAAAGCTTCCTCAAAAGCCCGGCGGCTGTGTGCCCAGCAACCTATCGGCAAAACCCCTTTCTTATTTTCGTATATGTCGTAAACAGCATACCCATCCGTCTGGATTACTCCCTGAAAGTCCTTAAACAACTGCAATGCTACCTTTTGTGCCCGGGATCCGTGGTCATAATGAAAAAAGACCAGCTCCGACATCACTGCCCGGATCATCCAGATGTACCCTTTTATCGTTTGGTGCTTTTCATTGTTGATGATCGGGATTGTCGTTTCATCACTCTGGATGTAGTCGGAGCCCAAAACCAGTTCCCTGAGCCGGTACCAGGTCGGCCGCATCAGGTCTGCCACATCCTGGAACCACCCGTTGATCGTTGCCGGGGCAATGCTGATACCCTGCTGGCGGAACATCTGGATTTGACGGTAGAAGGGAAGATGGTTCACATACTTGTCAATAAGGATGTCGGCCAGAAGGCTGGCGCCAGCGTAACTCTTAGGGATGGGAAGCAACGGCATGGGAGCGGTGATGACAGGGCTCTCATTATCCTGGGTTTTAACCTTCTTTCAATGCCTAAATAACGTGGACCGATTGTTGAACCATTGTTGAACTTTTGAACGCTGGAGGCGAAGCCGAAGGCATTGAACCCTTGAACGGCGCAGCCTTTGAACTTTTGAACGCCAAGCTGTCCCTTCGGGACGGAATAGGAAACATACCTTACCCCAAAGAGCTAATGCGGTATGAAGCAAGTAATATTAAAATAAATATTTCATTATCAGCTCATTACAAGTCAAATTAGGAAAATAATTAAAAAATGTCACAAGTCAGGAGCGCTTCGAAATCGGTAACGGACCATACCCGAAAACGTTGGGTGTAATGCAGGGCATAAGCACTAATTCCATGAAGTTTTAAATATTTGCTACATGAATGTCATTGAACGAAATATAAGTCAAATTGCTTTCCTGTGTAAAAAGCACAAGGTCCGATAAAATTTGTACTTTTACTCATGGTTTCCCTTTTGTTTTGCAACTTTAAATGTAGCCATATGGGGTTAGCCTATTAAGGCAGGTCCGGTATTTTTTCAAAAAGTATTACTGAATAACAGTGAAAAACAATATCAGAATAGAAGGAATTTAAAAATGAGTAACACAAAAATATCCATTCGTTTCTTTGACGACCGCGAAGTACGAGCTATATGGGATGAAGAAAACACCAAGTGGTGGTTTTCGGTGTTGGATATTGTTGCCGTGCTTACCGACCAAGATGACTACGCAAAAACCCGCAATTATTGGAAATACCTTAAAGCTAAATTAAAGAAAGAAAACAGCCAAGTGGTTAGTGCTACTACCCAGTTGAGATTTCTTGCTACAGATGGGAAAAGACGTTTTGCTGATGTGTTAGATTACAACGGCATAATTGCATTGGGTAAAGAATTCCCCGGGAAAAAAGCAAATCGGTTTATTGAATGGTTTACCTACAGTGATGAGAGTATAGACGGGAAAAGTAAAACAAAAGCGTATGCCTTATTTGAAAGTTCGTTTATCGATAACATTGAAGTTGGAACTGTCAAAGGCTTACAACAAGTTCATGCATATTTGTTTGGAGGGCTGTATGATTTTGCCGGAAAAATCAGACAAATAAATATCTCAAAAGGAGGTTTTTAATTTGCTGTATCACACTATTTAGGCGATACCCTAAAGCAAATAGAAGCAATGCCTGAAAATACAATTGATGAAATCGTTGACAAATATGTTGAAATGAATATTGCACACCCTTTTATGGAAGGTAACGGCAGAAGCACACGGATATGGTTGGATTTGATGCTAAAATTACACCTCAAAAAATGCGTTGATTGGAGTAAAATAAGTAAACGGGACTATATAAATGCAATGAGGCTAAGTCCAATAAAAAGTATTACTTTAAAGACTCTTTTGCATAATGCGCTTACTGAAAAAATAAATGACCGTGAGATGTTTATGAAAGGGATTGACTATTCCTATTATTATGAAGAAAATGATTAAAAAGTACCTTTTTTTCTTTACATTTATCGTACGAAAGAAGGAGGAATAAAACCAGTGTTTACTTACGATACTGCTGGTATTTGAATAGATTGAACGGTTTTTCCGTATGTATAAGTATGTTTTAGCAGTTATTTTAAACTTACATCAGAGACAAACTAAGTTATGATAAAAAAACCTTCGGAATGTATTCTTGAATTACTTGGACCAGACATAGACTTTATTTATATGCGGCTTCAATCAAGTATGTTTAATATTATTAACTTAGTCGAAAAAGAGAATAAATTTAAAGGATTTTATAATCCTAAAACAGATAAAATATTTAAAACTGATAATGTCAGGGATTTTAAAGAATTTCAAGCATTAATAAAGGGCTTAAATAACTTTATTTATTATAACAGTCTGATTCTTTCCGGATATTCAATATTAGAGCATTCATTAAAATCTATATGTTATTTTATAAGTGAATACTTTCAGAATTATAAGAAATTTGAAGACTCTCAAAAGGACATAGTTAGGAATTGCATTTCATATATAAAAGATACAGAGATTGTTAATTTTAATGACAAAGAAATTGACAAGTATTATATGCAAATTAAGAATGTAAATAAACTAAGAAACTTGATTGCACACCATAATGGGAATCTTATAAAGGATAAAAATAAACCCATTCAAAACCAAAAGAATTACAACTTATTTAAATCGGACAAGAGATTATTAATAGTTTCAAATGGACAAATTTATATTGACGACAGCGATTATATTAAAACATTTATTCTGAATTCTGAGAAGTTTTTAAAGCTAATTATTGAAGAATTAAAAAAATAAAACAACTGCTAACATGCGGTATAGCCAATAAGGGTTTCAGAGGTATGCTAAGTTTGTAACTCGCTTTAATGCTTCCAGTATCTCGACAAATTACCGCCTGCACTCCCTTACTGGCCATACCGCCGAACCGTTACAACAAGCAAGCCGAAAAAAAGACAACGACACAATGACAATGAAATTTTTGCAGCATAAAGACAATTAAAAAATGAAAAATGCCAACGCACAAAACAGCACATTTGCAAACCGCACAAGCCGACTCACGACCGAAGTTTGCAAAAGAGCTGTTTTATTGCCTACGCACCCGATGATAATGATAACTTTGATAAATTAATTAACAGAAATATTTGAATGAAAAGAGATACAGACATTTCACAGGAAGTAGCACTCATTTGGAATACCGCCAATGATGTTTTACGAGATATTTTTCAGCGGACAGAATACCCCGACATTATTTATCCGATGGTGCTTATCCGCAGGATTGAGGGTGTGATGATTACAAAGACAGAACAGCTTAAAGAAGAATTGGAAAGCCAACTATCTAAGGTTGACAGGAAAACTCAGGAACAGATTCTGAACGGAAAGATTTTACAGGAAATTAAGTTTAACAACACAAGTGGTAAAACGCTTGCCATACTCGCAGACGAAGGCGAAAGCAGTATAAAAAATAATTTTATCGCGTACTTGAACGGCTATACGGACAACATCAAAATCATAATTGACCGTTCGGGCATTCGTTCACACATCAACAAACTGGCAGAAGAAAAAATCCTTTACACACTCATCAAAGACTTTTCTGAGATTGATCTAAGCCCCGAAAAGGTAAGCAACATCAAAATGGGTTATGTGTTTGAAGAGTTGGTTCGCAAATTTTCCGAAGCCAATAATGCCGAAGCTGGAGAACACTATACACCTCGTGAAGTGATTGACTTAATGACGCATATGCTCGATATGGCCGAGAAAGCCATCAAAGATGGACAACTCGTTACCATTTACGACCCTGCCTGTGGTAGTGGTGGTATGCTTTCGTCAGCCAAAGAGTTTATTGAAGAAAAAATTAATCCCAATGCCAAAGTAGTGTTGTATGGCCAGGAAGTAAACGACAAAACCTGGGCAGTGGCGCAAGCCGACTTATTATTGAAAGGCGAAACGGCATATATCACTAAAGGCGACACGCTTTATGAAGACGGTGCAGCTGATGAACAGTTTGACTTTATGCTCTCTAATCCTCCTTATGGGAAAAGCTGGAAGAAAATTCAAAAGAAAGTGCTTGCCAACAGCAACGGGCGTTTTGATGTGGGACAACCCCGTAGCAGCGATGGGCAATTGCTCTTTACTCTGCATATGATTAGTAAAATGAAACCTGCCGAGTTGGGCGGTTCTGCTGTTGCCATCGTTCACAACGGATCACCTTTGTTCAGTGGTGATGCCGGAAGCGGTGAAAGCGAAATACGCAGATACATTTTAGAAAACGACTGGTTGGAAACAATTGTAGCCCTGCCTACTGAACTGTTTTACAACACGGGCATTGCCACTTACATCTGGTTGATTCGCAACAACAAGCCTGAACACAGAAAAGGTAAAATACAGCTCATCAATGCCGTTGATTTTTGGAAACCAATGAAACGCAATTTAGGCAACAAACGCAGACGGATTGATGAAACGCAAATCAACGAAATCATCCAAATTCACAGAGCATTTGAACCCGGACCATACAGCAAAATTTTTGAACTGGAAGATTTTGCCTTCCGCAAAGTGTTTTTGGATTTGGAAGAAACTGATGAAAATAGCAACCCCATAACCGAAGAAAAAGAAGTTACGGTTGCCCAAAACAGATTAAACGACACTTTACTGATAAAAACAGCCGATGACAAAAAGAGATTGGCAGAACTGAAGGACAAAAAGGGGAAAGAGGGCGAGTTTACTTTTAATCTGAACCCCGAAAGCGAACTGGCTACCAAGCACAAAACTGCTGATACTTCTATCACTATTCGCAAAGCATTGGACGGAAACAAACTTGGGCTGAAAGCTACTATCAACGTACCGAAGATTGTAAAGGACACCGAATATATTCCTTGGAAAGACGACAAAGAAGCCTTCCTGAAAAAAGAGGTTGAGAAAAAATGGCAAATCACCAAAGAGGAAAAGGGTTACGAAATACCTTTTACCAAACATTTCTATGTGTACCAACCTTTACGGCAGGCCGATGAGGTTGTTTATGAAATTGGATTATTAGAGAAAGAAAACGCTTTGTTAATGAATGAGTTAGAAATTAATTTGTAAAAAAAGTCTTTATTATGAAAAATTCTGTTATCTTTACGTCAACAGTACTCGCCACGCTACCCGTTAGAACAGCGTACCAGGTGGATTCTTTTGTTACGGTCAGTTCTTTACCAAAGATAATACACTCCTCAGGCCTCTCAACGATGCACACTTGGGGAGTTTTTTAATTTTCAGGGGGAATGAGTAAAAAAGTTTACAATAAAACTCCGTTGTCTTTCACTGACCAGCTTGCTTTACTTAAAAGCCGTGGCATCAGTGTAACTGATGAGCCTAAGGCCATTTCAATTCTCCAGAAAATAAGCTATTACAGGCTAAGTGCCTATTTTTTACCCTACCAGTCTGTAAAAGACACTTTCAATCCCGGCACTACTTTCAAACAAATTATTGATACATATTCCTTTGACAGGGAACTTCGCTTGCTGGTTTTCGATTGTATAGAACGCATTGAAATAGCCATCCGCACGCAAATAATTTACCAGATGGCTTATCATTATAATGACTCTCATTGGCAAGATAACCAGTCTTTGTTTATCAAACCGTATTACAACAAGATAGGAATCAAAGTAGATCCCTTTTCTGAGTTTCAATCCATAATCTCAAAAGCCAAAACGGTCAGAACGCCAGAAGTATTCATACAACACTACTTGAACAACTACAGTAGTCCGTCTAATCCTCCAAGCTGGATGTGCTTTGAATTACTGACAATCGGTGAAATGTCAAACATATACAGAGGCTTGTCGTCAAAAGTAGACAAAAAACGCATTGCTTCTTTTTTCGACCTCCATCCAACAGTTTTTATTAGTTGGCTTCACTCCCTTACTTATGTCCGTAATATTTGTGCCCATCATGCACGGCTTTGGAATAAAGAACTCGCCATTAAACCTGAGCTGTTATTGAATCCTACAGGCGATTGGATTTCTATACCCTTCAATAACAACAAACGGTTGTTCTACTTCCTCTGTGTTCTTAAGTACTTGCTTTTAAGAGCCAACCCAGGAAACAACCTCAAAGTAAAACTCGAAAACCTTTTTGCCAAGTATCCCACAGTCCCAATAAAATACCTAGGAATACCCACTGATGGAACAGGCAACATGTTGAATTGGCAAGACGAACCGCTATGGCAGAATTAACCAGATACGAAACATATAAGCCCAGCGGTATTGACTGGATTGGTGAAGTTCCCATTGATTGGAAAATGTTAAGAATAAAAAATGTTGCTTCAATTGTGAATGGTTCTACACCATCAAGTTCAGTGGAAGAATATTGGGATGGAGATATTATTTGGGCAACGCCTGGAGACTTTAATAAATTCGATAAAATTATTGATGACTCCGAAAGCAAAATAACCGAAGCAGGTTATAAAAGCTGCGGAACTTCGATGGTTCCAGTTGGTTCTGTTGTTATAACTACAAGAGCTCCGATTGGAAATGTTCTGATTGCTGGCAAAGAACTTTGCACAAATCAAGGTTGCAAATCACTTGTTCCAAACAGAATTGAAAGCAGATTTCTTTATTACATCATTTCAATTTCATCTATTGAATTAAACATACTTGGACAGGGCACAACCTTTTTAGAGTTATCAAAAGAGAGTTTGGGAACATTCAAGCTTCCTTTGCCAAAATATGATGAACAACTCGCCATCGCCAACTACTTAGACGACCAAACCCAAAAGATTGACCAACTTATAGCCAACAAAAAAGCACAGGTAGAAAAACTCAAAGAACTTCGGCAAATTGAAATCAACAATGCCGTTACCAAAGGGCTAAACCCCAATACCGAAATGAAAGACAGCGGTATTGAGTGGCTTGGTAAAATTCCGAAGCATTGGGAGGTGAAGAGGTTGAAGAATATTCTTTTGAATATCAATAGTGGTGATGGAATTTCTAATGATGAGTTGGTTGAAGATGGTGAAATTGAAGTTTATGGCGGTAATGGAGTTATGGGTTATACTGATAAGTTCAATTCTGATGGTAAGGTCATAATAATTGGAAGAGTTGGGGCAAAATGCGGTGTTACCTATTTGGTTGATAAAAAAATATGGATAAGTGATAATGCTCTACAATCAAGAACTTATCAGAATTATGAATTTGTCTATTATTTAATTGATGCAATGAACCTGAACAATTATGCAAATCAAAACGCACAACCCCTAATTACAGGCGGAATTTTGAAAGGTTTGTATGCTGCTCTTCCACCAAAAAATGAACAAGTTGAAATTGCTGACTTTTTACAGCAACGCACCACAGCCATTGACCAACTCATTAAAAACATTGAAGCACAAATTGAAAAACTACAAGAACTACGAAAGATTAGGATATATGAAGCCGTAACAGGCAAAATAAAAGTAAACGCTTATGCCGAAAAAACAGCGTAAAGATTGGGAACGAATATTTGAAGATCATTTTTGTCATCAACTTGATACCAAATGGGGCTACCGCATTTCCCGTGACAGTGAAATAACGGTGGACAAAGAAAATTGCATCCATTGGGACAGGTTAGAACAGTTTTGGGAAGATACCCAACGCCCCATCCTGCAAGCGGTAAAATCAGAATTGGGCTATGACTGGAAAAAGGATTTAGGCAAAAAGATAACAGAACAACTTCAGGAAAAACCCTTGTTTCAGTTGCTTCGTGACGGACTGAAGGTAAACAGTCAGCACACGCTGGATTTACTCTACTTCAAACCCGAACGAAGCGACAACAAGCATCAGGAGGAACTGGCTAAGAAAAATATTTTTAGCGTTATCCGTCAGTATCATTTTACCAGTGCTGCCAATGCACGCCAAGAGGAAGACGACCGCCAAAGCATTGATATAGTAGTTTGCCTGAACGGTTTTGCCATAATCACCCTTGAACTGAAACACACTCTTGCTAAACAGAATGTGCTGGATGCTGTAAAACAATACTGTGAACGAGACACTGAACGACCTATTTTTTACCGTGCCTTTGTGCATATCGCTGCAGATGACGAAAAGGCAAAAATCGCCACCACGTTCAGTAGGCCCCCAGTAAAAGAAGATTTCATGGATTTTAACACGGGTTTGCTAAATCAGAAAATTAAGGGAGACGATTATGCGGTACAGTATCTGTATAATGAAATTCTTGCGCCCGATAGTGTGTTGAATTTCATCGAACGCTATTTGTATGGAAACACACAAGGCTGGATTTTCCCACGTTATCACCAGCAGCGTTGTGTGAAACGCATCTACGATGACATTACTGAACATTACCGCAAAAAGAAATCGCTTAACCTTCGTTACCTGATACAGCACAGTGCAGGAAGCGGGAAGAGTAATACTATTGTTTGGCTGGTACAAAACCTGCGAAACCTGCACGTAAAAAAACAAAAGTTATTTGACCACATCATTATCCTGACGCACCGCATCAATCTTGACGACCAAATCAGCAAGGACTTTTTGAAAGCCATCGGGCAAACAGGCGTGGTGGCGTATTGTAAAAAGAGCAACGATGTTCATTTGGCGTTGGGTGATAGATTAGATAATTACCGTAATCCAGAAATCCCAATCAATGCACCAGTCATTGTAACCATTCTGCACAAGTTTTCATTTCTGAAAGACCTTGCCGACCAAACAGGGAAAAACATTTGCTTTATTATAGACGAAGCCCACACCAATCAGGAAGGTAAGTTGCACGAAAAAATGGTAGATATTTTTGATGAAGCCACAGGGCAAACCATTCAGCAAAAAGTGGAGGAAGAAGATGACGAACAGGAAGAACTGATTGATGAAATTGCCAGAAAGGAATTTCCTAACCTTTGTTTTATTGCCCTGACAGCCACTCCCAGCGATAAAACCATTCAGCATTTCGGTAAAGAAGGCCGTGCCTTTGATTTGTATAGTATGGATGAAGCTATTGCCGAAGGTTACATAATGGACGTGGCAAAAAACATCATCACTTACGAAACCCTTTATGAACTCAATTACAAACTGCCTGACGACCATCGGCAGAATGAATATCCAACTTTGCAGGTTTACCGTGCATTGAAACTAAAAGCATTTGAAGATGATGAAGTCATCAAAGAAAAATGCAAAATCATTGTTTCCATTTTCAAAGATCGCACGGCAGATAAAATTGAAGGTAAAGCCAAATCAATGATTGTTACTTCCAGCCGTTTGAGTGCCGTGAAATACAAACTCTATTTGGATGAAGAACTCAAAAAACGTGGATTAAAATGGAAAACGCTGGTTGCATTCAGCGGACAAATCAACCACAATGGCACATTCTATTCGGAAACCGAAATGAACAAAAGCAACAATCCACAAAATGTAAAAATTGAAGAATGTTTTGAGAAATACGATGACATTCGTTTTCTGATTGTAGCAAACAAGTTCCAGGTAGGTTTCAACGAAAAAATGCTGCACACTATGTTTTTGGATAAAGTTCTGCAAGACCGCAATGCCGTGCAAACTATCAGCCGCCTGAACAGAATTTATCCGGGAAAGAAATTTGATACATTGACAGTTGACTTTACCAACTCGTATGATAAAATCATCAAGGCATTCAAGAAATACCAAAGCAATGTTGAAAACCACAAAGAAGCCAATCCAGATGATTTGTATAAAATCAAGGACGAGTTGCTGAAACGTGGCATTTTCACGTTGGAAGATGTAGATGAATGTGTAAGGCTCTTCAATAGTGAAAACCCGGACGATGTAGTTCCGATTTCGGTATTGCTAACTAAAATAAAAGGCATACTGCAAGCCAAAGCGGACAATGACAAACAACGTGAATTCAGAACGTTGTTGGCTCGTTATGTGAGTTTGTTTGGCTTTATCCGTGCTTTGTTCCGTTTGCGTTTCAAAGACAAAATTCTGATTGATTTCAACATTTTTGCCACACTTCTTTACAAAAAGCTCGACCCGACAATGAGTACCGAAGATTTGGAAGCAGAAATTAAAATGGTAAAACTGAAAACCTTTGACATTGAGAAAATATCGGAAAGTGTTCAGGAACCAGAAGGCGTAGACGATGATGATAAAAGTGGAAATGGTGGCAGACAAGGTGGCGGCGGAAGTATTACCAGTGTTCAACCAATGGCAACGGTAGAAGAAGTAGTAATTGCAATCAACCTGCGTTTCAAAGAAAGGGTTTCACCCGAAGGAGTTTCAGTAGTCGAAAACTATTTACAAGCACTGCAAAAAAACAATGACCTAAAAACAACCATCAAAAACAACCTGACCCAAGACGAAAGACAGGTTTATGATTTGGTGATTAAAGGCATAATGGACAAACTCTATACAGACTATATCATAAACCATTCACCGCAACATTACGGAGAATTGACACAGGAAAATGTTCAAGGATTTATTAACAAAAGTGCCTACAAAATGCTGAGAGAAATACTCAGAACGGCAGCGTAAAAGAAAAAATATGAACATACTTAAACTTTATCACGCAAGATGGAAACAAGATGTTTTTGACGAAGAAGGCTATCATTTCAAAGACAGAGTTGTTGAGTATTTTGTTCAATATGAACGGGTAAATCATATTGTTCACCAGCAAATTCAACACAACAATGGTTATAGAACCATTACTGGACACATTGACAATATTGACAATCTGTTATTCGATGAAACCAATAATGCTTTAATGCAAATACCAAACATTAAAGAATTTGATTCAGGGGGTTATGAGTTTAGACCTTGCTTGAATATGAACAAATAGAAAGAGCTTGGGCATCTAAGAGAGCATTGGAGTATCCCTTTAGAGACTTGACTATTAATACAACAACAACACACAGAATAATCCAAGAGTATTGGGCTGACAGAGAAGGAGGATTAATTTAAAAGATATGCTAACGCTACAGTCACACACATTTGCAAGCCGCACAAGCCAAAACACAAGCCAAAGCTTGCAAAAGAGTGTGCCTGTTCCCACGCACGGACAAAAAGACAAAGCAGCAAAAATAAAAGACAAAAACGGCCAGCTTGTAACAAAGTGTATATGCCATAAGGGTTTCAGTGGGTATTTAAGCGTTGTAGCACGCTCAAAATTTAGTGTCGGTGGACAGGTAACTACTCCGCAAACCCTTACGGCACATACACTCAACCGTTGATGCGCAATTTAAACAATCCCTCCGTGCTTCGCACTCCCGGTCTTGTGCTTGCGCATCACCGGCTCGGGTGTAACCCGTTGGTGTAACCGGGAACAACAAATACAATGTTTTTGGGAATCACAATGCAGTAAAATCGGGAACAGGAATACAGTAAAAATGGGAACAAGAATACAGTGATAAGTGTGATTTTTATTATTAACCAGTGTT
>Ga0209723_1003810_pt1 | contig 17659 bp, 17 predicted proteins | sample BiotimSIPDNA_2_FD_185750 | JGI IMG/M metagenome (GOLD analysis project Ga0209723, IMG submission 185750) | Anaerobic biogas reactor microbial communites from Washington, USA - Biogas_R2 time_0 SIP DNA (SPAdes) (version 2) | ecosystem: Engineered > Bioreactor > Anaerobic > Unclassified | place... | reverse complement strand
GACAATGAAGATCCGGTTTTTGGGAATCCCCATATTCAACAAATTATTGTAACTATCGAGATTTCCGACAAGATGATAATCCGAGAGCATCGATGTTGCAGATCTCAATTTATTATCCACAGATCCGCTAGAATCGCCTCCTCCATGATGGCAGACGGGGATGTTGAGATAGGCGCCGGCAAGGGCTCCGGCTAATGCTTCTCCTCGATCCCCTTCTATGAGAATTAATTCTGGCGATAGTTCCTCAATTGCGCTGGCTATTCCATGAAGGGATATGCTCAGGGATTTGATCATCCCACCAAGGGTATCCGTATCCAAAAGGGAGTCCACTTTTTTTATCTCGAAACCATCCTGTTCGATTTCGCTGATGGTTTTTCCAAATTTCGGGCTTAAATGCATCCCCGTTGCAATCACAGTGATCTTATTTTCTCCTTGTAAGTCCAGTAATAGTCTTCTCATCAATGAGTACTCAGATCGCGACCCGGTTACAAAAACAATCTGGCTCATACTATCTCCATAGAGTATTTACTATGGTGCTTAACTGTTCTTCCGAATATCTCTGATCAATCGGGATTGAGAGGATCCTGCGACTCAATCGATGCTCGTATGCAAACGATCTGGGTACATCGTCTGGTAACTCCCAGTGCACTGGAGGAAAAACATCATTCTCGATTAACTTGCGCTTGCACCTCTCTCTCTCCTGTTCCGTATCGAAGACTAGCGGAACACAAAAAGGACTTCGTATTTGATCGAGTTCGAACAATATTTGTTTTCGATCAATGTTGTCATATATATATTGAAGATTTGATTCCCTTTTGCGTACAATCGGATCTATTGCTATATGTTTCATGATATGGCGGGATATTTCCGGAAGACGCTCCAATTTGATGGTATTGTTATCTTTCAGATCCTCATAGTCTCTGTATAGGGTTAAAAAATGCCGCTTCAGCCCCTTATTGGCATAATGATTACTAACATAGTATTTCTTTTGGAACATCGCCTCCAGCATCTTTTCATAGCCCTCCGGGGCATCTTCGATCGTTTCAAAGTCAGGACTGGCGTGATGGACTATGCTCCCGTCCGGGATAGGGAAAGATTTTCTTAGACTTGCTATCGAGTACAGGTTTTCATGCTTCAGTCTGAGGCGCTTCTCATCGAAGAGTGAGTGTGTTATATCCAATATAACAATGTTATTCTCAGTCAGCTCCAATATTTCATCATTTGATATCATTTCAACGCCGAAATAATCGATTATATACATTAATGTGTCTTTAATCCGAGATTCGATCACAGGTTTTAACCCCGGTTGATGACCATAGTATCTAGTATTGAGTTCCAACTCTTTGAAAGGTTGTTTAATGGATTTGCAGAGATATGATGGCAGTAAGCATATCTTTTTATTTAAATCTGCAATGTCCAGTAAAACGGACTTAATGGCTTGACGTCCATCCCTGTAAAACACAGGTCCTGGTGAACCATTTTGATCGAGCAGATAATTCAAAACAGAGTCTTTATTGTGGTGATAATTAAGTTCGGCAAATTCAAAAAATCCCCCAATTTCCATACCTCTCACCTACGGTAGGCAGCACCCACTGATGCACTGTTTATCCTAAAGGTATCCAATCGTGTACAATCTCTACCCCATGCTGGAGATTCTGGAAAATTCGGGTTCATAGCACACCTTGCTATAAGACTATATTATGTCCTGAAGATCTATTATTTGATTGTATTTTAAATCTTTTTTAGCTCTTCTGCCTATAATTAATGGGCAGTGCTCGGGACTAAGCCCATATACTGCCCGTTTTAATGAGATACTTTCTTCAGTAAAGATCTCTCCCGCTAGTATATCTTTCCCTGCTACGATTTTTCGCCTTACGATATTCTTGTTCCCCAATTCTGATGCCATTGGTCTCTTAATTCCATCTCCCATAGCTCTTTCCACATTTCTTATGCCCTCTACTACCTTCTTAAGTTCATGAGGCTCCAGTGAGGCCTGATGGTCTGGGCCGGGTAATGTATTGTCTAACGTAAAATGTTTTTCAATATATTTTGCGCCCAGCGCAACAGCAGCAATTGCACATTCGATTCCTTTTGAATGATCGGACAGACCGACTACAGTCTTGAAAGCATTCTTTAACGTTAATATCGCTCTCAGGTTAATATCCTCATATGGGCAGGGATATTGAGTCGTACATTGCAGCAGGATAACGTCCTCATTACCTTCATTTGCTATTGTTCGCACTGCCTGATCAATCTCGCTTAATGTCGCCATTCCTGTCGAGATGACCATCGGCTTATGAAATCTTGCGGTATATTTTAGGAGAGGGTAATTCGTTAAATCGCCGGAACCGACCTTAATCAGTGGAATATCCAGATCTTTCATCAAAAAATCCACACTTTTTTTATCCTCCATTGTAGAGAAGAATATGAGATCTAATTCTTCTGCGTATTCTTTCAGTGCGAAATAATGATCGTATGAGATCTCTAAATTTTTAAGCATCTCAAATTGCGTAGAGTTGCCTTTTATACTTTCTTTTTGGTATGAGGCTAGTTCTACGTCTTCTAAGATTATCTCTTCAGTGTTCCATGTCTGGAACTTTACGGCATCTGCTCCACATTTTTTGGCCCATTTTATTAACGTTTTTGCTAATTCTTCATTCCCATTATGGTTAACGCCGATCTCTGCCACGATCATGCAGGGCTCATTATCCCCGACAGACTTCTCTCCAATCGGTATAGTTCTTGCCATAATCAACCCTTTTAACTGATTGAAACGATTTAGATTTTATCATCCTTCTTCTTTAAGAGTGCTTCGGCAAGCATCAGATCCGCTTTCGTGTCGATATCTACACTCGTTTCAGCGGGCATTATATATGGGATTGTTTGCGGCAAGCAAAAACTTGCACATTCCTCAAATTTTTTTGTTTTCGCGATATATATTGCCCCGTTTGGAAAATATGTTTTGGGTAAGTCCTGTCTCCTCATTTCAGAATATTTCTGGTCGAAAAGCGGCTTCAGATAGTTGCCCTCAACATTAAATGCCCAATACGGTGGATGTCTACTTTCTGAAACGCTAATCACCGATTCACACTCATTATTTAAAAATAATTCTAAGGCCCCATCAACATCCTGAGTTGTCCTCATGGGTGATGTCGGTTGAAGAAGGATTATAGTATCGTACTCATGCCCCTGCTCCCTTAACTCTCGTATTACTTGCAGCACCACATCAACGGTTGACGTATCGTCTTTAGCCAATTCTTCAGGTCGTCTAACAACTTCCGCGCCGTACTTCCTCGCTACATCAGCGATTTCCTTGTCTTCGGTCGATACAATCACCCTGCTAATGTATCCCGATCTTAATGCTGCTTCTATCGTGTGTCCGATGAGAGGCTTGCCCGCAAGCAACCGGATATTTTTTCTGGGTATTCCCTTGCTACCCCCTCTTGCAGGGATTATTGCGACTGTTTTACCTGCGTTGCCGTTACCCATGTGATAACTTTATTCCCCTATCCATAGATAATGTTGTTGAGATCCGTATTTTATCCGGATGACTCAAGCTCTCCAGAACTTGATGTGCTCAATGTTCGAAGAACGGAACATAACATACTGAAGGTTTTTGAGGAGAGGACTTTCCTTGAGTTGGTGGCCTGAATCTGTCTATACCGGAAATTAAGTCGATATCCTTGTATATCTCAAAGAAATAAAAGGCAAAAACACTCCGATACAAATCGATCCCTGAACCTCGAACAGTAGTAATTTGCAACTGGAGGTGGGTTATAGACCGGTTTTTGCCCTTGGCCCTATTGGATGCTCCCTGCTTATCCTCCATTCGTCGACAGCCTCTATCTGGCTCTCTTTACTCTCATTCCAACAATCGACATTTATCTTACTAAAATTATATCTCCTCCCGCGTAGACACAGCCCCACCACGTAACTCTGGATCCAGTCCAGCAGAGTCCGGGGGAACTCAAGTGGGGCAGCAAAGCGAGCAGCAGAAGAAGATATTCCTGGTAATTCCTTCTCCATCCACGTTCACACAACGTGACCTGGAGGCTCTCAGGCGGGAATACCTGGTCAGGGAGACCGTCATCAGCAACTACCAGGGAAGAGACGGCCTGAAGCGATCCCTTCTGATAGCATTTGAGATCCTTCGGGGAGTCCTCTGGGCCGATCTCACCTACTCCTGGTTCGCCCACAACCACTCGTATCTTGCGGTATTGCTCGCAAACCTCCTCGGCAAGAGAACCATCGTCGTCATCGGCGGATACGAGGTCGCGAGAGAACCGGAGATCGGGTACGGCACCCTCCTCAACCCAAAGCTCACAAAGCGGGTGAACTACATCATCCGGAACGCCGATCACATCCTCGCAGTATCGGAGTTCAACAAGCGGGAAATACTGAAACTAAGCGAGCGCCGCCACGTTGCGGTCGTCTATAACGGTATCGACTGCGTGCGGTTCAATCCGGGAGAGGAGAAAGAGGAGCTCGTCATCACGGTCTGCCAGATCAGCCGGAACAATATCACACTCAAGGGCCTTGACACGTTCCTCAACGTCGCAGGACGTCTCCCGGGTATCCGGTTCGCCATCATCGGCCACGTCCTTGACGGGAGCATCGAGGACCTGAAGCGGGATGCCCCCCCAAACATCGAGTTCGTTCTGTTCCCCTCCCAGGACGAAATCCTGCAATGGTACCGCCGGGCGAAGGTCTACTGCCAGCTCTCCTACCGGGAGTCGTTCGGCGTGGCGCTTGCCGAAGCGATGTCTTGCGAATGCGTCCCCGTGGTGACGGATAGGGGCGCCCTCCCGGAGGTGGTGGGCGATGTGGGGTTTGTGGTGCCTTACGGCGATGCGGAAGCGACAGCGGCGGCGATATCAGAGGCGCTCCGTTCCGGCAGGGGCAGGGCGGCAAGGGCCCGGGTTCAGGAAGAGTTCTCCTTTGAGGAGAGAAGAGAGAAGATTCAGAGGATTATCGAGGAAAAACCCGTATGATCCGGATCTTCGCAGTCCTTAACGGGCGCATCCTCCATGACGACCAGAACTGGTCGCCCACATATACGAGAATCCGGTTTCTGCTCTCGGAGCTTGCCCGGTATGACGATGTCAGGGTCGACTCGATCTCGTTTCGGCTCCTCTCACGTTCGGACATCGCGGGCAGACTCTATAACAACGTCATCAAGACCGCTGTCGCCCTTCGCTCTGCGTATCGCCTCTTGAAAGATAAGCCTCTGGCTTTTTTTGCATATCCGCACTCGCTGACGACGTTTCAGAACAGGTTTCTGTTTCTGCTCTGCACGGTCTGCGGGATCCCGACCGTCGTGGATATTCACGACACCCGGGAGCAGGCCGCGGCGGTCAGCAACGGACATTTCGGGGTGCGGCGGGGGATGGAAGAGTACTGCTTCACCAGAGCGACGCTTCCGGTCGCATTGAATCCGATCATGTGGGAGCACATACAACGGACGTACTGTCCCGGTGAAAAGCCTGTGATATTTGTCCCTCATGGCTTTGAGGGGGAGTTTTTCACGCAGCATCCTGCACCGTATTCCCCGGTTGAGGGACGGTTCAACGTCTGCTACACGGGTGCCCTGACGAAGAACAGGGGCATCGATCTCCTGGTTCATTCGTGTACTTTACTCCGGGAAAAATATCCATCACTCCGTTTGCACCTTATCGGCCCGTATGGTTTCGGAATCTCGGCCGATTTGAAGAGAATGATTGAAACCAGCGATTTTGTAATGAGGACCGAGCTGCCGAGAAGCGCGATTCCTGCGGCACTCGCCGGTATGGACCTCCTTGTAGTGCCGTACAATCCGCAGGAGCGCTACCTGAACCTGACATATCCTACAAAGATCTTCGAATACATAGGGGCGGCAAAGCCGATCCTCTGCACCAAATGTAAGCCCCTCATGACTATCGACGATATGGGCGGCTTCATGTACGCAGGCTATTCCCTGGAGGAGATGGCGAAGACCATCGAGTACCTGATCGCCCACCCGGAGGTGCGCGCAGAGATGGGTCGGGCCTTACATCGTATACGCGAAGACCACACCTGGACGGAGAGGGCAAGCAGGATATATCATGGCATCAGATCGTTATACATAACGGCCTGATACCGGCACGCGCGGGCTCGACGGGGCCTGGTTGAGAGGTTTATGAAGATCTGCATGCTTACGTCCACTCATGGACCCGGTGACGGCAGGATATTCCAGAAAGAGGCAAAAAGCCTTGCAAAGGAGCACGAGGTTACAATCCTCGCCCCTTCGGACGGGAGCGGCGAGAGCATCACCGGGGGCATCCGCATCGTCACCGTAAAGAGGCCGGAATCTACTGCTCTCCACCCCATAACACTTCTCCGGCTCCTCCGGGCATGCCTCACGCAGGATGCCGACGTCTACCATTGCCATGAGCCTGACGCCCTCCTCATTGGAGTCCTTGCGAAGTATCTCAAAGGTAAGCGGGTTATCTACGATATCCATGAGCACTGGCCCTCGGAGATCCCGTTTGACCTCAGAATCCGGAACGGCTCGCTGATACAGAGGGCACTGTCTGCATTCGTCTCCAGTGCGGAGATTGCGCTGGCACGCCGGGCCGAGAGCACATTTGCCGTAAGCGAGAGTGTTGCCGCGCGGTTCAGGGAGAGGGGGCTTGAGCCGGTCATCCTCTCGAATTATTCTATCACCGACCTCGATATCCCCTATAACCTGGATAGGAATGGCCGGAACCTCATGTTCATGGCAGGCAATATGCAGTCGTTTCATGGGGTCGGCGAATGCATCGAGGCGGTCTCCCGGGTCAGGGAGCGCTATCCCGATGTATCCCTCACGCTCGTCGGGAACGTCAGGGAGGACCTCAGCGAACGTATCAGCGAATCCGGCCGGAACGGGTTCATCACCTCAACCGGTTTCCTGCCCTACAGGGAGATGTATGAGAAACTGAACGGAGGAACCGCGGGCCTCCTTGTCTTCCAGCCGACATACTATAACATCTCCATCGGTCTGCCGAACAAACTCTTCGACTATATGCTTCTCGGGCTTCCGGTTATTGCAAGCGACTTACCGGAGATCCGGAGCGTCGTTGGCAGTGCAGACTGCGGTATCCTTGTCGATCCGGGGAGTGTGAGCGAAATCGCCGATGCGATCACCTACTTCTTTGATCACCCCGAGGAGGCGCGGAGGATGGGTGCAAACGGCAGAAGAGCGGTTCTTGAGAAGTATAACTGGTCCAGAATGGAAGCAGACCTTCTGCAGGCATACCGGAACCTGGATAGCGCCCCTTTACCGTCGGCGTGACCGGCGAGGGTCTTGCTGCCGTTAGGTACTAGTAGCCGGCGATCGATAGAATATCTATCATGCTCACCACCCTCATCCTCGACTTCGACGGCGTCATCGTCGAATCCATCCCCCTAAAGACCGTCGCATTCAGAAAGATCTTCTCCTTCGCGTCCCCCGAGCACCTCGGCGAGATCATCGCCTTCCATCTCGAAAACGGCGGGATGTCCCGGTACGACAAGTTCCGCTACATCTATGCAAACATCCTCGACGAGCCCCTCACCCCCGAGCAGGAGGAGCGGCTCGCGAGCGAATACGTCGGACTGATCTTCGACGCCATGCTCACCGTGCCATACGTCGAGGGAGCCGAGGAGCTCCTCCGGGACTGCTCCCGGCGGCTCTCGCTCTATATCGTCTCCGCAACCCCGGAGGGCGAGATGCACGAGATCGCCCGGCGCCGGGACCTCACGAAGTACTTCGTCCGGATCTACGGCTCGCCGAAGACAAAGGCCGAGTGCATCAGGGAGATCCTCGAAGAGACCGGCGCATCCCCCGGCGAGGCCCTCTTCGTCGGCGACGCCCCGAACGACTGGCAGGCAGCCCACGAGACCAACGTCCGGTTCGTCGCGAGGATCCGGCCCGGTGACCCGGACCGCTTTGCCGGCCGGCCGGGGGTGGAGGAGATCGTGGAGAACCTTCATGAACTCAGGGGGTACCTACGGGGGAGCGTATGCTCATCCCGATCTCATACCCCCTGAACCGAGGAACACCGCTTTACCCCGGAACGGAACCGCTCACGATCATCCCCACGAAATCGCTCGCCAGAGGAGACCCGGAAGAGGAGAGCCGGATCGCCTTCTCCAGCCATGCCGGGACGCATATCGACCTTCCCCGGCACTTCTGCCCGGGCGGGGGCACGGTCAGGGCCCTCCTTGCACCGGAGGCGGTCTTTGCACCGGCGCGGTGCATCGAGATATCCAGGACCGGCGAAGAGCCGATCCGGATCCACGATCTCCTCCCGCACCTCGACGCGGTCCGGAACGCACGCGCGCTCTTCGTGAAGACCGGCAACGGCCGGCTCCGGGGGACCGACCCGGAGGCTTACGCGAAAAGGCACCCCTGGGTGCACCATGAGGTGCCGGGCTTCCTCCGCATGCAGAACCCGGCCCTCAGGCTGTTCGGGATCGATACCATATCCATCGCCACCCCTGCAAACCCCGAGGAGGGGAGAGAGGCCCACCGCGCATTCCTCTGCAACCACCCGCACATCTTCCTGCTTGAGGATGTGGACCTCTCCTACGGGCGGCTGCTTGGGGAGCCCTGGATCTTACGGCTCTACCCGGTGGTCTTTGACGACCTCGAGGGGGTGCCGGTGGTGGCGCTCGCGGAGTTTGAGTGATACCGCAGAACAGTCAGGGCCATGGGTAAAATATGAAGGGACCGGGTAACTCCAGAGTGAGTGGGATCTGCATGGAAGAGCCAGCCCGAGACTCAGTTGCCTAAAAACAGTGTGCGCTTTGAGAAGCGCCATTCGCGCTCACGGCCCACACGTAGTGCCCTTCCCGGCAAGGATATCCCGGAGCCGCTCCCTGCCGGCAGGTTCCGGGATAACTCTCCCCTCCTCACGGGCGGCCGCAGGCCAGAGGGAGACAGCGACCTTCACCTCCCGGAGCGCCTCCTCCTCGGCCTCGCCGAAGGCAGACCCGGAAGTTCCGGGACCACGGCGATGAACCCCTCATCCTCATCGCTGGAGATGATCTCGATTGCGTAGTTATGCGGCATTGTCGTCCTCCAGGAGATCATAACTCTCAATCGCTTTAAGCAATTGGCGAACGCCGGGAGTTACGCCGTCCCACTCACGTAAAAGTACATCCTCCTCCAAAGAGCACGAGTGCGAAGTCATCTGGGATCATGCGGAACCGTGTTTATCCACCGATCCGGGGCGCCGCCGTTTCGCAAGAGCCTGGTGCATCTCGAGGTACCGCGCACGGGAGAGGGCGTAACTTCCGGCGTTCGCAAGGAACGCATCGATCAGATCGGCCTGCTCGCGGCTCCAGACCTCGTTTGGGACCCGTCTGACCCAGAGAGCATGTCTCCGGACAAAGGCCAGCCTCCCCTGCCGGTTCTTCTCCCGGTCAAACCCCAATTCCATACGGTTCCCCCCGGACATGCAGGCGCTCCATGAACGATCGCATGAGATCCCCGTCCAGCATCTCGCAGAACAACACCCAGAGATAGACGGCATCCTCGATATCCTTGTCGCTCCCTAGATAGAGTTTGTAGGGGATCTGCAGCTCGATGGGCGATATGAAAAAACGGATATCGTCGAACATCACCGCTCTCGCCATGGTCATCGCGTAACGGTCGAAGTCGTCCTTCTTGAACTTCATCTCGACGTTCGGGATGATCCTCTCCTCCTCTGCAATCCGCACGGCCAACCCGTCGCGGAGCATCGAATAAATCTCGCCGACGTCATCCGAGTTCAGGAAATAGAACCCTCGTGCCAGGAGTTCTTCGGCAAACGATCGAAACGTATCGCGGTCCATATAGTCGATGAAGAGATCGATGTCTTCCGTGCCCCTGGCCCTGCCAAAAAGGATTGCGACATACCCACTGACGATCACGTATCTGGCATACTGCTCGATAATCTCCGTCACCGAAGCCACAAAGCGATCGAGCGCGGTCACAACCTTACCACCGATGAGGATAGTCCCGTCAGGAGCACTCGTGATCTGCATTTCCCTCTCCTCTGGTAGGGTCATACCGGGCACTATATTAATTGCACGTGCCCGGGGCACCCCGGATGCCGGAGCGTTCCATCGCTCCGCTTCTGAGGCCGGGCCCTGTGCACCCGGTGACGAAGTGCGAACCTCCGGCAAGAAACACCCCTGCAGCGCCTTCGAGTTCAACCACCTCCAACGTGAGAGGTGGAAGTCGTTCGAAGTAGGGGGATGTTGAGGTCGGACCTGCACAAAATTAGCACGCCCGACCAGCAAAGTCTCCCCGGTCAATCAATCAAGGCCCGCACCCGGGTTCACGAGATCCGACTCTTCGGGAAAAAAAGTGTTCAGTTCCCCGGCACCATCAGGCCAAGGTCCTCCTCGACCGTCGTGTTCCCCCGGATCCCGAAGTTCTCGACGAGCACTTTCAGGACGCCGGGCGAGATGAAGGCCGGGAGGCGGGGGCCGAGGGTGATGTCCTTGACACCGAGCGAGAGGAGGCTTAAGAGGACAAGCACCGCCTTCTGCTCGTACCAGGCGATGTTGTACGAGATCGGGAGTTCGTTGATCCCGACGCCGAACGCCTCGGCGAGGGCCTGGGCGATGACCACCAGGGAATAACAGTCGTTGCACTGCCCGGCGTCGAGGACGCGGGGGATGCCGCCGATGTCCCCAAGACCGAGACTGTTGTAGCGGTACTTTGCGCACCCGGCGGTGAGGATGACCGTATCGGCCGGGAGGGCCTCTGCAAACCGGGTGTAGTAGTCCCGATCGCTACGACGCCCGTCACAGCCCGCCATCACGATAAACCGCCGGATGGCGCCGGACTTCACCGCGTCGACGACCGTATCGGCGATGGCAAGGACGGGAGCGTGGGCGCACCCGGTGATTAAGTCGCCGCGGGAGAGGTCCTCCGGGGCCTTGCACCGTTTCGCGTGCTCGATCAGGGCCGAGAAGTCTTTCCTCCCATCCGGCGAGGCGCCGATGTGCTTGAGCCCCGCATACCCGACGAGCCCGGTGGTGTAGACCCGGTCGCGGTAGGAGTCCTTCGGGGGGACGAGGCAGTTCGTGGTGACGAGGACCGGGCCGTTGAACCGTTCGAACTCCTCCCGCTGGAAGGGCCAGGACCCGCCGTAGTTCCCGGCGAGGTGCTCGTACTTCCGAAGGCCGGGGTAGGCATGCGCCGGGAGCATCTCGCCGTGGGTGTAGACATCCACTCCTGTCCCTCGTGTCTGTTCGAGGAGGTCGGCGAGGTCCTTGAGGTCGTGCCCGGTGACAAGGATGCCCGGGCGCGTGCCCGCCACGGTGCTGACCGTCGTGATCTCCGGCGTCCCGTAGGCCGCGGTGTTCGCGGTATCGAGGAGGGCGAGGGTCTTCACGCCGACTTTGCCGCACTTCAGCACGCAGCCGACCATCTCGTCCACGGTGAGTGGCTGCAGTGTGGCAGCGAGCGCCTCCTGCAGGAAGGTCATGACCTCCTTATCCTCGTAGCCGAGGACTTCGGCATGGTGCGAGTAGGCGCCGATCCCTTTGAGCCCGTAGACGAGGAGGTCGCGGAGCGACTGCAGGTCCGGGTCCACGGTCTCCCGCGCGGCGACGATCTCCTGCGCCTTTGCCGCGATCGCCGCCGGGTTCGCCGGGGCCCAGGTGCAGGCGTCGGGCTCCGCGTCCCCGGCCGGCGGGAGGGCGTCACGGATACGGGCCGCCTCCTGGATCGCGGCCTCAAAACGCGCAGGGTCGAAGTTCACGTTGGTCAGGGTGGCAAAGAGGCATCCTGCGATGAACCTCCCTGCCCCGGGGTTCCCGCCGCCCTTCTTCGTCGCCGCAAGGTTCCGGACCGAGAGCCCTTTGAGGAGGTAGATCAGGACGTCCTGGAGCCCGGCGGCCTCCGCATCCTTGCCGCAGACGCCGCGTACGGTGCAGCCAAAGCCCTTTGCCGTCTCTTCACACTGGTTGCAGAACATTCATGCTCACTCCATGGCATCTTTTTGATACAAGGTATCCATTAGATACTAGATATCCATTAGATACCAGAGTATAAGTAGGAGGAGGTTTCTCTAACTATACCATGCAGGACGAGTGTACGGTCAATCAGACCGTCAAGTACCTGGGAAAAAAGTGGATGCTCCTGATCATCCTTGAACTCTACAAAGGGGAAGGCTACACCCGGCGGTTCACTGAAGTGAAGGAGCGGCTCCCGGGGATCACGGCAAAGGTCCTCTCGGCCCGGCTGAAGGAACTGGAGGAAGAAGGCCTCGTCGAGAAGAGGGTGGAGGCCGGAACCGTCCCCGTCCGGAGCGAGTACACACTCACCGGGAGCGGGCTTGCGATGGTCGAGGTGATCAAAGTTATCAAGCGGTGGGCGCTCAGGTGGAAGATCGATAACCTCGCGTGCGGGGCCCAGGATTGTCACGATTGCGTGCTGTGAACTACCCCGCCCTCACGGACGGGGCTTTCCAACAATCATTCCCCCGGCAGGTCCACCGGCTCGAGCAGCGCTGATGCATACCTGCAAGCATGGTGTTTGATCATCTCTGAAGTGAAGATTAACCGTGCGGTGATTCGTGAACCCGGCGAAGGGGCGCCGCTCCTATCCCCAGCGTGCGCAGGGGGAGTTCCCCGGACGCCCTTTCCGGGATACGGAAAATCATAGATCATAATCGACACTTTTATGGATTATCATCGACTATAATCGATAAATGGATAAAAAACTGCAGATCGCACTCGAGAGCCAGAACCCCTGGTGGTTCGGGAAAGAGTTTGAAACCGGCGTTGAACGGCTTTCTTTCTTTCCCTCCCTGATGCAGTACCTTGATGCACCAGAGGTGCTCCTCCTCATCGGCGCGCGCAGGACGGGGAAGTCGACGCTGCTGTACCAGATCATCTGTTCTCTTCTCGGAAGAGGTGTGCCCGGCAGGGCTATCCTCTTCATTACCATGGATGAACCACTCCTCCTCTCGATGGCAGACGACCCCTGGCTGATCCGTCGCATCGTCGAGGACCATCTCGCCCGCCATCCCGGTCTTGAACGGCTCTATCTCTGCATCGACGAGGTCCAGCACTACCCCTCCTGGGTGCCCACCATCAAAACCCTCTATGACACGAAGAGTACGGTCAAATGCATCCTGACCGGCTCCACATCCTCGCTGCTCAGGCAGGAGAGCAGTCGCCTCCTCTCCGGCCGGTATTTTTCCTGTACTGTGTACCCTCTCTCTTTCCCTGAGTTCCTCCGCATCCAGGGGATTGTAAACCCGACAATCATCGAGAAGAGGCATTATTTCGAGACATACCTGAAATACGGCGGTTTTCCCCGGGTGGTCCTTGAAAAGGACGAGAACCTGAAGATGCAGATCCTCAAAAACTACTACGAGACGATCTATCTCAAGGACATCATCTACCCGAATAAGGTGAGGAAGAACAGTGAGGTTACAGACCTGCTCTATTACCTCATATCAAATGCCGGGAACGCCGCCTCGTACAACCAGATTGCCAGGACTCTCAATATCGCACCGGATACCGTGAGGGAGTACATCGAGTACTCCGGGAACGCGTTTCTCCTCTACCCCCTGATGAAGTTCGATTATTCTGTAAAAAAACAGGTTGCAAACCCAAAAAAGATCTATTTCGTGGATCCCGGCCTGGTAAACGCAGTTGCATTTGCATTCTCCGAAAATCGTGGAAGACTCCTGGAAAACATCGTCTTCATCGCCCTGATGAAGAAGTACGGCGATGTCTTCTACCACCGGGACCGCTACGAGTGCGACTTCCTGGTCAGGTCAGGCCGGACGATCGTTCAGGCCGTCCAGGTGACGCAGTCCCTGCAGGACGACGCCACGAGGCAGCGGGAGATGCGCGGCCTTGTCGAGGCGATGGATGCACACGACCTCGACGAAGGAACGATCGTCACTGCGTCGGAATCAGCGGAGACGACCGTCGACGGGCGGGCCGTCCACATTGTCCCGATCACTGAATGGCTGGAAGAACTGTGACGCCTCTCCGGAACCGGTGTGTGCGCCCTGGTAGTATGAGCTGCCGGGCCGCCACAGGGTTGCCGGCCGCTCGCAGCACCACCCCTCCAGATTCGCGATGCTGTATCGCTCCGATAGACTGTTCGGGGGATTCGTGAGTCTCGGGGGGTCAGAGGTCCAGCAGGAGGTCCGGGTCGGGGTCAGTTGCTACCAGAGTGACGTTTGTGATTTTGTGGTAGAACCTGTGGGGATAACTGTAGGTTGTCTTCCCGCTCCGGCTCTTCTGCACGAAGGGTTTGAGGATATCCTCCGTCTCGCACTCAAGCGAGTACGCCGCCCCGGTCCTGAGGGCCGGCCCTTCCTTCGCCCGGAACATGACCTTCCTGAAACCCTCCGTTGAATGGTCGCAATCCGAGTAGTCCGAGGCGAAGATAAGCCCATCCTTCCGGATCCTGTCGATCACAATCCTGGTTCGTAACATCTTCTCAACCAATCCTGTTTTTGATTGCTGTTGTCCCCATCAGGCATTAAGGCGCGCCGTGCGGTGTGAAAGTGTGCGACATGAAGCTGCACTATGGATTGCATAACGCTATCCCATTCGTTCGGGATATCCCTACCGCAACATGCATCCCTGGTAACGGGGTTGTGTGAAGCTTGCGGGACAACGTGGAGAACACCGGAAGTCTGATCCGGTCAATCTGCCAGGGAAACGATGTCATGGAGAAGCAAACGCTGAACCAATCGTATGGGTCGTAACCCGCGACAAGCGAAACCAGACTGACACGCTTGAACCAAAAGGTAAGGAACCGGGCTGCACTGGTAACTTTCACGGTGCAGCGAACGAACAAATGGTTCCCGGCCTACAGATGGCTCCTAAAACATCGATAGTATCCATAATGCGGAACATGGTAACCCGGATCCACCCCTCGAACGAGGTATGGAGGTCGTGAGGCCAACAGATGGTGGAGACGGAACAGGATGTCCCAAGAAGCGAATGCTTGCCTGTAATGGGCAGGATAGAGGTTCCTACCTCAGCCTGCAAGGGCGCCCACGTGGGACAGGTATTCCAAAGCATTGAAAGGAGGTAAACCCGGTGAAAGTACGTCATTCACTGACGCCAATTGGCGAGAAGCGTACTGACAGGGATCTTGCCAACCAATGGGAAACCATTGACTGGGAGAAAACAGAATCCCTTGTTAACAGGCTACAGACCCGGATTGCAAAGGCAACACACGAAGGAAAATGGAATCTGGTCAAACGTCTCAGGTATCTCTTGACCCATTCTTTCTCCGCGAAACTTCTCGCGGTACGAATCGTTACGCAGAATAGGGGAAAACGAACCCCGGGTGTTGATGGGGTGCTCTGGACCGCCGCATCGGACAAGATGCGAGCAGCCCTGAGTCTTACTGACCGTCAGTACCGCGCGCAACCGCTCCGCCGTATCTACATCCCGAAACCGGGAAAAACGACGAAGCGCCCGATCTCTATTCCAACCATGCATGACCGCGCGATGCAGCCCCTCTACACTCTGGCTCTCCAGCCGATCGCGGAAACAACCGCGGACGCCCGGTCGTTTGGGTTCCGGCTCTTCCGATCGGCACAGGACGCATCTGAATATGCGTTCACTTGCCTGGCACAAAAGAACTCAGCCCAATGGATCCTGGAAGGAGATATCCGGGGCTGCTTCGACAACATCGCCCACGATTGGCTCATGGGGCATATTCCCATGGACCGATCGGTACTTGCCCAGTTCCTCAAAGCAGGATATATCTTTGAGGAACGACTCTTCCCGACAGATCAGGGCACGCCCCAGGGAGGCATCATCTCGCCCCTCCTCGCCAACATGACGCTGGATGGGATCGAGGGGCTGCTTGCGGCAAGGTTCCCCCGGATGAAAGTCCATTTCATCCGCTACGCGGATGACTTCCTCGTCACGGCTTCCACAAAGGAGATCGCAGAAGAAGCCAGAGACATCATCCAGGAATTCCTGGCCGAACGCGGACTCGAACTGTCGATGGAAAAGACGGTGATCACTCATATCGACGAGGGATTGGACTTTCTGGGCTACAATTTCCGGAAATACAACGGAAAACTGCTCATCAAGCCATCCCGGAAGTCGATTGAGACCGTCACCGAAAAGATCGGGAGGACGGTGAAGAAAGCGCAGGCCTGGACACAGGATGCCCTCATCAAAGCACTCAACCCGATCATTCGAGGCTGGACAAACTATCACCGCCACATTGTCGCCGCAGAGACATTCAGGAAACTGGATGATTACATCTGGACGGTGACGTGGCGCTGGGGCAGACGTAGACATCCCGACAAAGGGCGCAGATGGATTGCGCGCAGGTACTGGCATCCAGAGGGAACCAGAACATGGGTGTTCCGGACGGAGGAGAACAAACTCCGCGAGTTCTCGGACACCAAAATCCGAAGACATTCATGCCCCAAACTCGACGCGAACCCATATCTGGACAGGAAGTATTTCCTGGAAAGAAGGGACCGCATGAGGCAACCAACACCCCGAAACGAGACCAGAACAACTTTCCTGACGTTGCCGCCCTTAACAGGGTAGCGGAATGCGCGAGCCGTATGCTCTGAAAGGGGCACGTACGGTTCCTGGAAGGGGGGAGGGTGGTAACACCATCTCCCTATTCGACGATCTCCAAACCCCCGCTCTAGATAACCCCCATCTCCGACAACCGCGTCGGCAGGTACTCCTTCGTCACGAAATCGAGCCCCCTGCTCGCGAACGCCTGCTGTTCCGACTTCACTTTCATATCAAGCTGCAGGTTGATCTGGTTCCTCCAGTAATCGGTCGCAAACCGCGGATCGGTCAGCTCCGCCTTCAGGGCGTTGATGTCCTGCTCGGTGAGGTGGTCGGCGGGGAGGTTGTAGTCGGATATATCGGAGGGCTGCACCCCGATGAACTGCGCCTGGGGCGTCGCGAGAAGTTCCGACATGTGGGCGCTCTTGATCGAGCCGTAGGCGACGCTCGCGTAGATCCGGTAGGACCAGGGGTCGCCGTCGGTGAAGACCACGACCGGGAGGTTGAGCGACTCGTTGAGCCTCCGGAGGACCCGCCGCGTGGAGCGCGCCGGCTGCCCCTTGAGGTGGACAAGGATCGCCCCGTACTCCTCGTCGAACCCGTTCTCCATCAGACGGGCGTACATACCGCCGGTCTCGATGGCGACGACGAACTTCGCGTCATGGTCGACGAAGTCGATGTTGTCGACGTTGTTCGGGATGGGGTAGCCCGCCTCCCCGACGTCCTCCTGACAGTGCATCTCCCGCACCCCGCGCCGGGTCGTCTCCCGGATCCGCAGGGGTCCGAAGATCGAGGCGCCATCCTCCTCCGGCCTGAGGTGGAACGCCTCCCGCTGCACGTCGGCGATGATCTCGAGATCCTCGATGAGAAGGTTGCTCTCGTCCTGGGCGGCAAACTTCGCTCTCTTCCACCCTTCGGATATGTAGTAGAGCTCTCTCAAGGTCGACGACCGGTTCTCGGCAAGCTGCTGCTTTAAAAACCCGATGACGTAGGCCATCTTCAGGAGATGGACCGCGCTCTTCTCGGTCGCCGCCGACCGGGTGCTCTCCTTATCGCCGTACTTCCAGACCTCGCTTTCATCGTCGTACTCGATATTCTGTTTCGTCCGCGTCGGGAGCCGGATATAGGGCACGATGCCGTCCCGCATCTGGTC
>Ga0209723_1003804_pt1 | contig 17689 bp, 17 predicted proteins | sample BiotimSIPDNA_2_FD_185750 | JGI IMG/M metagenome (GOLD analysis project Ga0209723, IMG submission 185750) | Anaerobic biogas reactor microbial communites from Washington, USA - Biogas_R2 time_0 SIP DNA (SPAdes) (version 2) | ecosystem: Engineered > Bioreactor > Anaerobic > Unclassified | place... | reverse complement strand
AAATTGCATGTGTAAATGAAGGCACATCGAAAAATTTTAGTAAGAAAATAGCCGCAGAGAGCACCCAGAAACATAAAGCTAGGTCATTTTTGGTCGTGGTGGCCTGCAGGATAGCCGTAGGGATCAAAAGGCAAGTGATACCAGCATAGTATTGCGCCCGTTTATCCGCACCGATCAAAGAAGCCAGGTAAGAAGTCAAGAGCGCAGTGCCAATCCAGAAAAATACACCAAACAAATTTAGAAAGCGATCACTGCCACTGAGCACAAATACATGTGTCAGTCCGTATTCCATCCAAGGGCTTAAGAATAGCTGCCTTTGAATGTGGGTTGCGTAGAAATCTACCGATTGGTTAGCCAGCCAGTGGTGCATGCGGCTTAAGTGGTAGACCATTGAATCCCAATTATTAGGGGGAGTCTGGTAAGCAACCCAGCTGTTTACAGCAACCACCAAAATAATTGGGATGATTAGTAACCAATTCTTACTAGCTAGGCGCGGAAGCTTTAATCTCTCAAAGCTAATAAGTTTCTTAAAAAACAAGTAGCGAAATAAAGCAAAAAGAATAAAGAAAAATGAACCCCAAACTAGAATGATCCAAAACGGACTCAAAGCTTTGAATAGGCTGAGTATCTCGGTCGTGAGGATAGTAAAAAAAGCAAAGATAACGGTGCTTTTTAATAAACTGAGTCGATAATCCTTTTCTCCAATTTGATTGAAGATAAGGATAAGCAAGAAAAAACTAATCAAAGGTAGTAATAATGCCATTCGACAAATCCATTTTACGAAGGATTAAGTGCATTTTGTTAAGTTTACCACTAGCACCAATATTTCTACCTCAAAATGGCATTCCTTTTCTCCACCAAGAACCAGTCCAATCAAAGAAAATTTGCTTCAAATTAAATCAGCTATCGAAACATAACCAATTTCATCGAATTTCACACAAATTTCTTGACTCTCAATAAACATTATGCTATACTTCACTTATGTGAAGTAAATCAACCAATTGTGAACCTTGGAGCCTGAATGCCCGACAAAAAGAAAGGACAAGATAGGATCAATCTCTTGGCAGATGTAGCTGAAATGTACTACATCGATGGTCAAAACCAGGAGCAAATAGCCAAGAAGGTAGGGGTAACCCGCTCGATGATATCGCGCATGCTCACTGAGTCAAAAGAACTTGGATTGGTCTCCATTCACATCAATCGTCCCCTTAGTATCAATCATTCTCTTTCAGAATTTATACGCACAAAGTACAACTTACAACAAGCCTTGGTTATTAACCATGAAAACAATAAGCTTCTGCACACGCTTGGGGCTGCAGCAGCAAAATTACTTATAGATTTATTAAAACCCAACACAATACTTGGTACTTCTTGGGGCACCGCCATCAGTGCAACCACCGATGCAATGGCACCGCAACAACCTTTTCCCAGCATCAGAGTTGTTCAGCTTTTAGGCGCACTTGGCGCCCGCATTCAAGAATACGACGGACATGGCATTATCCGAAAAATAGAAGAGAAACTAGGTGGAGAAGCTATTTACTTAAATGCACCCTACTTAGTCGAAAATCACAAAGTAGCCGAATCTCTGCTTGAAGTTCACAGCATTCGGGAGACCATTGAACTAGGCCGTAAAGCTGAAATTGCCCTCTTAGGCGTTGGCAGCACCGCCCTTGAAAATTCACCTTATTACTTAGCAGGCTATATTTCTAGAGATGAAATGCTGGCAATTCAGGAAGACCAGGCCGTTGGGGATGTATGCGGTCACTTTTTTGATATTGAAGGAAAAGACCGGGCAAAGGAATTTCAAAGCAGGTTGATCGGCATTAAACTGCAAGACCTCATGAAGATCCCAATACGGGTAGGCGTCGCGGGTGGGCCGGAAAAAGTCAGGCCAATTTTAGGAGCTCTACGAGGAGGTTATATCACTATCCTCGTTTCTGATGCGAACACAATACAAGCTGTAATTGAACTAGACCAGACTTCAAACCAGGCGTAATTAAGAATTTATTAGGAAATTAGAGGAAATATATATGACAACTTGGAAGAAATTAGAGTATGACAATTATGAAACAACAGATGTCTTGGTAAAGGCAAAAGAGCTGGATCTATCCAATGACAAGTTATTGGAGATGTACCAAACAATGATCCGCATTCGCCTTTTCGAAGAGATGGCCGATAAGCTTTATGCTTTAGGCAAGGTGCACGGCACCATGCATCTCTCAGCGGGTCAGGAAGCTGTTGCTGTTGGTACAGGTTTTGCTATCAAAAGAAGCGATTACCTGTTGAACCATCACCGCGGTCATGGTCATTTTATTGCCAGCGGTGCAGATGTTGGCAAAATGATGGCTGAATTCCTAGGAAAGGATACCGGCTATTGCCGCGGTCATGGTGGCTCGATGCACATTGCAGACGTGACAGCCAATAACCTGGGCGCTAACGGCATTGTTGGCGGTGGTATCCAGTTAGCAGTTGGCGTTGGCATTGCAATTCAAATGCGAAAGACTGATCAATTAGTTCTAACTTTGTTTGGCGACGGCGCCACCAATGAAGGTATCTTCCACGAGTCGCTCAATATGGCCTCAATCTGGGACTTACCCGTGCTCTATCTGTGTGAGAACAACAAGTACGGCATGTCAGCAGATATCACCCGCGTCTCCTCTAAGCTGCCATTCAAAGACCGCGCCTTAGCACACGATATTCCTGGTTATTATATTGATGGAAACGATGTGCTGGCTGTTTATGAATTTATTAAAAATGCAGCAGATCATATTCGTGCAGGTAAAGGCCCCGTTTTTGTTGAGGCGCAGACTTACAGGTATTTTGGACACTCCAAGAGTGACCGTAATCTTTACCGAACCAAAGATGAGATTGATTATTTCAAAACCGAAGAAGACCCGATTTCACGTTTTCGAAATTTGCTCTTTACAGCTGGCATTTTAGATGAAAAACGAGCTGGTGAAATTCGCCAAGAAGAAGAAGTAAATATTGATAAAGCTGTTGAATTTGCAGAAAATTCACCAGAACCGGATGTCACAAAATTAACGGAGTGGGTATATGCCTGAGATTACTTATCGAGAAGCCATCCACGACGCGATGGTTGAAGAAATGCGTCGAGATGATACTGTTTTCCTTATGGGAGAGGATATCGGCACTTATGGCGGCGCTTTTGGCGTCAGCGCAGGGATGTTAGCGGAATTTGGCCCGGAAAGGGTTCGCGAAACCCCGATTTCAGAGCTGGCAATTGTCGGCGCGGCTGCCGGTGCAGCCATGGTCGGGATGAAACCGATTGCGGAAATGATGTTTATGGATTTTGTCTTACTCGCGCTTGAGCCCCTGGTAAACCAGGCTGCGAAGGCAAGATTTATGTTTGGCGGAAAAGCGACCGTACCGATGGTAGTACGCTTGCCTGGTGGTTCAGGCACTGGCGCTGCTGCACAGCACTCCCAATCCTTGGAAAGCATCCTGATGCACATCCCTGGTATAAAAGTGGTCGCCCCAAGCATGCCCTATGACGCAAAAGGCCTATTACTTAGTGCCATTCGCGATCCAAACCCTATCTGCTTTGTGGAACACAAGCTGCTTTATAAAGTAAAGGGCGAAGTACCAACCGAAGAATACTCCATTCCTTTGGGTGTTGCAGAAATAAAGCATGAAGGCTCTGACCTGACCATCGTTGCCTCAGGCATCATGGTACAAAAATCCTTGGCTGTAGCAAAAAAGCTTGAAGCTGAAGGTATCAGTTTGGAGGTTGTAGACCCACGCACTCTGCGGCCGCTTGATACAGATACGATTGTTAAATCAGTGATGAAAACTGGGCGTTTATTAGTGGTTCACGAAGCGGTGAAAACTGGCGGTTGGGCTGGTGAGGTAATTGCGTCGGTTTCTGAAAGCCCTGCTTTTGATTACCTTGATACCCCAATGCGCCGTTTAGCTGGCAAAGATGTCCCAATTCCCTACAACCGTAACCTTGAAGCGGCAGCAGTACCGCAAGAAGCGGATATTGAAGCAGAAGTTCGTGCCATTCTAAGCAATCAATACTAAAAGGAGTTAACATGCCAACACCCTTTATCATGCCAAAAATGGACATGGACCAGGAAGTAGTCACCATCCTGGAGTGGCTGAAGAAAGAAGGCGAAAAGGTCGAAAAAGGTGAAGCGGTTATTGTAGTTGAAACCGATAAACTAACCAGTGAAATTGAAGCGCCTGCTAGCGGAACACTGACTGGTATCCTCTATAAAGAAAACGAAGAAGCGCCAGTCACCAAGGTGGTTGCTTATATCCTTGCCGAAGGCGAAAGCCCAGCAGATGTTCCAACGGATAAGGCTGCCACCCCAACATCAGAAAAACCTGAAACAGCCAAGCCTGCTGTAGCAGAGGAAAAACCTATTAAGGCTACCCCAGTGGCTGAGCGTATGGCAGCTCAAATGGATATCAAGCTTGATCAAGTGCCAACCAGTGGGCGTAAGGTCACCAAAGCTGACATTGAAAGCTTTGCCAAAGGGCAATTTGGCGTCGAACCGCGCGTGAAAGTACCTGCTACCCCGGCCGCTCGCGCAGCTGCGCAAGCCCAAGGCCTTGCAATTGAAGGCATCAGCGGCAGTGGACCGCGTGGGCGCGTGCAACAAGCGGACGTTTTAGCTGCAGCTAAACAACCCAAGCCAGCTGTTGCATCACCATTAGCCGGTTCCAGTAAACCCATGATAGGCATGCGTAAGCGCATTGCAGAGCGCCTAACAGCGAGCTATCAAAATGCGCCTCACATTTACCTGACCGTCGAAGTGGATATGAGTGCTGCTGAAGCCAGCCGCAAACGTCTCAATAAACTAGCGGAAAAACAAGGCCAGCCAAGCCTATCAATCACCACCCTGCTAGTCAAGATGGTAGCTTGGGCGCTCAAACGTCATCCCTATCTGAATGCTTCCTTAATCAGTGATGAAATTAATTTTTGGGAAGACGTCAATATCGGGGTTGCTACGGCGCTGGAAGAAGGCTTGATTGTGCCTGTTATTCACGGTGCAGATAAGCTATCCCTCAGCCAGATTAACGACCATGTCCGTACCCTGGCTGGTAAAGCCCGTGAAGGCACACTATCCCGCGAAGAGATCGATGGCGGTACATTTACTATTTCAAACCTGGGCATGTATGGCATTACCTCCTTTACCGCTATCATCAACCCACCTCAATCTGCCATCCTGGCCGTCGGTGGGATGGTGCGAAAACCAATCGTTATAGATGATAGAGATACCCTGGCGGTACGTCCGATCATGACCATGACACTCAGCGCAGATCACCGCATCGTAGACGGAGCTAACGCCGCCTCGTTCCTCAAAGACTTGGTTAGCGTGTTGGAAACGCCAGAACTCGCACTTTACTAATTATTTGACAGACCTTGTTTGATTATTGTTCTCTTAATTAAACAAGGTCTATAACAACAGAATTATTAAATAATGTTGATATAATTTGTGGAGATTATTATTCGATTTCAATCAAGCATAAACAAGAATAAGTATTTCCACTCATAAAAAGGATAATAAATTGTCAGAAGATTTCAATTACGGCTATATCTTTTTAGTACTTGCAGCAGCCTATGCCCTGCAACTATTTTTGACTGGTTGGCAGGCGAAGCGCTTTTTCCGCAAGCTCAAAACACTCCGCAAAGATGGAACAGCTTCGATTGGCATGTCTGGCGGTAAATGGTCAGGACGAACTTATGCCGTGTTAGTCGTGGATGAATCAAAGAATATTATCCATGCTGAAAAAATGTCTGGCATGACAATCTTCTCCACGCTTAAACCTATAGAAGACTTCGTAGGTCTAAACGTACAAGAACTTTTGGACGAATCGCGTGTTTTTCCTATTAAGAAGAAATTGTTAGCTGCTTTTCGCAACGCAGCAGAACAATATTATAAAGAAAAGAAGACCGATCAAATTGATGAAAAGCATGATGAACAGGATGAAGTGTTGGGCGAATAAAATGAATATTGCACTGAAATCATGTTATTCAAATTTATACCAAGGAGGTGATTTTATCGAGATAAAGAATGGTCCTTGCAGGTTGTTAAATTCGTTTTTTAAGTCACTAATTTATTCTAATGGAGGTTTTAAATATGCAAGCTCTTGCTAAAGCAGCTGAGTGGTTTATCGGCCTTTTCATTCAAGGCGGTAATACCTTCTCAGGTCTTGTTGTCGGCATCGTCCCGCTGCTCATCGTCCTGATGACCTTCGTCAATGCGCTTATCTCCCTGATTGGCGCTGAGAAAATTGAAGGCGTTGGTAAAGCAGCGGCCAGGGAAGGTCTTTTGTACTATCCAGTACGCTATGTTGTTCTGCCCTTCCTATCTGTGTTTTTCCTGACCAACCCAATGGCATATACCATGGGTCGCTTCCTGCCCGAAAAGTACAAACCGGCTTTCTATGATTCAGCCGTTTCTTATGTACACCCTCCACTGGGCATTTTCCCGCATGTCAACCCAGGCGAGTACTTCGTTTGGGCTGGTATCGCCAATGGCGTTACCGAAGCTGGATACAATATTGGCGACCTGGCTATCCGCTATCTGTTGATTGGTTTGGTTGTAATCTTACTCCGCGGTATTGTCACTGAAAGAATTTCAGCTGTCATGTGGAAACGAAGTGCTGCTGAAGGCGCAGAGGCATAAGGAGGATATGATGAAAAAGATAAATAAGATTTTGGAATCCATTGGTCGTGGCGTTGGTAAAGTTGTTGGCGCTATGTACCAGGCTGGTCGTGACTCAATTGATCAGGTCATCACCAACGTTCTGCCATTCATGGCTTTCATCTCCCTCGTCATCGGTATCATCCTTGGTACTGGTGTCGGTGACTGGATTGCTAATACCCTCTCACCCTTGGCTTCAAGCCTCTTGGGTTTGCTGGTGATGTCAATCATTATTGCCATCCCTGTGCTCTCCCCATTGCTTGGCCCTGGCGCTGTAATTGCCCAGATCATTGGTACCCTGCTTGGTACCCAGTTTGCCACTGGCGCTATCCCCGCCCGCTTTGCTTTACCAGCCCTGTTCGCCATCAACCCCCAGGTTGGTTGTGACTTCATCCCGGTTGGTTTGGCACTCGGCGAGGCCGAACCAGAGACTGTTGAAATCGGCGTTCCCGCCGTGCTGTTCTCCCGCTTCGTCACTGGCCCCATTGCTGTTATTTTGGCATGGCTCGCCAGCTTCGGTATGTACAGCTAGCTTTAAGATTTAGTAAATGAGGTGGTTGATAGATTCAACCACCTCACAATAATTTTTGGCATCATTTATTTATTATATAATTACGAAATCAATCTAGATGAGAGGTGAAAAAATGTCTGAATACAAAAAGTTAGTTATCAAAGCTGGCCCAGGCGGATGGGGCGGCCCCATTAATGTCGAACCAAAACCAGGTAGAGATTTAATTGCATCTGTAACCGGTGGCGGTATCCATCCTTTGGCTGCCAAGATTGCTGAGTTGACTGGTGGTAAGGCAGTTGATGGTTTCCGAGGTGGCGCACCATTTGATCAGATCGCCTGCGTTGTGATCGACTGCGGTGGTACTGCTCGAATTGGTGTATACCCAATGAAGAAAGTCCCCACCGTTGATATTTACCCAACCAAACCTGCCGGCCCGCTTTTCCGCTTCATCACCCCAGAATATTTTGTTTCTGGTGTGCGTGTTGACGATTTACCAGAAGCATAATTCTAGGACTAATAGCGGTGGAAGAAAAATCTGTCAAGTACAAAGCAACTGTTTTAGAAATTGGCCCCTTAGTGACCGAGTTCATTGAAGCGGGCATTCTTGTGTTCTTTGGTGAAACTGCACCACAAGAGTTAAAAGAGTTTTCAATTATCCATGATGGCAAAGAACTAAAAGCCGATATTGTTCCAGGCGATACCATTATCATAGACGAAGAACCCTACAAAATTCTCGCGGTAGGGGAAGTGGCCAATACAAATTTTGGCAATCTAGGGCACCTGGTCATGAAGTTCAACGGGGCAGATACACCCGAGATGCCTGGCGATGTATGCGTTGAAGCCAAACCAGTTCACCAGGTAAAAGTAGGAACTGTGTTTGAGATCGTTGGTGAATAAAAATAACTACTATCAGTAGATGAATTTTCAAGGAGAATAAATGGCTACTTTAAAGGAAGAGTTAATTAAGCGGGAACAGGAAGCGGGACCATTCCGAATCGGCCTCGTTGGCGCTGGTCAAATGGGCACAGGTATGATCTCACAAATTGAGAAAATGCACGGGCTAAAGATTGTTGCTGTCTCAGACGTCATGCCCACCAGGGCAAAAGATGCCTATGGCGAAGCAAGTGTGGACCTTGATTTGGTGCACTGGGAAGAAGATGACGTTGCCAAAGCTGACCAATTGGTCCGCGAAGGTCAACGTATAGCAACCCATTCATCAGATTTCTTAGTAAAAATTCCAGCGCTTGATGCCATTGTGGAATGCACGGGCATCCCTAATATTGGTGCAATGATCTGTAACCAGGCTATTGAAGCTGGTAAACCAATCATCAATATGAACGTGGAAACAGATGCCACGATTGGTTACTACCTCACGAAGAAAGCCCTCGACAAGGGCGTCATCTACTCACTCGTGGCTGGCGACGAACCCGGCTCGATTAAAGAAATTTACGACTGGGCTGATGCGCTTGGTTTTGAAATTGTCACCATTGGTAAGGGTAAAAACAACCCCTTAGACAGGTCTGCCACGCCAGGAACCCTGGCAGAACGGGCAAAATCCAGGGATATGAGCCCCAAAATGCTCTGCTCCTTTGTTGATGGCACCAAGACTATGGTTGAAATGACCTCGATCGCCAATGCCACCGGCTTCGGACCAGAGGTTCGCGGCGCATATGGACCTATTTGTTCCGTGCAAGACCTGCCCAAGATGTTCGTTCCCAAATCTGCTGGCGGTATCTTCGATACTAAGGGCAAAGTGGACTATGCCGTCGGACCTGCGCCGGGTGTATTTGTGATCATCACCACCGACCAAGCCAAAATTAAGAAAGACTTGAACTATCTTGGCTTAAGCGGACACGGCGATTACTGGTCACTCTATCGCCCGTATCACCTGGCAAACCTCGAAGCACCCATTACTATTGCCCAGGTCGTTTTACACCAACATGAAACCCTCAACACCAAGCTTGTGCCAGTTGCCGAGACCGTTGCCACCGCCAAGCGCGACCTAGTGCCTGGAGATGTTATCGATGCCCTAGGTGGTTACACTGCATATGGCATGATTGAAAAAGCTTCCGTTGCTCACGCAGAAAACCTGGTTCCCTTTGGCCTGACCGTGGGCGGCACAATTCTCAAACCGGTCAAAATGGGCGAAGCAATCCGTTACGATGAGATCGAATTAAAGGATGACCTGATTGTTAAACTGCGACGCGAACAGGATAAATTGATCTACGGTTGATCCGTAAAGCATGTTTGAAACGTATAAAGATATAACAAATTCTATAGTAGGCATGGTTAACAGGGTCCGCACCCCCAATAAGCGGACCCTGAACGCTTTAGCCCCCAAAACGTCTCGTGCAGATTTTGTAGAAGCGGTGCAATACTTGGCAGATAAGCCCTTCCTACTTGCCCCACTGGCGGAAGCAAGCTTTCGCTTCTCAGAGTCGCGCATGATGGCCGTCAGGCCGGATGTGCACTTCCGTGGCTTCAAAGATGAAGGAATCGGCTTGTATGCTTTAAACGTGGATATGAGCTTTAACAACGCCCCACCGATCCGGCATTTTGACCTGCACAAAGTAATCTACCAAGCTTCTCCAGCGATTCATGCCATCCTCCTATGCCACCCAATCAATGCCTTTAAATGCTGGCAGCATAACATCATACCCAGTTTTGAGGCAATGCCCGGCCTAGAAAACAAACTGGGCGGTTACACGGTTGCTAATGAAGCAACTGTGCTAAATAAAATAGAGGAAAATAGGCTTGTGCTTGTCCCTGGCTTAGGGCTGCTGAGCTTGTCAGAGGATTTATTGAGCGCCGTTTACCAGGTTGAATTATTAGAGTGGATTTGCGCCTTGGCTTTGGAATAGGAAAGGAATGATGATGAACGATCCCGAGATGACAACATACATCGGAAAATCTGCTGAGCAAGAACTGGTCAAGTTTTGTAAAGATAATGGCTATACGCAATTTGTCTTGGTCACTGACCAGAACCTCTACCCCTTTTTCGCTGAAAAGGTTGAGCAGACCCTGCGAGAACAAAACTGGGATGTCAATACCATTGTATTAACCGGCAACCCAGTCACCCCGGATGACCGCTACCTGGTCAAGATCCTCACCCAGGTAGATAACAGCCCGCGCGTGTACATCTCGGTCGGCTCAGGCACGCTGACGGATATGACTCGCTTCGTTGCCCACCGTACCAAGTCACCCTTTATCAGCCTCCCCACTGCCCCATCGCAGGATGGTTACGCATCCTCAGGCAGCGCTTTAACGCTTGATGGCATGAAACAAACCATTTACTCAGCCCCACCAGTGGCCATCTTTGCAGATCTAAAGGTGCTCAGCCATGCACCGCGCGAAATGATTGCTTCAGGCTTTGGAGACGTTTTTGGGAAATTTACTGCCCTGGCAGATTGGGCTTTAGGGAAATTAATTTGGCAAGATGCCTACTCTGTGGAAATTGCAGAGCGCACTCGCAAAAGCCTGATGCGCTGCGTACACCTGATCGAAAACCTGGAAGAGCAATGGGAAGAAAATATCCAGGCGCTGACCGAAGCCCTGATTGATGTTGGCCTTTGCATGCTCATCACAGGTAACTCGCGCCCAGCTTCAGGTTCTGAGCATTCCTGCTCCCACTTTTGGGAAATGAAATTGATGCGCCAGGGCAGACCGGTTTCCTTCCATGGGGTGAAGGTGGGTTACGCCGCCACGCTCATTGCCGAACGCTACCAATGGCTGGGGAAAATGCACTTGGATGACGTACAGCGGCAATTAGCCTCTACCCCAATGCCCTCACGCGAGGCGGAAGAGGCCACCATGGAAGCCGTCTTCGGTCCCATTGCAGAGCAGGTGAAGAGCACCCAAAAAGCTTTCCTGGGCTTAAGCCTTGAAGACTACGCAGCATTACAGCAAAGGATAGTTGAGCGATGGGATGATATCCAAGCCATTGCCAGCACGGTGCCAAGCCCGGATGAGATGCGAGCGTTGCTTATTAAAGCTGGGCTGCCCACTGAGCCAGGGGCAATGCACCTGGCCGAGGAGGATGTGAGCGAAGCGCTTGCTTACGGCCACTATCTGCGCAATCCATTCACGGTGATTAAGCTTTTGAGAATGATGGGGATGTGAAAATATGGTGGGTTTCAAGTGACTACATGAAACCCACTTTTTATTTAGCTTAAAGTGAAAATTTAATTTCTTAGTTTTCTTTCTTAAGTAATATTGGCTTTGAAAACGTAAGCGCAACCTCTTGGCCAGCAACCAAATCTACCCCAATATCTGTATTTGCACGAATCTCGACCGGACCCAATTGCAACGAGCAATCGCTCTTATCTCCCAGATAATTTTGCCTGATCAATATGGCACGTGTTCCGCCTTGCTCAAAAGGTAATATTTGGACATCTTCTGTCCTGACCACTACAATAGCTTTTTCCCCAACGGAAAAAGTATCTGTGATCACTGGAACCTGTAAATAGTGATCATTACGCCCATCTTCGAGTTTTACCCTGGCAACATCCCCAGATAATGCTTCAATATTGCAGGGTATGAAATTGGCTAAACCAATGAAACCAGCCACAAATTGGTTATTAGGTTTTTGATAAATCTCTTTTGGGCTTCCAATTTGCTTTATCATACCATCATGCATCACCACAATGCGGTCAGACATTGACATCGCCTCTGCCTGATCGTGAGTTACGTAAACCACGGTCATAGAGAGCCGTTTTTGCAGCTCAACAATCTCAAAACGCATACTCTCGCGTAATTTTGCATCCAGATTAGATAATGGCTCATCTAGGAGCAATACTTTGGGCTCCATTACCAATGCTCTCGCTAAAGCAACCCGCTGTTGCTGCCCACCCGAAAGTTGGTCTGGCATACGATCCTCGAAACCATTTAACTTAACTAATTCCAAAACATTTAATACTCTTTTACGGATCTCAGCATTATCAATTCTCTTGAACTTTAAGGGATAGGCCACATTCTTAAAAATATTCATATGTGGCCAAACAGCATAAGACTGAAAAACCATACCCATATCGCGCTGCTCAGGAGCCAAAGATATTTTTTTCTCTTCGGAATAAATAAGTTTTCCATCTAACATGATGCTCCCCGAGGTTGGGGTTGTAAAACCAGCGATCATACGCAGAGTAGTAGTCTTGCCACAGCCCGATGGACCAAGCAAGGTTACAAATTCACCATCAGATACTATTAGGTTAAAGTTTTCAACAACCGGAACTTTATTATAAGCTTTTGAAATATTGAGCAATTCTAACTGCGCCATAAGTAATTTACCTCTAATAATAAATTAAAATCCCATCTGGTTTTTTGTTACCCTATTTGTAATGAAATTGAGTGCCAAAACAATTAGAGTCACCATAAATGCCAAAGCAGCTGTCATCAGCACTTTTCCTTCTTGGTGCAGACCATAAACCACCGTCCCCAAGGTCTCGTTGCCCACAGAAAAGAGGAGAATAGATAAGGTCAATTCAGTCAGGGCAGGAATGAAGGCCATGAACCAACCTGCGAATACATTTGTCTTTATCAAAGGAATCACAATATCTTTGAATGCAGTAACAAAATTTGCGCCAGACATCCGGGCAGCCTCTTCCAAAGATTCATGCACTTGTTCAAAAGCTGCACTGATTGATCTTACTCCCAAGGTTAAAAATCTAGTAATATAACCAATCACAATAATCCAAATCGTATTGTAGATAGTGACATTGATAATCGGCAGTGGCTTTAAAAACGCAAGGATCAAGGCTAAGGCTACAACTGTTCCTGGTATTGCATAAGGTAAAAGGATAATTGACTCAATTATCTGACTGCCCTTGACCCGTATTCTCACCAATAAATATGAAAGTATGAGTGCAACCAACACAATAACAGAAGCAGACCCCGCTGCCATGCCTAGGCTATTGGTTATTGCCCGTTTTACTTTAGTAACCCCCACAATAACTTGGGTGTAATTATTGAATGTGAAATTTTCAACCGTCAGTGGCACACCTAATGCGCGTGTAATGGAGGTTAGGAAGATTGCAATTAAAGGTGCAATTACAGTCCCAACAACCATGATTGACAAAAAAACAAGTGCAATGACTTTCCACTTTCCTAAGGTGACAAGCTGAGGTTGGGTGCTTTTTCCACTGATTATGGCATAGCTCTTTCCATGTTGAATCCATCGTTGAAGACCCATCATGATCATCGCAATGACAACCAACAACATAGATAATCCAGCTGCAAGTGCTAGATTATTGGCCTTATCATAATTTAATATCGTTAAATAAATCCTAGTGGTCATTACATAATACCGAGCAGGCATACCTATAACCGCTGGAATGCCAAAATTTGCCATCATAGACATAAAAATTAGCAAAAATGCGCCACCAATACTAGGAATCATTAAAGGTAGAACAATATCCCTTAAAGTTCGCCCGATTGATGCACCAGAAATTCGGGCTGCCTCCTCAAGGGAGGGATTCATTTGTCGTAGTGGTCCTAAAGTCATCATATAAGCTATAGGATAGCTATAAAATGCCATGACAAATATAATGCCCCATTTACTGTAAATTTTTAATAAAGGTGCAGTGGCACCACTCAAAGAAATCCATAGTTTGTTTAGATATCCAACAGGCCCAAGCAGGTATACCCAAGCAATTGCACCTATAAATGGGGGAATGAGGTAAGGGACAATTAAAAGGGTCTGCCAAAAGCGTTTTAGGGGGATATCTGTGCGTGCTAACAACCAGGCTACTAATACACCAATGATTGTAGCGCCTATGCTTCCTAAACTTGCAACAAATAAGGTGTTTTTTAGAGCCAAAAATGTGCTGGATTCATGGAACAATTCAATATAATTTTGAAGTGTAAATTGTTTATCTACGGATAGGCTTGTTTTAATTAGCGTCCAAGAGGGAAAGACAATCAATGCCATCAGAATGATAAAAATTATGAAACCAAGGACAAAAATAACCGATTGAATAATACGGCTGTTGTCTGATTGTTTCTTAACCAGTATTGAATTATCTGCCACATTTACCTCCCAAGTCGAGGATTGTTTTGTGATTAATGTGAGGAGGGTAAGTGTTTACCCTCCTCTATACTATAATCTTTTATTCGGCTGGTACGCCAAATATTCGTTCAAATTCGTTGCGAATTAAATCGCGATTGGCAGCTATATATTCAAAATCTGGCATTAATACTTTAAATGTAGCCATATCTGGCACACCTGGAGGCGGCTCAATGCCTTCAATGACACTGATGTACCCTTGCTTAACAAAGAGCTTCTGAGCACTCTCGGTATACATATAATCCATAAATGCCTGGGCACCAGTTGGGTTCTTAGAGGTGCTAAGAATACCAATTGGTGTTGGGACTAATAGCGCACCTTCTGCTGGCCAAATATGTTCTACAGGTGAACCTGCATTTTTCACATCACGTGCCATGAAGTCAACGACCTGCACAATAGCAAACTCCCCGGAGGCGACTTTAGTCTGAACAGCACCATTACCACGCTCCACAACAACCCCATTCTGATTCAATTGCTCATAAAAATCCCAACCAAAATCAGGCAAGTTAGCTATGGTACCAACTTGGTTAAAGGCAGCACCTGAGTACAATGCGCTCGGCATACCGACCAATCCAGCATACTGTGGATCTAAAAGATCTTTCCAGCTTGTGGGTGGTGTCTTTACCAAGGTTGTATTATATGCAACAACATTGAAGATTAAACGAGTTTCTTGGTAGCGATCACCATTATAGTGATACATTTCATCTACCACATCACTTCCAACTGGTCTATAGACCATGAAGAGATCTTCATCGGCAAGGTTTTTAAAGAAATCTAAGTCAGCAAACCAAAGAATATCTGCCTGGATTTCTCCTGCTTCTTTTTCTGCCTGAATTTTGGCTATTACCTCACCAGAACCAGAGCGAAAGACATTTACTGTTACATCAGGATATAGAACATTGAAGTCAGCCACCATTTCAGCAACTTTATCTTCTGGTTCGGATGTATATAGGGTTATGGTCCCAGAGGCAGGTTCTGCGGGTTCTTCAACTGGTTCCTCAACCACTTCTTCAGCAACTTCTTCATCGACGGGTTCTTCCACCACTTCTTCCACAGGTTGCTCAACTACTACTTCTGTGGGCTCGACAACTTCTTTTGGAGCACATGCTGCTAAGACCATCATCAGCACCATCAATACTAAAAATAATTTGCTTTTCATTTTTTTCCTTTCGTAATTTTTTATTTTTTTTCTTCTCACATCCTTAAAACTTATAATCATTTACTTCTACTTTGCCACCTCCTTTCAGGTTTTCCTAATTAAACTCATCCATCTATCAAATTGATGTTTGTTCTTTATTGCCAATTGGGGTGTATGGTCAAATTCCAATCCTTCAATGGCAATCGGTATTACGCTCTTGGTATTATTTAGATGTTCGAGGAATCGGTATAAATCACGGGTTCCCTCTCCCAAAGGTAGATGGAGTTTAGTGCTTGTACAATCGCTAAGATGGATATGACCAACTCGCGGGGTTGCTTTGAAATATTCAAGCAAATCTTGTTCAAATGGAACATGTGACGTATCCATTGTGATGTTTATTGTCGAAGATTTAATAAATTGTAAGAGATACTGGGCATCATGTGGATTAATGAAAAACTCTTTTGGAATATGCTCCATAATTTCAAGAGACAGGGTAACACCTAATTCTTCGGCATAATTGGCCAATCGTTGGGTCCCTTCAATTAAAAATGGCCAGTTAGCTTCAGGGGTATCATTTGGTATGGTAACGCGTCCGGGGTGGACGACTACTGTCCGCGCACCAATATCTCGCGTCAATGCAATACTTTTCTTTAGCGCTTGGATTGAGGCCTCTCGAATATCCGGTAGGCGCGAACAATAATTTAAGTCCCAACTTAGCGCATGAATTGATAGTACAGAGTGAGTTTGTTCAGCGAGTTTAGCTAGTTGATCAGGGTTTTCATGTGTTCTTTCTAAGTGGAAATGCCATATTTCCACCCCATCATAGCCCATTTCTCGTGTTAATTTAATTACTTCACTAAGTTGATAATCAAAGAGGAGGGTTGATGAGGCGAGGAGTGTCATAATTTTGCCTTCCAGGAAATCCAACATTCTTGCACCTTACCCAACAAGGTTTCCATTACCTGTACTGGGGCATCTACGCTACCTAACATTTTATTTTTATTACGGTTTGGACCGTGATAATCACTGCCACAGCCTACAATCACATCATATTCTCTCGCAATTGCCAGGTATTTATCTTGCTGTTCTTGGGTGTGATATGCATAATATGCTTCGAGACCCTCTGCACCTTGCTCCAGAAGGTAATGCACCAGGGTATCATCGCCTATTAATCCCGGGTGTGCAATGATTGGAACACCACCAGCATTTTTAATTTGCTCGATCGCCACTTCTGGTAACAGCGGGTCACGTTCTGCATAAGCCGGGCTACCAAAGCCAATCAGGCGATCATAAGCATCTTTCTGGCTTAGCGCGTACCCATCTTTAATAAGGATCTGGGCAACATGTGGTCTTGCTACGACTCCACCCGCAATCTCACGCACACGGTCATAAGTAATGTTGATTCCTAGATTAGTTAATTTAGATATCATCTCCTTTGCCCTACGAATTCGCTCACCTTCTCGGTATTTTACTAAGTCAATGAAGGATGGATCTTCTATATTATTATAAAAGTAACCAAGGATATCAATCTCTACGCCACTGGCATCTGTATTCAACTCTACACCATGCAAGAATTTGATCCCAAGTTCTTGCGCCTTTGCCTTGCCCTCAGCCAAACCGGCAATCGTATCGTGATCGGTGATAGCCATCACAATTAAACCTAATTGCTTACCCAAGCTAACTAGTTCAGTTGGGGTAAGAGTACCATCAGATGCAGTTGTGTGTGCATGAAAATCAAAATGGAAAGATGTCATGTTATAAATTCCATTAAGCTTAGAGTAGCTAGGTTTGGTTAGTAATTAACTCGTTGTCAGGTTGAACAAAAAACACTGGCACTGGAAAAACTTCACATATGCTTAATTATACTCACATGTGTGATAATACCACACAAGTATTATATTATCAAGGGTATTTAAATATTTGTTAGTTAATAATAATCGCTTACATATTACTTCGATATCGTTCATCCAGGGCCTTCATCTTATCCACTTTAGGTGCGGACCGTCCGCCGGCAAACTCTGAAGGCAGCCAGGCTGCGATGATCATCTTGGCATGTTCCACACCCACCACCAAGGCACCCAGGGTGATAATCTGTGCGTCATTGCTCTTGCGGGCGCGTTCGGCAGAATAGACATCGTGTGCTTGTGCAGCGCGTACGCCGGGCACCTTATTAGCAGAGATGGCCATGCCAATGCCCGTGCCGCAAATCAAAATCCCCCGCTCGCATTCACCCGCAGCTACCGCCAAAGCAACTTTTTCTGCAATATCAGGATAATCCATAGGTGTTTTATCAAAAACACCTAAATCAT
>Ga0209723_1003803_pt1 | contig 17701 bp, 13 predicted proteins | sample BiotimSIPDNA_2_FD_185750 | JGI IMG/M metagenome (GOLD analysis project Ga0209723, IMG submission 185750) | Anaerobic biogas reactor microbial communites from Washington, USA - Biogas_R2 time_0 SIP DNA (SPAdes) (version 2) | ecosystem: Engineered > Bioreactor > Anaerobic > Unclassified | place... | reverse complement strand
TCCTGGCACTATTCTTTTTAGGGTATTATGCCGGGACTTCCATGTGTTATCACCAACATAGTGATAATGGACGGGAAATCTCACATTCGCACCCTTTTTCATCCCGGTCCCATACCCACACAAACAACCAGTTACAGGTCATTGCCTTTTTATCTGTGGTCGTGATGTTAATCCCGGTAACAGCAGGATGTCAGTCACGCTACAATTATCTGTCATCGATCTTTCTTAATCCCGTGATCTTTACGGTTCCCGTTGCGGATCGTCCGGTTCGCAATCTGAGGGCTCCTCCGGTAATGTAATTATTTCCCGTTTTTTTGAAATAATTAGATTTACCTTATTAAGATCCATGAAAAAAATAGTACTGACTTTATTGCTGCTTATTATCGTGTTTTCTGTGACCCATGCGCAGCAAAGACAACACAGAGAAAGAGAAAAGTCAAACAGAGGAGCCACTCTTACAGGATATATAACAGATGCTTCAACCGGTGATAGCCTGGGATACGCCTCCGTAGTGCTGCATGGCACTACATTAATGTCTGTAGCCAACGATTCCGGCTATTACAGACTTCACCATCTGCCCGAAGGTTCACATACCATAAAGGTTTCATTGGTAGGGTACAGTCCTGCTTCTTTCTCCGTACAATTAAAACAGGGTGAAATGACCATGCAGGATATTAAGCTGGTACCCGATGTGGTCGCTTTGGACCAGATTGTAATTTCCGCCAGCCGGACAGAAGTGGTCCGGCGTAACAGTCCGGCCCTGGTCAATGTGATGACTGCCGGGATCATTGAACAAACCAATGCCGTATGCCTGGCAGAGGCATTGCCTTTTCAGCCCGGGGTAAGGGTAGAGAACGATTGCCAGAATTGCGGTTTTAACCAGGTGAGGATAAACGGGCTTGACGGCCATTATTCCCAGATCCTGATAGATTCGCGGCCGGTATTTTCTGCGCTGGCCGGTGTATACGGACTGGAACAGATCCCTGCCAACATGATAGATCGCGTAGAAGTGGTCAGGGGTGGGGGATCGGCCTTGTACGGGTCTTCTGCCATAGGCGGAACCATCAACATCATTACACGTGATCCTGTAACCAACGATGCCGAAGTGGCACATACGATCACTTCTATTGGAGCGGGAAAGGCCTGGGACAACAACACGACTTTCAATGCATCCCTGGTTACGGGGAACGGGAAGGCCGGATTTTTGGCCTACGGGCAAAAACATTCCCGTCAGGGGTACGATCACAACGGGGACGGTTTTACCGAATTGCCAGAGATACAAAGCAATACCATTGGCTTACGCACCAACTTCAAAACCGGCCTGAATTCAAAAATTACTTTGCAATATCACGGGATAGGAGAATACAGAAGGGGAGGCAATGCGCTGGATCGTCCCCCGCATGAAGCTGACATTGCAGAACAAACCGAACACCAGATTCATGGCGGAGGTGTTTCTTACGATCTCTTCTCGTCTGACTACAGCAACCGGCTGAATGTATTTGCTTCCATGCAATACATAGACCGAAAGAGTTATTACGGGGCCGGACAGGATCCCCGTGCTTACGGGACCACTCAGGATATGACTGTGGTTTCCGGATTGCAGTATACCCGCAAATGGGAGCGTTTGTGGTTTATGCCTGCCGAGTTTGTTGCCGGCATGGAATACAACTACAACGGGTTGCACGACAGGTCGTTGGGATACGATACGGACACGCGTCAGATCATTCATGATGTCAGTGTGTACCTTCAGAACGAATGGCGCAATGACAGGTGGGGATTTCTGGCAGGGGTCAGGGCGGATAAGCACAACCTGATAGATCACGTAATCTTTTCCCCCCGGGTAAATGTTCGTTTCAACCCCACACGTAATGTGAATTTCAGGGCTTCCTATTCCACCGGGTTCCGCGCTCCCCAGGCTTTTGACGAGGATTTCCATATTGCAGTGGTAGGTGGAGAAAGGGTTGTTACTATCCTGGCTGATGACCTCAAAGAAGAAAAATCGGATAGTTTCAGCTTTTCCGCTGACCTGTACCATTCTTTCGGTAAGGTTCAGACAAATCTGATCGTGGAATTATTCCACACCCGTCTGCGGGATGTGTTTGCTCTTAGGATGCTTGAACAAAAGGACAAAGACGGAAACAGTGTGCTGGAACGTTACAACGGGTCCGGAGCCGTTGTGAAGGGGATGAATGTGGAAGGGAAAGCCATTCTTACCGGTAGTCTTCAGCTGCAGGCAGGAATCACTTACCAGAAAAGCACTTACATGGAACCGGAACAATGGAGTGAAGATCCTTCGGTAGAGGCTGTAACGCGTATGTTCCGCAGTCCGGATCTGTACGGATACCTGACTTCCACCTTTACATTGTTAGATAATTTCAATATTTCCGTGTCGGGAACTTTTACAGGTCCCATGATAGTACAGCATTTTGCCGGGTCCGGTACGGCCGTGGATCATGCGGTAACCACTCCTTCCTTTTTTGATATGGATCTGAAGCTGGCCTATGACATCAGGATCAACGGGAGAACCGGTGCCCAGATAAAAGCAGGGGTGAAGAATCTATTTGATTCGTACCAGGATGATTTTGATACCGGCCCCGACAGGGACTCGGGCTATATCTACGGACCCATGATGCCGCGGAATTTCTTTGTGGGATTGAAGTTTAGTTTTTGAAACGGGGCGCGATCCGGCTTGATTTTTTAGAAGAAGAGCGTATAACGGGTACCTGTAAGAGCTCCAAAAATACCCGTTCCATTTTCAATATTGGAGTGGATGCGGATAGGTTCAGCATATATATCGTTTGCAGAACAGTTATACAATTCCAATGTTTTTAAATATTTGTAAAAATCTTTCGTTATCTGTTGTAACTCAATTACAACGTAAGGTCTTAAATTATTGGATATGCGTTGACGTGTCTCTATTGTGAATTCGTATGTGGTTCCATCAAATATCGAATCATCAAAAACATTTGAAAAATACGCCGGCCATCCATTATAGGAAACAGATACGTTCTTGTCTTCAAACATAATATCGGAGGAAGTAAACAAATCATTAACATAGTATATGGAATCTGAAAGAGCACCAAGGCTTCGTACATTAAGTCTGTAATAATTTTTTTCTCCCCACGGATCCCTAAATCGTGCTGTGATAGACATAATTGTATCTGTTCCTGACCAGTCCGGGTCATCATTAGGAATGTCGTAGTGATCAATCTTACTATAAAAAGAATTGTGACGAACTATCTCAAAATCAGGCGAATTGAGAATGGTTGTGTTAGCCTCAACCGGATCACAACCCTCGAAAGATGCCTTCAACTGAAGTTGGTCTCCCTCCATTGGACAGTAATCGGATACAAAGCAATTATCTATGTTGTCATAAGCCATCTTAACAGTTAATGAATTATTTATAGTCATTTGTACTAAAGCCGTGCTAAGAGTCTGTTTTTCCGGAGTCATCCAACTTTCCGGATCAAGGAAGAAGAGGCTTTTGTACACGTAAACCTTAATGGGTTCGCCTGCGATGGCAAGGGCATTTAAGGTTATCAATGGTTTTGTTTCCTCTCCTGAAAAGGAGATGTTTTTTTCACAACCATTCAAAATAATCAATAATAATAGGCAAAAAATCCATTTCATAACTAAAACTGGTATGAATAACTAAGTGAAGGCATAAACGGGAACAGGCAGAGCTTCTTAAGCACATACCTGTTTGAATCAAAAGCCGGATACACTGCATATGCATTCATTCGATTGTAAACGTTATAAATGTTTATAGACAGGGTACTTTTTCCTCTTTTGTGCACCAGGTAATAGTTGATGGCAATGTCCAGGCGATGGTAATCATCCATAACAAATCCATTCCTTTCCAGGTATGTTGAGAGACGTTGATACCCGTCCAGGTTAACCTGGTCCGGTTGTTGCCCGGAAGTAATAAACAAAACAGGTTCACGACTTGAGGAAAGATAGGATACCGGAAGGACTGTCAAATCCGGGATATAACGTCCAATAAAAGCCACTTGTGACAATGTGGCCCGATACCCTGTATGGTAAACAAACGTGCCCGACACTTCCCATTTTTTGCTGATTTGATGTGAAATAGTCATACTCAAATTGTTCCGGCAGTCATTTTTAGCGAAAAAGACGTCTCCGTTATTAAGCACATTGCCCTCCCGGTTAAATTTTCTGAGAGATTTTGACCACGTATATGCAATCCATCCGGTCGTCCTTCCAACAGACTTTTGTGCAAGGAATTCCACTCCGTATGATGTGCCTTTACCTATGGCCACTTTATTTTCCCACCCTTCCGAAGTGTTGAAGAAAGTTATGCCGTCTCTATATTCCAGCACGTTGTTCATGGTCTTATAATATCCTTCCAGCGAAAAACGAATGCCAGATTCGTTCAGATCATAAAAGAAGCCCAATGAGGCTTGATGAGAGGTTAAGGGTACAATTTGATTACTAACAGGCACCCATATATCTGAAGGCATCACAAGATTGGCGCTGTTTAACCCGTGGAGTGCCTGGCTCATGTAGGAATAGGACGTTTTTATGGAAAAGTTATCAGTCATCAGTATCCTTATGTTGACACGTGGTTCAGGATAGATGTATATCTTATCCTTTACGCCGTATATGTTAATGCGTAATCCCATATTCATAGTGAATAGGTCATTAACCCTCCATTTATCTTCAACATATATTGCTCCGTTAAAAAGTTTTGATGGGTTTCCTGTGTTTATGTCAGAGACATCAACCGTTTGTGAGGAAGCTATCATGGTTGTTATGTCCCGGTGTGTCTTGACTATGGGTGAGAACTGTTTTATAGATAATTTCATTCCGGCGGATAGTGTGTTATTGGCTGTCAACAAAGATGTTACATCGGAGTTCAAATTATAGTCTTCAATACCTGATAAAAACTTTATGCTGGAGTTCGTATGCTGGTAGAAACTGTCTGTAGGGTTATTTAGAGGAATAGATTCCTCCTTAATGGCTGAATTCTTATTAAGTTCATAACGGAAACGACTGAAATACAGTCCTGTATTAAGGAATGTTTTTTCTCCGTAAATGCGATTCCAGTGCACACCTGCCAGGATATTGCCCCAGTTATTATCAGTGTCTTCCTGGTTGCTTTTTCTATAAGTCTCTATTTTGCCTTGTCGCTCTTGTTGGGTTTCCATTTTGGTCATTTCTCCATCTAGATTTACGCGGTCGCCACCGCAATAGAATAGTGCGGAAATCTTACTTTTTTTGGAAAATTTATGCGTTATTTTAGTGTTAATGTCAAAATAAGACATATTGGCAAACTGTGACAAAGCTTCTGTTTTGTCATATATCTTTTCCAGAATGGGTCTTGTAAATAAATTGAAATACGATATTCTTGCCGAGACAATGAACGATGTTTGCTCTTTAATGATAGGTCCCTCGGCAAATAGTTTAGCAGATAACATGCCCAGGGAGCCTGCTCCATGGAAAGATTCAAAATTACCGTCTTTCATCTTGGCTTCAATTACCGATGAAATGTGCCCTCCGTACCGGGCGGGAAAACTTCCCTTGTGGACGACGATTTCTTCAATGACGTCGGGATTAAAAGCAGATACAAACCCTTTAAGATGTTCAGCATTGTATATGGTTATTCCCCCCATTGTCATATTGTTTTGGTCGTATGAGCCGCCCCTGATATACACCCCGGCGAAACCATCTCCCCCGGAATGGATACCCGGTAATAATTGAACCATTTTCATTATATCGGGTTCTCCAAGTAGTGCCGGAGCTTTTTTTACCTGGGCCACAGGAATAGATACTGTCCCCATTTGTGTACTGCGAGCTCCCAAATCAGTCTGTCGGGCATATATGGTGATTTCGTCCAGATCCGGATTTGGCTGTAGTCTTACGTTCAGGATAGTGTCGCAGGTAATTGTGAGTTGTACTTCTTGCGTTATGTATCCTACGTAGCTGAAATCTAGCAGTACGCCACCTTTTGGTAATTTTATGGTGTAAGTCCCATCGCTATGTGTGTATGTGTTTCGTAGTCCTACATCGCTTATAATTGAAGCCCCGTTTAGGTATTCACCTGTTAATGAGTCGCATACGATCCCTTTTACAACAAATTTGTTTTGTCCGTAAACACTAGCCGGTATCAGCAATATTAACAATTTACAAAGAACCAAGAAAAGAAATGCCCTCATTTTACAAGTATTCACGTAACGGTTCAAAAAAGGCAGAATAAACAATTGTGCCTTGAGAATTTTCAATACTACAACTAATCTGGAATGTCCCTCCTTGATTAAAAAAGATTGCTACAGAATCTGCACCAGATGATACAATATATCCTCCTTTTTCTTCATCATCAAAGTTCCAATGATAAGTAGCATTAGCATATTCGGCTATGTGTGGAAATATTCTATAAATATAAGTATTCCCCAAGGTGATGTATGTCGGTCCGATTATTGCGGGCGCGTAATAGTACGTTCTGTTGGTAGTGTACGACGCCGGGACAGTCGTGGGGCTATGTCTCACTAATGGACCCTCTCCCCATTTTGAAGTATAATATGATGTGCCATATGATGAAAGTGCCGAATGATCACCGCTGTAATATACTCTGGTATATCCATAATTATTACCCTGGGTTGCAGAGCTATATAAATCATTTGTCCAATATTTGGATAAATTGATACCTCCATACTCAATCCAACAGGTTGCCCCTCCTTCCGATATGTTCCATGCATAACTGTGGCAGTTGTAGGTGCGTGAAGAACTGTCAATAAGGATTACATTGTAGTTGTTAAGTACATCCATTGTGCTTTCATAAATTACCCAGGAAGAGAATTCATCTCGTATATATGATAGTAAAATAGTCACTCATTGTTTTCATTCTCTTTGATTTTGACATATCAAGTAAAACGTAACCTTGATAAACTGATAGATTTTTTCTTTTCTCAGATGCTTTTTCAGACAGGTAAAAATATAAAGAGTCCTTCTGTATATCATTCAGTTGAGAGATAAAAATATCATTTGTAAGTAGTAACTCAATATATCTTAAATGAAGCGGCGAAGATAGCGTGTCCAGGTTTGATAAAAAGGGATCTTCAAGTACTTTAATGTTTGAATATAATTTCAACAGTTTCATAGTTCCATCTTTTCTTGATGATAACTCTTTGAGACCGTTGAAGTTTTTTATCATAAAAGAAATACCATATTTTTCGTTATCGGTTAGCATATATTCAAAGAACAATGGATATCTTGCACAAATTGCCGCTAAATTTTCTGAAGAAACACTATTCAGAAAATTGTCAGGTAATTGGCAAGCATTAATCTTTTCATCTCCTGATAAATTTTTCCATTTAGTAGTGTCTTTTATTGTCCAAAATTTATGGGCATCATTTTAAAAAAATTGTTCGAATTATATAAGACTATGATGCTATCTGCTTGATCAACATTCAAAGATTTGTAAGAGAGAGGAGTAGCATCTTGAATACTACAAGAAAAGGAGCATAAAAGACAGAAAGCTGTGATGAGAATGTAGTGTTTCATCTATTCTTAGACATTTTAATGTTTTCAAACTTGAATCAAATCTATGGAATATAGATAGTTATAAAAATTTTCGTTATATGACAAATGAAATTTAAATATACATAATTATTTAATATACAGCAGCTGTCTGCTGCAAAGCCCTTCCCTAAAGGGAAAGTGTCTTGTACCAGTAAAAGAAAGCTTCCGGGTTTGTTTTTTTGAGCTTATTCAGCTTGTTATATAATGGATTGGATATCGTCCAATCTTTGATTTGCATAGGATTATCAAATTTTTCGATTTCTGTCTTATCTGATAAAATCAACACGGAAAGATAAGAGGTTTTGGATGCGGATACAATGGCTTTCTCAATATGGTAGTTTTCGGTAAAGATGAATCCGGCAACCCGCCTGATACCCGCCTGTAATTCCTCAAAATCTCCTTTTCCCAATTCGCCTCGACTTGTAATGCAAAGTGCAGTTTGAAATATATCCTCTATCACATCTGTTTCAGTTTTGTCTTTTGCTTTCCTGTAAGACAGCTCTGTTCTTGAAAATCTGCAGAAAGTCTCTTTCACGATTTTTAAATTTTCACTTCTATCAAACAAGTTTCCAATATCGTACAACTGCTTGATGATTTCCATGCTCATGCTATCTTCGCCCTTGTAGTAAGGGATTCCTGTACTGTTTGGAGCAAAGGCAGTTAATTTGTCTCCTAACAGATCTTCAATACAAGGAACTTTGACCATTATGGGATCTTCTTTCACGGGCGTAAAGAGAGATACAATAGGAAGTTCTGTTATTTGAGCATATAATACTTCTTCAAACAGGATATCCAGTAAAATATAATCTTCCTCGTTTGCCGTTTTGTGAATTGGTGAATAGAAAAACTTGTAATGGGCCTTTTCTATACGACTTTGTGTGATACGATGTTGTGGTTCAAAACGTATAAATCCCTGTTTACTTGCCACGCTGCTCAATATTTCGTCATGAAATTTCATTTTCTGAGCGACAATGATATCAACATCAATGAGGTCCCACCCTTGAAAACAAAGAGTATTTCAGATTGCACAAGACCTTCCAGTAAGAGTAATGCCCGGATGACTTTTTCGATCAGGATCTTATCTGCATTCCTGTTCAATTTTGAGACCTTGCTGATCCATTCGATGTTTAGCTGAGTTGTGTCAATCATGTCAATATTCCGGTAAAAATCGATCCTTATTGCCGTTAATTTGATTTATCATTTTCTCTATCTCATCCTTTTTCCCCCTGCGCGATGCATATCTCAACAGTTTGTTATTGTTAATCGTGTATTTCGCGTAAGCTTCTTTGAAAATTCTTTTTTTCTCCCTGCCCTGGTAAAACTGAAACAAATCCTCATTGCTGAACAAATCGACCAGTATCTTTTCAATGGTAGTTGTATTGATATTACTGATAGATTGGAGAGGAGCTTCAGAGATCAGGGGTTGTACAATAATGGGAGCTTTAGAATTGAAAACGTATTTTTCCAGGATGCCATTGTTGGGATTTAAGAACACCTGGTTATATTTATCCCTTAGTGAATAGAAAATGGATTCCAGGCTCTCTTTATCAACTTCGATCAAGGTAAGGTTATTGTTGGAAATATGTAACGTGAATTCATTCAACAACGACATATTCCATACACAAACGGTACTGTAAGGAAAATCCGAAAGAATTTTCTTGTATATAGATTTGGTTTTGTTATCTAAATCGGGAACGAAAACAGTAGTTTTGCCAATCTTGAATATTCCACGCCCTTTGCGTTCAAGGACACCTTTTGAAACCAAATAATAGACTCTCCAATTAATCGTTGCTTGTTTTAAATCAGGCTCAAGACTTCTATAAAATTTGGCAATGTCATCAGTTTTGAAGTATTCCTGGTCTCCAAAACAGTCTTTTAACTTATTGATATGTAATCTGTCTGATGTCATGATGATGTCTGTCTAATTATACAAATATAAATCTATATTTTGGCAAAAAGAAATAAATATTGCCAAAAATTTGATTACTCTGCAATCTTTTTGAAATTTCAATGCCGTTGTTGTAGCCGTTGCACGTATTGGGATAATTTCGTAGAAAGTGTATGAGATTTGCAAGGAATATTTGTTGGGGGAAATGCTTTTATCATCAAAATGTGATTATATTTGCGTTTACAAAATAACTTGAGGTGAATATACGGAAGAGATACACCGTAAGTAATTATGTGGATGACCTTCAAAGAAAGGGCAAACTGTCTTTTTCCCTTGAAAGTGTTTTTGATACATTCAAATCTGTTGACAAAAGAGCTGTACGAAATAGTCTGTCCAGATTATCCGGAAAAGGAAGAATCGCTTCAGTCTGGAATGGCTATTATGTAATTGTTCCCCTTCAATATTCCAATATGGGAACGCTTCCTGCCGTTATGTATATAGACCAGCTGATGAAATATCTTGGAAGAGCGTATTATATTTCTCTCCTGAGTGCAGCTACTTTTTATGGGGCATCTCATCAACAGCCGCAAGTCTTTTTTGTAATTATCTCTCCCCCTCAACTTAGATCTTCATTAAAAAAAGGAATACGAATTGTTTTCAATCAAAGGGCAAAATTCCCCTCTGAATTTCTGATCACTAAGAATTCTCAAACAGGTACCATAAAAATCTCTTCCGCAGAACTAACTGCCATAGACCTGATACTGTTTGAGAAGGAGATCGGTGGTATAAACAGGGCGGCTTCAATCATCAATGAATTGGCAGAAGTTATGGATTTAAGCACATTGCCCAAACTGTTTTTTGAATATGCGCCACTTTCCGTCTTTCAACGACTTGGATACTTTTTAGAAGTAGAACTGGGGTATACAGCTCTTGCCGATGCATTGTACAACAAGATGCAAGAATTTGGACTTGTCTGTAAAAGGACGAGATTAAGCATCAGCAAACCCGCCAGTGGAAATTACAATAAGCGATGGAATATTGTTGTTAACACTCAAATTGAAATTGACGAATGATCCCCGAATATGCGATAAACCAGTGGCGGTCCTACGTTCCATGGAACTCTATGCCTCAAGTAGAGCAGGACTTAATTATCAGCCGATCATTAATTGAATTGTTCAATGACGCTTATTTGTCTTCTCATCTGGCCTTCCGTGGTGGAACGGCTCTTCATAAACTATACCTCAATCCTCAAGTCAGGTATAGCGAGGGTCTGGATTTGGTACAGATATATGCTGAACCAATTAAAGAAACCATTGAGCATATCCGGGATACTCTATCTTTTCTGGGTGTACCGGTGATTAAGCAAAAGGCCAACAACAATACCCTTGTTTTCAGAATGGAATCTGAGTTTGCCCCTGTGGTTCCCATCCGATTGAAGGTGGAGATGAATTGCAGAGAGCATTTCAGTGTATTGGGTCTTACGCACAGCAGCTTCTCGGTAGATAACAGCTGGTATTCGGGCTCTGCCCAAATAACCATATACAAATTGGATGAACTCCTGGGCACCAAACTAAGGGCATTATACCAGAGGAAGAAAGGACGTGACTTGTTTGACTTGTATCACGCCATCACTACCGCCGATGTGAATGTTGACAACATAATCAGCTGTTACAGAAAGTATATGGAGTTTGTGGTCGGTGCTGTCCCTGGTAAAAAGGAATACCTCGCGAATATGGAGGCAAAAATGCTGGACCCTCAATTTCTTGCTAATTTTTTAGCCATTTTGCGAACACCTTCTCCTGCACCAAAATTGACGAAGAACCGAATATACAGCAGTATTATAAGATGCCTGTAAAAGTTTCCGTGCCTGTAACATTTATTTTTTGTGAGAAGGAGGAAGTATTCAGCATTCAAAGGTTAGCCTCACTGGAGCAGGTACAATGCTTCATTGAGACTTTCATGGTGAACTAAAATTGGATTTGGATGTTATTCAGGTATAAATTCATGTTACAACAGGAATACAGAGCATGATATGAACCAAAAAGCGACTTAGCCTACTATAAAACCTAAAACCTTTTGTGATTTGAGAAGCAGCACTGCCAAAAGGTTGCTTAGAGCGCAACACGATCGATAATTTTAATAAAGAAAGTACTCGGTTATTTGGATTTATCAAAAATAATTTCTATGTTTAATTGCCGGAGTGTTTTACTATCACAACTGTAAAAGTGTTTTCGCTCCTCGAGTGATTTAAACCTCTGATATTTAAGCTCGTTTTATTGCGTAAGGCCTCACACTTTTATTAAATCATTATTTGGCTCATCGGGGCCGGAGCCGGACGTTCTCAATTATGAAAAAATTAATTTTTGGCTTTTTTTTTCTTGTAGTTATTAGTCTTTCTGTTTTTTTAACAGTGAGTGTCTTACAGACAAGCATATCAATCACCGCGTTGTGCCAAGACGTCCCGGAGTATATGGACGTAGGTGGTAGTGGTGGTGGTGGGTATACAACAGGTTGCCCTGGAGTGCAAAACCGTCGCAAGTCTCAAGCCGTACAATGTGCTGGGGGCGGATGGGTAATAAAACCTGGCTGTTGCTCGGGTTATATGCGTTGTGACGCTATGAATCCATGTAATGGTCAACAGTTTATTTGTCATGGTGGTTTGTGTGACCCTGAATCGTAATCTTGAATAACATGAAAAATTTTCGTTCAATTTATGTTCTTTTACTGCTGATCTTACTTGTTACTAGCTGTTGGTCAGATCGTAATGAAGAGGAAACTAGTGTTTACGAGTCTATCTTGCCTCTCGACTCCACTGTTGAGATTGATGGCCTTTCTCAATATGTTGATTCTCTGGAGATAATACCCATTATTAATAATGCTGGTGTTAGTTTGAATATAATATCGAAGATGCTCGTAACGGAAAACAATTTCATTGTTTTGGCAAGCGGTTCTGTTTTTTCTTTGACTAAGGACGGCAAAACTGTCAAGCAATATGGAGAAAGCGGTCGAGGACCTGGAGAATATCATTCCGTTTTCGACATATGTCTCGACAACTCGGAAGAGGAAGTCTGGTGTCTTTGTTATTCATTTCCACCCAAAATTCAAAAATATGATTTAGTGAGTCATATTTTAATAGAAGAGATTGAAATCGAGCCATTAATTGATGCGACCGGAATCATCCCGTTAAAAAATGGCGGTTTTATGTTATATGTACCGAATCCTGATTATAACGATCATGCAAATTCCGAAAAGGATTTTTATTGCCTGAAAATTTTCGATCGGAATGGTCTTTACAAGGGAGAGAAATTGAAACAGAAAGATTTTAACTTAAACGCGGCTTTTTTCAGACCTGTTTCACAGTCATCTGGAAACAGATATGTTCTCGCTCCCGGATCCTCAAGTGAATCCTGTCTTATATATGAAAATGGAGAATTGATGAAAAGAATCAATTTTGATTTTGGAGATAAGACATTACCTGCTGGTTTTGCATTCCAAGGAGTCAATAATCCATGGGAAAATATTGGAGTGATTTTCAGCCTTGATTATTATAAGTATGTGTCATCTATTTATTTTCTGGATAATGGAGTATTTTTTACTGCACATGGTAAACAATCGTCAGTATGGCATTTCTTTAAAGGAGGATCATCTGGCATACGTTGGAGATCAATAGGTAAATTAACGCCTCCAATGCGGGCAGTGGGAGCGGATGACACATATGTTTACTTTATTTGCTATGACTACGGAGAAATACCGCTTAAGGAAGAGTTGGATCCATTAAAACGATATGTAATTCAGACAAAACGATTCCCCTGTGAAAACGAAGTCTCAATTATTATAAAAGTGAAATTCCGTGTTGAATAAAAATACATTGGTTATTTTTACTCTTGTTTCACTTACTCTTTTGTTGTTTACTTTAATAGTGTTACAACAAAAGAAAACGTCTGATTTGAAAAGTGTATTTATACAGAGAGAACATATTTTGAGTAATTATATTCTCAACTCTAGCTCTTTGATAAGTCGTGATGAGGAGAATATGGCCTTGCTAGAAATGTCAGAGTTATTAAGCGACAGCGTGCTTGTAGTGTTTGTTCCAACGGGATTATGCCAGTCATGTCTTTCTTCTTTATTTCTATGCTTACTGAAACGGAATGGCCAATGAACAATGTGAGGATCTTAAGCACTTCTGATGATTTTTTAATTAAGAAAGTAATTAATTCTACTGGTTGCCAATACTTTTTGTCCAATAACGATTATCAGGAATCAACAAGTATAATTATATTACGAAAAGTCAAGGGATATAATCCGATTTACATAAAATATAGTGACGAATATGAATTTATATTGAAGCTTTTTCTGGCACAAGAAATTTAACTCCGTTTTTTAGCTCTTATACGAATAAACTGTACATATAGAGATTTTATTTTATAACCTCAAAACCTTTGATAACCTGCAATTTACGGGGTTTTCATAGGTATATCCTGTGTTACTTCATATATAATTTAAGGATATGAGGATGTTGAAGAGACAATATCTATGGGCCAGAAAATTGAAACGAGGCATTTCAATGATTTGAGTCCTAGTATAATTGCATTGAAAATATAGTATTTAAAATACTCGATTCATGAATGGTAGAAATAAAGTGAAAGTGTTCCGAGTTTTAATAACTATATTGCTTAGTGTAAAGCTACTTATCTTCATATTTGCCTTTACTCGGCTATTCATTATCGATCGTTTCCCTCTTTATGGTTGTTCTGATGATAGCGCTGTTTACGGCAGTATTATACACCTCCCTCCGTGGGACGAGGTTTCCCTTATCAATCGTGCAAACGGCTTGTTCCTTGGGAGAAGGTATAATCAGTGGGTTAAAGAGACCTGAAGACCAACGGCCTGGGAGATCATTATAAAAGTGGAGAGTTGCATATCAGTCTCTCCTTTTTCGAGTGAAGCTATATATTCTCTCTTTTTGCCGATTCTGTCGGCCAGTTTCTGCTGGGTCATTCCGGCTGCCTTACGGGCATCTTTCAGGACTTCTGCGTAGTACCAGGCTTTTGCTTTTGCTTCGAAAGCATCTCTTGCAGGAGTACCGATTTTGCCATATTTTTCATCCAACATATCGTTTGTGGTCGAAAGGTTGGCAATCTTTAATTTATCTATTAACGGTCTCATAATGTAAATTTTCTTAATATTGCCTTAGCTCTCTTTATCTGTGGCTTATAATCCTTCGTGGATTTTTTCTTAAAGCCATTTAATAAAAGAATCTCACAAGATTCAATAAAATTATCTTTGTCTATTGTGAAAAATATTATCCTGTATTCATTTCCAACTGATACCCTCATTTCATAGAAATCAGTTCTTTCTAATTTCTTAACAAATTTCGTACTTACGACTTTTATCTGTGCAATCAAGGTGAGAGCATAGTCTATCTTCTCACGTACTTTTGCATCCACTGAGTAATAGAATTCTTCAAACGCTTCTGTCCTTCTAATCGTTCTCACTTTACAAACGTAAGGAATATATTACATTTATCCAAAACTAATATCCATTTTTCGAAAATAAATGTTCCACTTAAAATTAGATGGTTCTTCGCAGTTGCACGCATTGAACTCTCGGGACGAGGTTTCCCTTATCAATCGTGCAAACCGCGTATTGGGATAATTTCGTAAAAAGTGTATGAGATTTGTAAGGAATATATGTTGAATAAATGCTTTTATCATCAAAATATGATTATATTTGCGTGTACAAAATAACTTGAGGTGAATATACGGAAGAGATACACCGTAAGTAATTATGTGGATGACCTTCAAAGAAAGGGCAAACTGTCTTTTTCCCTTGAAAGTGTTTTTGATACATTCAAATCTGTTGACAAAAGAGCTGTACGAAATAGTCTGTCCAGATTATCCGGAAAAGGAAGAATCGCTTCAGTCTGGAATGGCTATTATGTAATTGTTCCCCTTCAATATTCCAATATGGGAACGCTTCCTGCCGTTATGTATATAGACCAGCTGATGAAATATCTTGGAAGAGCGTATTATATTTCTCTCCTGAGTGCAGCTACTTTTTATGGGGCATCTCATCAACAGCCGCAAGTCTTTTTTGTAATTATCTCTCCCCCTCAACTTAGATCTTCATTAAAAAAAGGAATACGAATTGTTTTCAATCAAAGGGCAAAATTCCCCTCTGAATTTCTGATCACTAAGAATTCTCAAACAGGTACCATAAAAATCTCTTCCGCAGAACTAACTGCCATAGACCTGATACTGTTTGAGAAGGAGATCGGTGGTATAAACAGGGCGGCTTCAATCATCAATGAATTGGCAGAAGTTATGGATTTAAGCACATTGCCCAAACTGTTTTTTGAATATGCGCCACTTTCCGTCTTTCAACGACTTGGATACTTTTTAGAAGTAGAACTGGGGTATACAGCTCTTGCCGATGCATTGTACAACAAGATGCAAGAATTTGGACTTGTCTGTAAAAGGACGAGATTAAGCATCAGCAAACCCGCCAGTGGAAATTACAATAAGCGATGGAATATTGTTGTTAACACTCAAATTGAAATTGACGAATGATCCCCGAATATGCGATAAACCAGTGGCGGTCCTACGTTCCATGGAACTCTATGCCTCAAGTAGAGCAGGACTTAATTATCAGCCGATCATTAATTGAATTGTTCAATGACGCTTATTTGTCTTCTCATCTGGCCTTCCGTGGTGGAACGGCTCTTCATAAACTATACCTCAATCCTCAAGTCAGGTATAGCGAGGGTCTGGATTTGGTACAGATATATGCTGAACCAATTAAAGAAACCATTGAGCATATCCGGGATACTCTATCTTTTCTGGGTGTACCGGTGATTAAGCAAAAGGCCAACAACAATACCCTTGTTTTCAGAATGGAATCTGAGTTTGCCCCTGTGGTTCCCATCCGATTGAAGGTGGAGATGAATTGCAGAGAGCATTTCAGTGTATTGGGTCTTACGCACAGCAGCTTCTCGGTAGATAACAGCTGGTATTCGGGCTCTGCCCAAATAACCATATACAAATTGGATGAACTCCTGGGCACCAAACTAAGGGCATTATACCAGAGGAAGAAAGGACGTGACTTGTTTGACTTGTATCACGCCATCACTACCGCCGATGTGAATGTTGACAACATAATCAGCTGTTACAGAAAGTATATGGAGTTTGTGGTCGGTGCTGTCCCTGGTAAAAAGGAATACCTCGCGAATATGGAGGCAAAAATGCTGGACCCTCAATTTCTTGAAGACACAAAGGGATTACTCTTGCCGGAAAAGCATTTTGATCCGGTGAAAGCTTATGAGGTAATACGTAGCAAGGTACTAGTAAGGTTATGAACTTAATAATTTTTCGCCGTTACATACATTGAACGGGAAACACCTCCCTCCACGGGACGAGGTTTCCCTTATCAATCGTGACAAATAAAAACCCTGCAGAAAAACTGCAGGGTTGATTTAACAGCAGCTGTCTGCTGCAAAGCCCTTCCCTGAGGGAAGGGTTTGGGAAGGGGTCAGAAATGAATGCGGGTGTACCCGCGCAGGCAAATAAAAACCCTGCAGAAAAACTGCAGGGTTGATTTAACAGCAGCTGTCTGCTGCAAAGCCCTTCCCTGAGGGAAGGGTTTGGGAAGGGGTCAGAAATGAATGCGGGTGTACCCGCGCAGGCAAATAAAAACCCTGCAGAAAAACTGCAGGGTTGATTTAACAGCAGCTGTCTGCTGCAAAGCCCTTCCCTGAGGGAAGGGTTTGGGAAGGGGTCAGAAATGAATGCGGGTGTACCCGCGCAGGCAAATAAAAACCCTGCAGAAAAACTGCAGGGTTGATTTGCCTGTGCGGGTAAAGGGACTCGAACCCCCACGCCTTTCGGCACCAGATCCTAAGTCTGGCGCGGCTACCAATTACGCCATACCCGCGAAATCCTTTGGCATTTTTTTTTGCGCGCTGCAAATATAGCAGTTTTTCCCGAAGATATTACAAATCAAAATCATCAATAGGATTCCTGATCGTGCTTAATGAATGTGTAGAAACGTAGGTATAAATCTCAGTTGTTTTACTGCTCTTATGGCCTAAAAGTTCCTGAATATACCTGAGATTAACCCCTGATTCAAGCAAGTGAGTAGCGTAACTATGCCTCAGGCAATGTAATGTAAATTTATGGTTTTTGTATATCATTCCCAGGTATTTATGAAAAATGTTCTCAAGGCTGGTTTCGCTGTATTTTTGACCTTTCACTTGTCCTTCAATTAAGTATACCGTTG
>Ga0209723_1003800_pt1 | contig 17711 bp, 9 predicted proteins | sample BiotimSIPDNA_2_FD_185750 | JGI IMG/M metagenome (GOLD analysis project Ga0209723, IMG submission 185750) | Anaerobic biogas reactor microbial communites from Washington, USA - Biogas_R2 time_0 SIP DNA (SPAdes) (version 2) | ecosystem: Engineered > Bioreactor > Anaerobic > Unclassified | place... | reverse complement strand
GGAAGAACAACCATCGTTGAGCGTGATTGTCGCCACCGCCTACATGGACGAGGCGCAGCGATTCGACTGGCTGATTGCCATGGACGAAGGGCACATCCTGGACACCGGCACGCCGGAGGAGCTGTTGAAAAAAACCTCGAGTCCGAACTTGGATGAGGCTTTCATCAAGCTGCTGCCGGAGGAAAAACGTTCGGGGCATAGCGAGCTGGTTGTTCCGCCGCTCGAAACGGATGGCGAAATCTCAATCGAGGCAGAGGGCTTGACCAAGCGTTTCGGCGACTTCACTGCGGTAGATCACGTAAGCTTCAAGATTCAGCGTGGCGAGATATTCGGCTTCCTAGGCTCAAACGGCTGCGGAAAAACCACGACGATGCGAATGCTGACAGGCTTGCTGCCCGTGACCGAAGGAGTGGCAAAACTGTTTGGAAAGCCGATCGACAGCGAATCGCCCGAAACAAGGAAAAATCTCGGGTACATGACCCAGTTGTTCTCGCTCTACAATGAACTGACAGTACGCCAGAACATTGAGTTGTACGCCAAGCTCTATGACATGGAGCCAGAAGAAATCCCCGCCCGGGTGGACGCGATGCTGGAACGGTTCGACCTGACCGGCGTGGCAAACCGGCTGCCTTCCCAGTTGCCGCTGGGAATAAAGCAACGCATGTCGCTGGCGGCGGCAGTCATCCATAGCCCGCAAATCCTGATCCTAGACGAACCGACAAGCGGAGTCGATCCGGTGGCGCGAGACAGCTTCTGGGAACTGATCATCGAGATCTCTCGCCGCGACAAGGTCACGGTGTTTATCACGACGCACTTCATGAACGAAGCCACCCGCTGCGATCGTATTTCGCTGATGCATGCAGGCCGTTCCCTTGCCTGCGATACCCCAGAGGCCCTGACTGCCGCCCGCTCCGCAGAAACACTGGAAGATGCGTTCATCGCTTATCTGGAAGAGGCCGACAGCGGCGCGGCGGATGCGGCTGAAGCAGCCGCAGGCGGAATGGTTTCAAGTTCCAATGATGGGACTAAAAAGAAAAAGAGTTTCTTCCAGGAACATGTTTTTGACTTCGGTCGCTTCTATACCTATTTCTGGCGGGAACTGCTGGAGTTGCGACGGGATCGAATTCGTACGACTTTGGCTCTTTTCGGTGCGCTGATCCTGATGGTGGTGATTGGATACGGAATCACCATGGACGTGGAAAACATTGATACCGCTGTTTTGGATTGGGATCAGAGCGAATTGAGTCAGGATTACCTTCTCAGCATCTACGGGTCGCCACGTTATTTCCGCGTTCATGAACCGGTGACGGGTCACTCTGAACTGGAAACGCGAATGAAAAGCGGCGAACTGCAGATGGTGGTGGAAATTCCCCCCTCGTTCGGTCGCGATGTCCAACGGGGGAAAAATCCCGATGTCGGGTACTGGATCGACGGAGGCGAGCCGGGGACCGCCGAGACTACCGTCGGCTATGCCCAGGGGGTTCATTCGCTTTGGCAGCAGCGATACACTGAGCGGCAACAGCATGGCGGCGCAAAGGGAGTATCCGTGCAGAATCGTTACTTGTACAACCCGGACGTCTTGAGCCTGCCGGCCATGGTTCCAGCGGTGATTCCCCTGCTCCTGATGATGATTCCTGCCGTGCTGGCCGCGCTCTCGGTGGTTCGGGAGAAGGAGCTTGGATCAATCATCAATTTATACGTCACCCCGGTGCGCCGTTCGGAATTTCTGCTCGGCAAGCAGCTGCCATACGTGCTGTTCTCTTTTACCAGTGCGGTACTGCTGGTGTTAATGGCGGTCTTCTTATTCAATGTGCCAATCAAGGGAAGTGTTCTGCTGCTGATGGGGTCGCTGTTTATCTACTGTATTCTGTCAACTGGAATGGGGATGCTATGTTCGTCAGTGACCAAAAGCCAGATTGCTGTGATCTTTCTGGCATTGATCGCAACAATGATGCCGGCAGTGCAACTTTGCGGCTTGACTGACCCGGTGCCGAACGATGGCAGTCTCAGCAGTATTATCGGTAACATTTATCCGACGACCCACATGCTGCTCATTAGCCGCGGCGTATTCAACAAGGGGTTGCGTTTCACACACTTGACGATTCCCGTCCTGATTCTGGCAGTGGAAATTGTGGCGATCTGCGGTCTGGGAATCCTTACGCAAAGAAAACAGGAGCGTTGAGCCATGAAAGAGTCGTTTCGACATATCTTCAGCCTCGGCTGCAAGGAGCTTGCCGGCCTGTTCCGGGATCCGCTGCTGGTCGTTTTAATCATCTACTCGTTCAGCCTGAATATCTACATAGGGGCGAAATCCGCTCCGGAGGCGATTTCCGATGCCGCCATTGCCATAGTGGATGAAGACGGCTCGCCTTTGAGCAAACGCATCAGCGATGCCTTTATCCCTCCGCTGTTCCTCAAGCCGGACATGATTTCCCGAGCGGATATCGACCGGTTGATGGACGAGGGGCGATATACGTTTGTCGTGGTATTCCCTCCATCCTTCCAGGAGAAGGTGATGGCCAATGATAACCCGGAAGTCCAGGTCAACGTCGATGCGACCCGCATGTCCCAGGCCTTCACGGGGAATGGTTACATTCAGCAAATCATAAACCGGGAAGTGAAGAGCTTTCTCGGAGAAAAGAGTCAGGGCAAACCAATTTACTCTGCGGGCGCAATCATCCGCAACCGGTTCAACCCGAATCTAACGAAAAGTTGGGGGCGAGCGGCAAATGGACTGATCAACAACATCACGATGATCGCCCTCATCCTGACTGGGGCAGCGCTAATCCGGGAGCGCGAACGCGGAACGCTGGAGCATCTGCTGGTAACGCCGGTCAAGCCGGTGGAGATCATGATCTCCAAGGTCTGGTCAATGTCGCTTCTAGTGCTGGTGGTGACTGGATTTTCTCTGATTATGATCGTCCACAAGCTTCTAGGCATTCCGATTGCCGGCTCCTTCTGGCTGTTCATGTTGGGAGTGCTGATCAATCTTTTCACGGTAACTTCGCTGGGGATTTTCCTGGCCTGCTTTGCCCGTGACATGCCGCAGTTGGGAATTCTGCTGATCCTGGTGCTGATGCCGATGCAAATTCTCTCGGGCGGAACGACCTCCCAGGCGAACATGCCGGCGTTCATTCAATTCGTCATGCGGTTTGCGCCGACGACCTATTTTGTGGAATTCAGCAAGGCGATTCTCTTCCGTGGAGCGAATTTCAGTCTGGTCTGGAAAATCTTCCTGCAGATGCTCATTCTAGGCGGCGTCTATTTCTTCATCGCGCTTCGCAGGTTCCGCAAATCGGTCGCCAGCTAAGAAGTTAAATTTCGACGTTGATTCCCCCAAAAAAGGTTCCATGCACATTACCCAAATTTCTATCTTATCATGAAAAGCAAAATCGATGAAGTGGTGACTGACAACAATCTTAACTCTATGGCGGGAAACCGTTCCTACATGCGCGGCTTAGAGTATTTCCTGAATGGTGCGGTGAAAAATTTCTACTGCGATGGCGAGCAGCTGACAGCGGACGTGTGCGGAACGCAAGTCTATCGGGCACGTATCACTAATGACAACGGACGCCTAAACGGGGAATGCAGCTGCCCTGTCGGGCGTGACGGCGACTTCTGCAAACACCTGGTCGCGCTGGGGCTGACCTATCTGTACAAGCAGGAAGAAGAACTGGGGAAGAAGAACAAATCAACCTTCTCCTGGAAGGAGTTCCTGCAGAAATGCGACAAGGAAGAACTCATCAAGATCATCCTGGAGATGTCGCCAAACAATGCGGCAGTCGTTGAACGATATCGGATGGCAAACCTGCCGTCCAGCCCCAATGTCAAGCAACGCGAACTCGAAAGCAAGGTAGATGAGCTTATCAGTCTGGCCGAGGACATGGAGCATTTCGACGATTATTGGGAATATGAAGAGGATAACAGCGATGAATTATTCGATGAGCAAAGCGAGCTGCTGCTGAAAGTCTTGGAGCAGCTTGCCATACAGGAGGAATTCAAACTGCTCTTTGGGATAACCACCTATGCCATCGGGAATTGCTTGGATTCCTCCAGCTCGGATCTGGTTCCCGTGCGGGAGTTCGTCAATGGAGTGATCGAGTATTTTCTGAAGGCTGTCCATGCGCTACCCAAATCCAATGACAAGGTATTCAACCTTTTCCTGGAATGGGAAGGGAAAGGAGAGAACTTTGGCTACGATATCATATCCGGCATACTGGGAGAGCTTCCCGTCGAAATCAGGGAGAAATGGGCGGTTGGCGCATTGGAGAAGTGGCGCAGTTATCCGCCATGCAAGCTTGGAGACTCCAGCTATAATAGAGAGTGCAGTTATGTCGAACGGCACTTGCTGGTTTGGGCAAACGAACAAAAGAACGACCGCCTTAAGCTGGAAATCTTGGAAAAGAAAATGCAATGCGCGGGCGATGTGGTCGATCTGGCAAGGGAATACCAACGACAGGACATGCAGGCGAAAGTCCTTCCGTTGCTCAAGAAGGCGTACAAGGAACTTGGCGGAGACACTGCGATAACTGACTTGCTGGCCGAAGAGCTGCAGAAGACAGGGAACGATGGCGAGGCGCTCGCACTGGCCTGGGAGGAGTTCACAAAAGAACCCATGCAAGACACAGCGCTGAATCGCTTGCAGGCAGTCTCCAGCAAGATGAAATGCTGGAATGAATACTACCAGAAGGCACTGGATCTGCTGAAGGAACAAGACAAAAAGGACAGCAAGCGCACTTCAGGCTCTTTCTACCCTTACCACGACAGCGTGCGTCAGCGCCGCGTGGAAGTCCTGTTCACCCATGGGGATCAGCTGGCTGCGTGGAATTTGGCGCAAGGCTCAAACCTTTCCGAGGAATGGTGGCTGAAACTGGCGGCTTGGCGGTCAAAGGAGGTTCCGAAAGAAGCCGCCTCGATCCTAATGCAGCTGCTGGACGCTGCATTGCGCCCCACTGGGGAAGATGCCTACAGCCATGTAATCCAACTGCTCCAGGTTTACCGCAAGTATCTGAAAATGGCCAACTGCGAGGCGGAGTTTTCCGACTACTGCGCCAAAATACGCCAGAAACACAAGCGGCGTAGGTTGCTGATGGAACAGATGGATGCAGCAAAACTGTAGATGTCCAACTACTCAGCCACAACAGTACGAGTACCCCGAGTGCCCGTACCTGAGTGGATCAATTAATTGATGCAGCGGAAGCGGGACTTTTGTCGCAAGGCACCCCTTGTTTGGATAGGTGGAAGCCAGGGAGTCCCAAGTCAAAATATGATTACTTTTGTTTCGTACTCAAATAGGTATGGGGAAATGGCTTCCTAATCGATCGGAATCATCAAGAATCATCCGGATTACCTAATGGGTTGTGAATCTGGAAGATTGACGATGTTTGTCAATGATTGTGCATGATTCTTGCTTGAAATTTTCCAAAAAAACGCGAAATTTTAGTGATGCAAATAAGGCTTTAGCCCACCCAACCGTAAGGGGGCCTCCGCCCCTGAATGTAGTGCGCGCGAGGAAGTGGAAGAAGTTGCGAGGTCGGTGAGGCGGGCTGGAGGCTGGGGGGCTGCGGAGCTGGGTGGATGAATCCGGAATTATAACCTTGTGATTTGAATGGATGATCAGGAACTATAACCTGGGGAATTAAACCTAAAACAAGCAGTTGACGCCAAGAAACCAACCAAGTACGGGTACCCGGGGTGATCGTACCTAAACTGTTGCCATGCCGACAACTTCTTTTTTAGGTTTAATTGTGGGCATCTAGTTGATGTAACCAAAAGCACACTTAGATTATTGGGCATGGACAAGTACCCCTCAAGGACGTCAAGCCACTCGGGGCAGGTTGCCGTCCACAATACAACATAATCCCGTCGGGGCCGGTGTCCGCAACCTTCAACAGAAAAGGAAGATCGCTATGAAACGAAAAGCTGCCGTATTCACTGGTCCTGGGAAGTCGTTTGAAGTCCGCGAATTCGAAGTAGGAGCGCCTGGTCCCGACCAAGTCGGACTCGAACTCGTCTCCAGCGGAATCTGCGGAACCGACGTACACATTCACGGCGGTTTTCTCGCCATGCCCAACTTCCCGATGGTAATCGGCCACGAATTCATCGGACGCATTGACCGTCTCGGCGAAGGCGCGATAACTGATGCGCTCGGCAACACCCTCAAGCCAGGCGCCCAGGCCATCGCCTGCGTCGCGATTCCCTGCGGAACTTGCTTCAACTGCCGCCGAGGCGAAACCGCAAGTTGCCTCTCCTTCAAGGTGACTTACAGCCAAAATGTGAATGATGCCCCGCATTTCCACGGCGGATTCGCGGAATATCTGTTCTCCCCGGCAAAAAATCTGGTTTTGTTGCCAGAAGCGGTCAATCCGTTTGCGGCAGCCGCATTCCCGTGTGGCGGACCGACGGTTATCCGCTCATGCGCATACGGAGGCGGCCTCGAACTCGGCGAGCTGGTCGTAATTCAGGGCAATGGTTCGCTCGGACTGTTTGCGCTGGCCTATGCAAAAGCGCACGGCTGCCACGTCATCGTAATCGGGTCGTCGGCCAACCCCGAACGTGTGGAGCTGACACGCGAACTTGGCGCAGACGACTTTCTGGACTTCCGCAAACTCTCCGATGATGACATCGCCAAGTGCGTCAATGACATGGCGGCAAGGTACAATCGCGGCAACGGTGCCGATGTCGTGATCGAAACCAGCGGCGCGCGGAATGCGTTTCCGCTCGGCGTCAAACTCCTGCGTACTCGCGGACGCTACTTCGTTCCAGGACAGTATTCGAATCGGGGTCCCGTCGATTTCGAGCCGCAACTGGTTACCTTCAAGGCACTTCAAATCTTCGGCAGCGGCCAGTACACAATGGCCGACATCGGAGCCTATCTCGACTTTCTTGCCGGAAAACCGGAGTTGCAGAACATCTTCTGCCGCCTAGTGAAGACGTTCCGAGTTGACGATGCCAACGCCGCCATGGCCGATGCCGAGGCAGGACGCGCCATCAAAGCGGTCTTTACCTATGCAGGTTGAGGTGTATTATCCCTAATGCTCTTTTCAATTCGCGCTTTGCCAGTTCTGCAAATCGGTCGCCTGCTAAACGTTATCTAGCTCGGTCATGTCATCTATTTACCTAAAAAAAGCAGTTGATGCCTTATGATTGTAGTGCCTTTACAAGGCACGGTCTCCAGGCGGTTTTCTCTCCCCAGACTAAAGCCTGGGGTTAAGCATAGTTAAGCGCTTGCAGCGCAATGCGTTATGAAAACTCTTCTGGCAAGCCCGAACTATCGTCCGCGTCCGGCTCGTGTTCCGCCCTGGGTGGATTGCGGACGACCAGTCCGCGCCAATGACTTTGCGCCGTAGGCGCCTGACCATGCTTAACCCCGGGCTTCAGCCCGGGGACAGGATGCCCCCCCCCATGCCGGGGCGCCTTGTAAAGGCGCTACAGAAGACTGACGTACTTCAATTCACCAATATGGTGAACGGAATAAACCTTCTAACCATATGATGGTCAATCAATTAGGAATAAAACCCAGTTTCAACTGCTTTTTTTAGGATAATCTGATTTTTCAGTCTAGCCTGGAAGACTTTCCTGCATATACCCATCAGCGATGAAGCGGCGTCTATTTCTTCATCGCGCTTCGCCGGTTTCGCAAATCGGTTGCCAGCTACACGTTGCCAAGCTCGAGCAGGTCTCCCACAACCGTCATTTCCCGCCATTACGATTGTTTCTTTCGCATCCAATTGGCGGCATCGAGCAGGTCCTTGGCAACGTAATCGGCGTTCGGGAGGGGTTCGTTTGTGCCGTTTGTGACTTGGATTGCCGTGATTCCGAAGTTCTTTGCCAAGTTGACATCCACCTTGGAATCCCCAATCATTGCGGCCGATTCAAGGTCCACATTGTATTTTTGGCAAGCGTCGATTAGCATTCCGGTTTTGGGTTTTCGGCATGTGCAGTTTTCCTCTGGTGCGTGCGGGCAGTAGAAGATGTCAAGCAGCTGGACTCTATTGTCTTGGAGCAATTCCTTGAGCCTGTCATGGACGAGCTTGAGGTCGTTTTCGGTAAAGTATCCCCTTCCGATGCCTGATTGATTGGTGATCATCACCAGCTGGTATCCAAAAGCCTGGAATGCCTTGAGTCCTTCTAGGGCATTGGGGAAGAATTCAATGCCTGCAGGATCGCTAAGGTAGTTCTTGTCAACGATTATGGTTCCGTCTCTATCGAGGAAAACGACTTTGGCTTTCATGGTTCATCCAGGATTTCGTCATATAGGTCAAGATGCTTCTTGATATTGTCCTGCAACAGGAATTGCTTTGACGGAAGCTGTTCGAATTCGTCGTTGACCGCCTTGATCATTGCCAATGCAAGGCTCTTGTGGTTGCTGGGCTTGGCAAAGAGAACCTTGCCGGAGACGACTTCGGGGAGTGAAGCGTTGTCTGTGACGATAACGGGTCGATTGAGTGCGCACGCCTCGGCTGCAGCAAAACCGAAGCCTTCGGAAAGAGACGGGACAACGACGGTATCCGCAGCCGCAATGTAGCTAGGAAGCTGCTTCCGAGGCACGGGTTCGAGTAGGATGACATGGTCGTCAAGATTGAGTTTCCGGATAAGCTTAATGACTTTCTGATATCCCTTTTGCACGGCTTTCGCGTTGCTTACAATGGCAAGAAGCCTGACGTTGGGCTGCGTTTCACGAACAAAGCTAAGTGCCTTGATCAAGTCCGGAAGACCCTTCGAAAAACCTGGCCGTCCTGAAAAGGCGAATAGGAACTCGTTATCGCCAATGCCTAATTCGTTTCTCTTTTCCTGGTGGTTGACCTTGTTTGGATCCCAGAATTGATAGTCGACTCCATTGTGGATGACAGTGATTTTGTCTATTGGGATGTTGATTCTCGCAAGCGCTTTTGCTGTTGCGTTTGACACAGCGACATAGTTTTGGTAGTTGAAACGATAGATGAACCGCTCGATTTTGTCGTTGATGAAGTTTGCGATTGGGCTTGCGTCGCTGGCTTGATCCCAGATGCCGACCCAGACTTCGTGGACTGTAAGGACGAGTTTTCGGCGTCTTAGTTTTGCGACCAGCCAAGCCGGCAGCGTCGAGGCAAAAGTCGTAGCATGAATAAGGTCGGCTTTTCCCGCCAATTTCCAAAGGATAGGCAGGCATAAGATGGCGAAAATGTACCTGCTTCCGAATGACTTGACGCGATGGATCTCGACTCCGTTGTGGATCTCGCGTGAAGGCGTATTCTTGAACTTCTGAGTTACGACGGTGACTTTACAGCCATGTTTCGCCAAGCCTTCAGCGAGGTTGGTAAAAAGAACCTCGCCGCCGCCAATATGAGGGTAGTAGAAATCCAGGCAAAAAAGAATATTTCGCATTAGTTGATATCCAACTAGTAACTTAGGAGCCAGTTAAAAATTAAGACGTCAGTTCGGACGGATCAGCCGGCTCTTCATAATTGCGCCGTAGGCGCGTAACCATGCTTAACCCCTGGCTTTAGCCTGGGGTGAGGAACCCGCCTGAAGACAGTGCCTTGTAAAGGCACAACAATCATTCAGATATTTCTTTTACAAAAAACAAGGTTCCGGCTGATGGCAACACGGGAAAAAAAGAAATGTAAAAGATAATGCATCAATCGTCTTTTGGCTAATTGGAAGAAGAACATTTGAGAGGTCACTTGTTGGCGGGAATGATTGCAAAAACGGATTCCGTGCTTATTTTTACAGGAATACGAACCGCAATGATGCCCGCCTTCTATCGAATAAATTATTGGAGGTTTTTCATGGATTATCGAAATACGTCAGCAAGCCAATGGTACGAGTCAATGGTCTCTGACATGAATGGCTTTCCCTTTGCATTCAGATATGCCGGAATTGAGTATTCCGGCTTTGGTGGCTTGGAGGCATTGGGTTCAGAACGCCGCGAGATCGAGGGTAGGATTGAAAACGAGTTTACGTATGGCTTGAATGATTTGCGGGTTAAGGTCTTGTTCTGCCACTATCCGAGTTTCGGTGTCTCTGAGTGGACTGTTCGGTTTACAAATGTAAGTGCTGGCGACAGTGGAATTCTGGAGGATGCCTGGACGACATTGGAGCTTGAGGGGGACTCTCCAGTGTTGCGCGGAATCCTGGGCGACCACGTAAACCAGTATCGCCCGTACGAGAAGGACCTGCAGGAGAAACCCGTTTCCTTCATTTCGGATAGCGGTCGCCCAACCCATGTGAACTTTCCGTATTTTGACGTATCACACGGTTCAGGCGGCACAATGCTTGCGATTGGCTGGGCTGGCACGTGGACTGCTGAGTTTTCGTATTCGGACGGCAAAACCAAGTGCAGCGCCCGTTCGGTCAACGGGATGCGAACCGTGCTGCGTGCCGGCGAATCGATCAGAACTGCCCTATTCGTCTATGCACCGTACCAAGTGCGCGACGAATGGTATGCAACCAACTTCTGGCGAGCATGGTTCGTGGAATGCAACCTGCCACGAAACGACGCCAGTGGCAAGAAAGTCCAACCCTTCTCAGCTTGCTGTATCGCAAACGATACTGGACTGCCCAATTCAGACGGCAGCATTTCCGAACGACATACGACATGGAGACCGAGCCTGGAAAAGATGATCGAGGTCGGCGCCAAGGTTGATGTGCGTTGGTTCGATGCAGGTTGGTACGTGGCTCCAGATGGCAGTTCCCCAGAAAGCGATTGGTGGGGAACTGTGGGAACCTGGGTGCTCGATCCCGTAAAATGGCCTGGAAAGACATTCCTTGAATCAACGGAATTCGCCCGTGAAAATGGAATGAGAACCCTGATGTGGTTCGAACCGGAACGAGTGACTGACGTGGAAAACCTAGTCACCAATTTCGATTACAAACCTGAATGGGCAATCCAGCGCCCGGGAGTTCATTCGATTTCCAATAACATCGGGATTCCCGAATGTTACGAATGGACCGTGTCCAGGATTTGCAAGTTGTTGAAAGAGAACAAAGTAGAGATTTATCGCGAAGATAACAACAGCGACCCTGGAAGCTTGTGGCGGTACTTGGATTCGCAGGAATCGGGCATTCGTACAGGCATCACGGAATGCAAGTTCGTCGAGGCGCATTACAGGATGTGGGATGAGATCATCGATTGTACCCTGTCTTTTGGCGGAGCTGGATTCGTGGATTCCTGTGCATCGGGCGGTGGTCGAAACGATCTGGAGTCGCTGCGCCGAGGCATCCCCTTGCTGCGTAGTGATTCCGACCGCAGCTCCACATCCCTGAGACTGTCGATGACCACCAGCTTCAATCGGTGGGTTCCATTCTGCGGAGCCAATACAAAGGAAAAAGCCTATGAACTCGATCCGACCGGACGCACAGACGTTTATACCTGGAGAGCATCATACCTCCCGGCACTGAACGTGGATTCCCAATTCACACAGGATCCCGACCAGGACTTCGATATGCTAAGGTTTGGCCTCAACGAATGGAAGCAAGTCAGGCCATTCCTGCTCAAGGATTTCCATGTGCTCACCGATTGGCATGACAAAAACAACAAGACCGGGTTCACTGCCTATTGCTTCTCCGATCCCGTACAGCGCCGCGGCGTCCTGTTCCTGTTTAGGATGGAAGATTGCGAGCAGAATGAGATCCAACTCAAACTCCCCTTCGACGCAGATAAAATCACCCTCAAAGACCAGGATTCAGGACAGGTCACCGAAGTGGCAGGAAAGGAAACCGCAAGCTTTCTCCTGGACGAAAAACGCCAGGCAAAACTCCTTTGGATCAGCTGGTAAACAGCATTGATAATCCTAAAAAAGCAGTTGATGCCTTTTGATTGTAGTGCCTTTACAAGGCACGGTCTCCGGGTGGTTTTTCCTCCCCAGGCTAAAGCCTGGGGTTAAGCATCGTTATGCGCTTGCAGCGCAATGCGTTATGATAGCACGGACGACTCGTCCGAGCTATCGCATATGCCTGGCTCGTATCCCATCTGCGTGGATTGTGGACAGCAAGTCCGAGCCAATGATCTTCATGACGTTTTTTTTAAGGGAAAGGTCATTGCAGTTGGCTTTTTGTAGGGCTTTTTTGCCTGAAGCCACCCACGAAACTAATTCAGCATTCAGCATTCAGCATTCAGCATTCAGCATTATTTAGCTGGTTTTTGCGGTGCTGTTGAGAGGGTTGGCTTGAGCCATGCGGAACTCATGTGTAGCCATGCCGGGCCACCTGCGGGCTGGGTTTCCAGCTTGAGGACCTTGACGCCGGAAAGGTTGGCGTTGATGGTCGCGGTAGGCTTCTTCCAGTCAACCTTGGCCTCGGCGAGCTTCTTGCCGTCTCCCCAAACAATGAAGTTGACTGCTTCTCCTTTTTCTCTCATATGGCAGATGTGACTTTCATTTGGGTTTTGAAGTTCAACATCGCTGGTGAAAGAATTGTATTTCTTATCGATGTTGTACTCGATCACTGCTGGCGCCCTGAGTCCGATACCACCTTGCATAGGTTCGCCAAAGAATGTCCGTCCGAGTCCGATTGCCCCCCTCATCTGGTCGATTTTTGTTGGCTTGAGGTTAACGAGCAGGAGTTCATCCTGGTTCGCTGGCGGTTCGTCGTATTCGGGGTAGCCTTGTGCCCCTGCGGCTTCTCGAAGCGTCGGATTACCGAAGAAATACTTGCCGGTGGGAACTTCCCAATCATGCCCAAACCATCCGATTAGGAGCATCGTTTCCGGGGTTGCCGAATATTGGTCATAGACGGCGTAGTCAAAGTACTTTTTGGAATCGAAGACGCCCCAATTGAACCAATTTCCGAATCGTCCCCAGGCTTGGTATGCCGCCCCAGGACTGTTGGCAGTCCAAATGACGGACATCTTGTCAGGATTGGATACGTTTGGATACGCGACCATTGTTCCGACATCGGGTTTGTTCATCAGGTCATTTTGCTGTTGATTGAGTTCAAAGTTGGCGCTTTCTAGCAGCGCCCTGATATGCGACCATGGTATGACTTCGCTTTGTCGCTCGCTGACCAAGTTGTCTTGCGCACCACCGAGGAGCAGGAGATTAAGTGTGCGTTCGTGTTCTTCGTTGACTTGTGAATCGAGCAGGATTCTTGGATAACCGTGGTATCTTCGTTTCCAATCGTTGGCGATTCGTTCGGCCTCATCCATCCAGGCTTGTTCCATCGATGGGTTTTGCGTACCGATGACGATGGCGAAAGGTTGCATGAAGACCTCGTGGATCGGCCCCTCGCATCCGACTTTCTTGAACCTTGTTTCCAGCGGCACATCACTCGCCCGCCTCCAGCCGTGGTTTGGATCTCGTTTCATTTGGATCCATTGGTCGTTGTTGTTGGAGATTGGGATGTTGATTCCCTGCCCATCGATGAATAGCAGGAGCGGTTGGTCTTGCTCGAAGAGCTGGCTTGGCTTTTGGAACGAGAATGCATTAACGTTGGCGGTTGCGACTACGAGCTGGGTTCCATTTTGTGCACGTGCCCTGATTTCTCCGAACTCAAGTGGCATTTGGAGTTGGTCGATGCGTACCCAATACGCCTTTCCGTGCTTGAGAAGTGAGGTTTTCCAGTGGATTGAGCGCGGGTATGGATTTCGTTTCCAGCCGCATGCCCAGGCGAGTCCCTCTTGCTGGATGTCCCATGGGAAACCGCCGTGCCCAACGCCCGGATACTCGCGGTATTCGACCGTGAAGCCTTCCTTCCGCATGGCCTCGACCATGTTTCTGGAATGAGCGGGAGGAACGACTACGTCCCCTGAACCGCAGAGGATGAAACTGGGCAAATTGAAGAGGTTATCGACGAAAGCCCTGGCAGTGTGGCTTTCCTGAATGGCGGTCCGCATGTTGTCAAACCTTCCGGGAAAGAGTCGATTCCACCCCCATCGTTCGGTCCAGGCGAGATTATCTGCATTTCCAACGATTGGAAAGATTGCCGCGAATTGGTCTGCGTAGTGGACTCCCAGATGGAAAGAGCCTGTTCCGCCCATTGAGCCACCAGTCAGGTAAACCCTGTCTTCGTCAATATTGAATTCCTCCTTGACGAGTCTAATGGCCTCGAGCACATCGTCTTCCCCGAGATCCTTGTAGTCATTTGAGCCTCTTCCTTGCGGCGAAAGGCATATGGCGCCGGAATATGTTGGTGCAGGATGCCCCTGATATTGCGCGTACCATCCGTGTCCGTGCATGTTGACAATCAGCGGCCACTTGACGTTAGGATCGTAGGCTTGCGGTACGCTGACAGAATAGGTTTGGGTTGTATTGTCGATCGGAGAAACATATGTTCTGAGCCTGCCGCCCCACTCTTCGTGGAGTTTATCGGCTCCCTGGTCTGCCTGGAGTTTAGCCCTGAGTACGATTATGTAGGTATCTTCAAGGAAGTTTCTGATATTTGGGTCGTTGAGCGCCTTGTCGTCCTTGGCTCTCATCAAAGCATAGCCGATCTTTGCCTCGATCCAGCTGGCGTGCTTCGCCCTGTCACCGGTGAATTTCTGCGCTTTCCATTGTTGGATGGTTCTCAATTGCGCGAGTTGCGTCCTATATTCTTTAGCTGCCTTGACGGAGCATGATTTTCGAGGGGGAGGGCTCTTGGGAGCAGGCTTGGGCGGCATTCTGAAAAACACCCATACAGCGTACACGACGAGCAAGGCGAGAATGGAAGTCGTGAAGATTGTCATAAATCTAGAGTTGAGCATAACCGTCGAAGTGAGCTTGGACGAGCTGGTCGTCTAAATTATGCCGCCGTCCCTTGTGGTGGGACGGCGGCTGTGGAAACGAGCTATTTTACGCTTATTGGACCATTGCGACGAATCTGCGGAGGTTTTCATGTCCTAATGCGATACCGGTAAGGACATCTTCCATTCCTTCAAATTCGATTGAAAGGACGCCATTGTAGCCACCATTGGCGAGGTTTTTGACGCATTGTGCCACGGGGACGTTGCCGTGACCAATGATGGCGCCGCGGTACCAGTTGCCGGCACGGGACCGACCCCAACCCTTGCCCGGGAAGGGTTCCATGCCAGACTTGAGGTGGAAGTCCTTGGCATGGCAATGGAAGGCGAAGGGAAGGAGGCGTCCGACGGCCTGCGCAGGTTCGTCATCGGAACAAACGAAGTTGCCCATGTCGATGAGAAGTCCGAAGTTGGGATGGTTGACTGCGGTGACGAGCCTTTCGATCCTGAGGCTTTCCTGACAGAACCTGCCGTGGTTTTCGATCATGGTCTTGATGCCCTTGCCGGCGGCGTACTCAGCAATCGCACGGCATCCGGCAGCCATTTTCGGGAGCGCCGCATCGAATGTGCGAGCGCCTTCCCAGTTTGCCGGGAACGTGCCGCCCGAGCAGTCGTGCCTCATTCCGGGAGCGCCGAGGATTTCCGCGACGTCAACTTCGCGCTTGACCCGTTCGACTTCGGCGTCCAGGTCGCCGCCCGATCCCGCGAGGAAGTCGGCTCCGATGGTGTAGTTCATGATTGGGATTCCGACCCTATCGGCTTCAGCCTTCAATTCCGCCGCGAATTCCGGAAGTGTTTTTCCTTCTGGAACCTTGATGGTTGAGAATTCGATGCAATCGAAGCCCATTTCCTTTGCCTTGGCAATGACTTCGATTTGCTTCATCGTGCCATTGTTGACCAATCTGCTGTAGCTGTAGGAACTAACGCCGATCATCATAGTGGTGTTCTCCTTTTGATTGTCCTTTTTTTTGTTTATGGGAATGCCTTCAAGAGGCCTGACAACGTTGAATCGCCTTGCTGGCTCAGTTGATATTTGATGCAGTCGTACTCAATCAAGTCTGTTTCGTCCAGTTGATGGATGATAGTTTTGCCTGTTTCGTCACGAGCTGATGCCGATTGGATTTTCGACCCATATACATTGATTATCAGTGTCGCGTCCGAGTAGTCGTCTTGTATGGTGAAGTCCGAAGACCGGTCGTACGTCCAGGCTCGTTCGCTGAATTTTTTCTTGTATTTTTCTGTTTTTCCGTGATTGATTCGTTTCTTAGTTGCCTTTCCGAAAACGGATTCCATTTGTTTTACGATATTGTCTTCGACTTGTTTCCTTCCGATTGTCGGATCGAGGTTTTTTATCGAGGTTACCGGGACTCTATTCGATGCGACGAAGAAGCCCTGGACTTGTCGTTTGTGATCCAGTTTCAAAGCATCGTGGAGATGATCCAGATTGGTATGGACGAGGATGCATCCATGAACCATGGCGACTTTTGGGTTGAGGGCGAATGCCGTGCCCGAAAGCTTATGGCTTCCGCTGAAAATACTGGAGTTGTCTTTGATGTCAAGGTTCGGGAGACCAGTTTTGTGAAGGGCCTCCAGCACCAACTCGATGCATTGCAGCGGCGAGTAGGCGCTTCTGGGAACGAAAAGGCTGTAGTTGAGGTTGCCAAGGTCGTGGTAGACCGTGCCGCCACCGCTAAGACGCCTGATGACCTTCAAGCCTGTGAGAAGAGCTTTTCCAACGGGCAGCTCGGCCCATGGATTCTGGTTGCGTCCAAAGAGAATCGATGGTTCGTTGCGGTACAGGAACAAGACAGGCTCCGAAAAATCATCGCACCTGAAAAGGCATTCCTCCCAAGCAGCATTGAAACAGGCGTCTGTCTGAGTTGACCTGTATAACAACATACACAAAAACGATTGGCAAAACAAGATTGTTCAATAAAAACATTAAATTTATATAATATCCCTCGGTAACGCAGGTTTACAAATGATTTTCAATCACTGTTATGAATCAAAAATTGGAAATGCTCAGCCTTCTTGCGAAATCACGGCGAAAAATCTACGCTTGAGCCATGGATTAAAAGTCATAAATATGATATGGCGCATTGATATCTGTCGGAAATTGGTTACATTTTACCATTCAAAATGGGGGATTGAGCTTTTATGCCTTGGGTAGCTACTATGTCGACATTTCGTGATATTATCGAGAAAACTGAACAATACGCTGTTGATATCATCAACGGTCGCCAGGAAACCGTCTGGGATCGATTGTTCAGGGTATTTTTGTTTTTGCTGTCCAGATTGTACCGGAATGTGACTCAGCTGCGCTTGACGCTGTATAACAAGTCAATCTTGAAACAGCATGAATTGGGTTGCACGGTCATCAGCGTCGGGAATTTGACGACTGGCGGCACCGGCAAGACGCCTGTGGTTGAATTGTTGGCTGGGATATTGGCCTCGAAAGGTCGAAATGTAGCGATATTGTCCCGTGGCTATCGCAGCAAGCCGAGACCCTTCTTGCAGCGTTTGCGTGGAGCATTGTCGAAGAAAAAGCATGCGTTCCCGCCGAAAATCGTATCTGATGGGCACCAAGTTCTTTTGGATTCGGAATATGCTGGCGATGAACCCTTCATGCTTGCCAAGAATTTGCTTGAGAAGCCTGGTCGCAAGGGGACATCGGTGGTTGTTGACAAGGATCGTGTCAAGGGCGGCAACTACGCAATTGCGCATCTCCAAGCGGATACATTGATCCTGGACGATGGCTTCCAGCACCTGCGATTGCGACCGATGCACAATATCCTGCTTGTGGATTCCACAAATCCGTTCCACAACCACGAAATGCTTCCTTGCGGACTCCTCAGGGAACCGATCAAAAACCTGCGCCGTGCCCATGTGATCTTCTTGACGAAGTCCAATGGCGGTGCCCACTTGCGCCATTTGCGCGAGTTCTTGCGCCGGCACAACCCATCAGCCGCAATCATCGAATGCAATCACGTGCCGAAGCATTTGCAGCATGTTG
>Ga0209723_1003799_pt1 | contig 17718 bp, 11 predicted proteins | sample BiotimSIPDNA_2_FD_185750 | JGI IMG/M metagenome (GOLD analysis project Ga0209723, IMG submission 185750) | Anaerobic biogas reactor microbial communites from Washington, USA - Biogas_R2 time_0 SIP DNA (SPAdes) (version 2) | ecosystem: Engineered > Bioreactor > Anaerobic > Unclassified | place... | reverse complement strand
CGATAACGATTATCAACGCTACCCGTACGCGCTATCGAAGCCCCGAATCGTCGATCAGCTCTCCTCTGACCCCGCCACCCCCTCAACTAGCCCGTTGCAGAACCACTCGATTTATGCAACAGTTGGGGTCACTCTAACCGATGCTGCCAGACGTGTCAAAGCGGTTGCGTTGTTCGGCGCATTCTTGGGCCGCTTCCGCACGTCCCTCACGGCTCAAAACGCACCGTGGGGCGCCGCATTCAAACTGCATGTGACGGCTACCTATTCCGCGATGATCTCGAATTGAGCCTCAACCTCTTCTTTCGACCTGGGGCGTGAACAACTCTCACCCGTGCAACTCACACTTCGACAAACGGCGCGGACCCAGGCGGGGTCAACCTCCTCTTGAGACTGGTCGATGAGGGTGACGACTCCACCGGCTGGGCCCTCCTTGGACTGCCAGAAGAACTCCGCATATCCAGAGCGATAACACACGACTCCTTCCAGGTCGTCGCGAATGACGGTCTCAGCATGTTGGTCTGCGCCGGTTCGGAAAAGTCGGCCGATCGTCATTCGCCAGGTGAACCAGCGAACCTCATGCGGGCTCATCGACCAGCGGAACTCGTCGCTTCCGGTTTGAAGGCAGGCAACGCGCAGCATCAACATGGAGAGTTCTTGTCCCTCTGGGGGCATTAGAAGATCGTTCCGCAGGAAATCACTCGCGTCGGGTTGCACCGCTGGGAGGGGTATCAGCATTGCACGCGGGTTGTCTCTCAGAGCAATCATGCCTCCGCCTGGAGATCCTTGAAGATTCCGGATCAATTCCCGCGGCAGCCTGAGGTGGAGCGACCCGAATCGGCACGCAACCCAGTCTTCCGGCACTTCCACCTCGGGCATCGAGGTGACGGGCACGGGCGGCACATCGGCCAAGCCCAGATGGGATGAAGTGTAGCACCAGACGAGATGCACGCGGTAATGAATCAGCAGGCCCAGCACCAGGGCTACGAGCGTGAACGTAACGAACAGCGTTCGCAGCCGAAACTGAAACCAGCGGCGTCGTTGCCCGGATGGTGCAGTTGTGTCGTTGCTCATGTTCGCGGTGCTATTGGATTTCCTTAAGAGCCAGGCCGGCCGCCTCGCGAATCGTGCGGGAGTCGGCCTTTAACAGGTCCGTGATCTTGGGAATTGCCGGACGGGCTGACTCCTTGAGGCCGGTCAGTGCATTGAGTGCGGCCAACTGGACGCGCAGGGACGGGTCGCCGAGCGCTTCGATGAGGACTGGCACAGCGCCCGGGAACTTGCCAAGCACTTCGACGACGCCCGAGCGAACCTGGGCGTTGGGATCTTCCAGGGCTGCCAACAAGAGGGGCGATTTCTCGGAGGTGATTTGCTGAAAAGCCGCGATTGCTTTCTTTCGAGGGTGGTCCCATTGGTTGTCGAGCAGATCGAGGAAAGCTGGGGTTGCCGCTTCAGCCTGGGAACCGAAAACAGCGAGAGTACGTGCAGCGTTCGATTGATCTTCCGAGGAGTCTCGCAGCAATACAACCAGGGCGGGAATCGCCGGCCGGGCTCGCTCGCCCGCCTTGGCTATCGCCGTGCGCAGCAGATCCCACTCCTCTTCGTGGTACGGGCTGGAATCCGGCGATATAAGGTCGATCATCGTTTGCACGGCCGCGGAGTTGTCGGGCTCGAGGACAACCGCGGTGCAAGCGCAGCTCAGTTGGCTGGAGAAGGCGGGTAATGTCTCCGTGAAACGCAATAACGAGGGGACGAGGTCCTTGGCCTTTGGCCCGAGTAGTGCCAGCGCCACGGCGACCTGTCCACGGATCCGATCGTCCACCTCGAGGGACTGGCCGAGCACGTCGAGCAGGTCGTCGCTTTGCGGGTCGATCCTGGCGGCCGCGACTGCCGCCTCGCCGCGGGCCTGATAGTTGTCAACGTGATCGTCGGGGCCGAATCTATCGAAGCTTCCGCTGGCGTCCTTGATGAGTTGAAGGAGGGCTGGCATGGCTTGTTCGGCCTGTGGCCCGATGGCCCCCAAGGCCCGTGCGGCCGTTCCAGCCAAAGGCCGATATTGAACGGGATGGCTGTATCGATACCCGCCGCGACTACTCAGCATCTCGGCGAGAGCGGCCGTGGCAGGAGCCGCTTGCTCGCCCAACTCTCCCATGGTCCTGGCGGCCTCGTGCTGCACGTCGCCTTCTTTGTCGTGAAGGGCTGCGATCAAGCCTTCGACAGCGACCGGCGACGTCGGCCGGATAAAGCCGAGAGCCTCGGCCGCGGTGGCACGAACGAAGTCGTCTTCGTCGGTGAGCGTCTGGACGAGGGCGGCGACGGAGTCGCCTGCGTCGGAACCGATCTTCCCGAGCGAGCAGGTGGCCTCTCGGCGGACCGGCGCCTCGACATCGTCGAGACGATCCACCAGTGAAGCCACGGCCTCGCGTGCATCCGGCCCCATCTTTCCCAAGGCGAAAGCAGCCAACTCGCGAACGCGAGGCCGCTGGTCGCGAAGGCTGTCGACGAGGGGCTCGAGGGCGTCTTCGCCTATTGCGCCGAGGGCCACAGCGGCACTGAGGCCGACGTCGGTCACCGGCACTTCCACGGCAAACCGATGGGGTTCCGGTTCGGCGAGCTTCTCGATCAGCTTGGGGACCGCCGGCGCGGCGTCCTTGCCGATGGCTCCCAGCAGTTCGGCTGCGTCGTCGCGAGTGCTTTCGTCCGATGCGTCCAGGAGCCGGATAAGTTGCGGCACGGCCGGGGCTGCGTCGAGCCCGAAGTCCCGCATTTCCCAGAGTGCGACCTCCCGCGTGCGTTCTCTCTTCAGGGCCTTGGTCAACCGGCGGATTCCTCGCGGTTCCGCGCCGAGGACAGCAACTGCCTGCAACAGAAGGGCAACCAGGACTACCATGCGAATGGGCTTCATTCTTGCCACCCACCTCCCCAGGGCCAACTCGGTAACCGTTCGACGCCGGTGCGCCCATCGTACGCCCGACGGCATGCGAGTGCAAGAACAGATGCGATAGCCTGTTTACGCCTGGCCTTAGTGCCTTGCCGGCGTCATCGGCCCGATGTACTTCTTGGCGACGACCAGGTGGTCCCACCAGACCTTGCTGGTGCCTTTCTCCGGTTGCGACATGTAGCGGTAGAGCCAGATGCCGTTGATGTTGAGCTGCGGGGTGCTTCGCCAGGCGAATCCGGGGAACGGTTTGCCGCCTTCGAGCGGGACGCCTTTGCCCTGGGCGTAGTCCCAGGTGACGCCCGGGCCGGTCACGTAGGGTTTGAACTTGTCGTAGGTCCAGGTGCCGACCGATGGGAAACCCTTGCCCAGGTAGCTGGTGACGCGGCCGTCGCGATCCCGGCTGAGCCGGCCGTTGAGCCAGTAGGCCTGCTCGCCGTTGGTGTCGCCAATGTCGTTCATCTTGACCATGATTTCCAGGCAGATCCACTGTTCCCTGTCCACCTTGCGATCGGGCACGCCGATCTCGAAGCTGTTGCCCCAGGTCTGACCCCGCGGCGGGCTGCCGCCCATGTTCTGCCAGTAGCTGTAGAAGTACCAGGTGTCGAACTTGCCGGGCTCGACCTGGCTGCTCCAGCGGGCGTCGCCCAGCGGCCGCACTCCGGCGCCGCCCTGGGCCCAGGGCGTAGGCGGGTTGAAGCCGACCAGTCCGCTCCCGTAGTGGTGGATGGGCGCGTGCTCCTGGTTGAACTTCATGTAGAAGCGGAAGAAGAGCTGATCGTAACCGTAACCTCCGTCCGGATTCTTGAGACGGCGATACAGATTGCCGCCGTCCATGTAGCCGCCGGTCCCGCCGGTCACTCGGGTGAGAAGCAGCGACTGCTTCCCACTGCTGCCGGGCACGACCTCGTTGCAGGTGGACATGATCGGCATGCCGGCGGCCGACTCCCAGTGGCTGCAGATCTCGTCGACCGAGCCTTCGAAGGACTCGACGAACACAACGTCCGGGTCGTTCTCGATACCGACGTCGCCGGGATACCTGGCGGCGATGCCCGAGTCGCCCTCAGGGATGGGGGGCGTCGGCTGAGGCTCAACGGTGACGGCCGAGGCCTGGGGCCCGGCAAGCGACTGGTCGGCTGCTGAAACCCACTTGTTTCCGGGAACGCCCAGGGCCACGGCACCGAGCACGACCACCAGAGTCAATGTGAACTGACGAACGGTTGCCGAATTCATGTTCGTTACTCCATCCATCCTCAAGGCAAGAACCAGGAAAGTCACTCAACCGGTATCGGGTCCGTCTGCAGATGCTGCATGCTGCTCGGGTAGTCCTTGCCGATGAAGGCCGCGAAGGAAACGAGCTGGTCGGGCACTTCGGCAAGGACGTCGAAGCTGACCGCGAGTTCTCCGCTCCCAGACACCTCCACGACCTTGCGGTCGACCCGCCTGGCCTGTTTGCCGGCCTTGAAAGTGACGTGCACGAGCTGCGTGCCGAGTTCCGCCTCCAGATCGTGATGGACCGTGACGGTGACTGTCTTCCCGGCGGCGACCGAGGCGGGCGTTTCCAGCGAAATCAATTCGGCCCCCTTCTTGCCTGCCCGGGCAGCTTTCTTCTCGCCTCGTTTTGGCTTTCTGGCCTCGGCCGCTTTCTCCTTCTCGGCCACGTAGGCCTCGCGTACGGCCGGATCATCCCGGTGCCGGAAGACGTCGAGCATATGGTCGCCGGTGCGAACCATCCACGACTCCAGGGCGCTGCGAAGCTTTGCCAACTCTTCCTGGTGAGCGGGGGAGTCGAGTAGGTTCTTGAGACAGTTGGGGTCGTGCTCGACGTCGTAGAGTTCTTCTACGACGCGGTGCTGGTACAAGTCGTGCCGGGCGGCGATCCACTGGTCGGTTCTTGCCAACTCGGCCATACGGCGGTAAGTGGGCGTACCGGTGGTGGCGGTGGCCATGATCCGCTCGCCGTTCGACCAGGGGTTGAAGATGTAGAGGAGTTTCTTTGTGTGGACGGCCCGCATGGGATCGCGCGAGCCGCCCGCGTTTTCGTTGTATTCCTTGAAGACGAGGTCCCGACCGTCCTGGGCTTCGCCCTCGAGCAGCGGTGCGAAGGAACGTCCGTCCATGCCATCGGGATGCTTCAGCCCGAGCAGGTCGAGCAAGGTGGGCAGGAAGTCGACGGCCGAGACCATGTGCTGATCGTCGACCGCGCCGGGCTTGGTGACGCCGGGCAGGCGGAAGATGAGCGGCGTGTGGGTGCTGTGGTGATAAAGCTGCGTCTTGGCAAAGGGGAGCGGCATACCGTGGTCGGAGAGAAACATGACCAGGGTGTTGCCGGTCTGTCCCGAATCCTGCAAGACCTTGAGAACATGCCCCACTCCGTCATCGGCCCGGCGCACGGAAGAATAGTAGTGAGAGAGCTCCTTGGACACCACCGGATCTTCAAACAAAAACCCGGGCGTGGGCGGCTCGTCCGATGTGAACACGCGTGAAGGGACATGGGGGTCAGGGATCGTGTCTCCGTTGCCGGCCTGGGCGTAGAACGGCTTGTGCGGATCGGCGATGTTAATGACCAGGCAGAAGGGCTTTCCGGCCGCCTTGGCCCCGTCGATTCCCCGACTTGTGGACACACCGTAGGACGCGGCATCCTTCACGTGGGCCTTGCTGCCGTCTGGCAGGTCGTCCAGGACCAGATCCCATGCCGGATAAGGGGAATAGGGCGTGGAATGGGAGACCTTGTGCCGAATCGCCGTGAAGTAGCCGGCCTGCTGCATCAAGTCGGCCAGGACCGGATAGCCCGGATTGGGAACCTGGTAGAAGCCCTCGACACGGTTGTTGTGCGGGTAGCGGCCCGACCACATCACGTTCCGCGACGGCATGCAGTTGCCCACCTGAACGTGGGCCCGGCGGAAGCGGAGCCCTTCGGCCGCGAGCCGGTCGATGTTGGGAGTCGTGCCGGGGAGCTTGCAGTCGAAGGCCCCGATCGAGTCGGCACTCATATCGTCGACCGTGATGACCAGGAGGTTCGGTCGGTCGGCTGCCGCCAGGTGAGGAACGGCGTGCAACACGAGCAGACAGGCAGACAGGAAAGCCAGGCGGTGTTTCATATCGCGGGTCTCCTTGGGGGAACGGCGAAGACCATTATACCGGTCCGCAAACGCCACAAGAATTGGCGGTTTGCCCGCGAGGCGCATCCGGGAGTCCCTATTTCCGTCGAGAACCAGCGCCGGCCTCGGGAACGTAGAGCGTGACGCAGCGCAGGCCCCCCTGGTGCTTTGCCATGTTCGTGGCGTCGACGGCGATCACTTTCCATTCCGGCAACAGGCGGCGGAAGACGGCCGCCGCTTCTTCGCCGCCGGCCTTGTCGACGCTCGGGTAGATCGGCACCAACAGGACCCCGTCGGCGAAGACGACGTTGGTATGGCTCCGCCAGAGGGCGTCCCGGCCGGCGGGCATGGGAACGCGGATCACCTTGAGTCTGGCCGTTCCGATACGAACCGCCGAAAGCCTTTCTGCATTGCGATCGAGCACTGCCGCATTGGCCGGGTCGATCGATTCGTCGCACCTGCCGACGACGATCGTGTCGGCGGCTGTGAAGCAGGCGAACATGTCGGCGTGCCCGGTCCGCTCCCCGAGCAGGTGCTCCAATACGACCAACTGTCTCACGCCGAAGCGTTCCTTGAGGAAGCGTTTCAAGGTTTCCACGTCGTGGCCGCACTCGATGTTGGCGTTGAGCGACTGGCTGGTCGTGACCAGCAGCCCTTCGCCGTTGCTCAAGAGGTTCCCGCCCTGCCACCGCAGTTGCGTCTCGGTCGTCGTCGCGTGGAAGGCGTCGGCAATCGCCCGAGTGGCCGCGTCGTCATGGTCGCGTCCGGGCATGTCGTAGGAAGCATCGAAAGCCTGGAGTCCGCCTTCTGCGGAGCAGGTGAAGATCGGTCCGAAATCGCGAACCCAGCCCGTGTCGGCAGTCGCCGTGACGAAGCTGCCGGAGTCCGATCGTACGCCCGCTTGGGCAAGGACACGGACGACAAGGTCTTGCTCTTCGGAAGACGAGACCAGAAGAACGAGTCGGGCTCGCGGACCTGCCCGGCCGACGACTTCGGCCAGGACGTCAGGAGCCTCGCGAGCCAGCCAGCCGCCGGCGAGCACGATCGCCTGGTGCCGTTCGAAATCGGCCGGCAGGCCAGCGCCGGGCGTGTTCTCTGTACCCTCCGAAAGATCGAACGTTCCCGGCCCGACAAACCACTGCTGATTCCACAGCTTGGCAAAGGTGTCCTTGGAGCGGATCAGATCCGGCGCAGGCCGATCGCCTGGGGCGCCCTTTGGGGAACCGTCATCCTGGCTCGCCGCCGGTCTCTCGTTCGAAGGTGCTTCTGCCTCCGCCGCGGTTGCCACCGGCACGGCCGATGAGCACACCAGTGACAGAGGGAGAATCAGCGAGCGGGCGATCCAGGTTGCGAAAGGCCTAGCGATACGCGGACGGAGATGCATGGGGTCATATCCTGGAAGCCGGAGAGGCGACTGGGCACGGCAGTCTTCCTACTGCAGTATAGCACGGTCTCACGGAGTGGATGAGCACCCTATTCACTGCCCAGGCAAACCACCTGCCCGTCCGTCAAGGTCACGACAATACCGGCGCCCGTCAGCGCCACTCCCCATCGCACGGGAGGGCTGGGCAAGGGGACGGTCCAGAGGATTTCGCCGTCGGCCGAAAGACCTTCGACGCCGTCTTCGTGCAGGACCACCAGGCCGTCCGTGGCGACGGCCAGACCGCGCACGTCGGACGTGTCGCCGGACCAGAGAATCGTCTCGTCGGTCGGTACGGTCATCACGTTGCGGGGCACCATGTTCTGGATCTTGTTCATCCACTCGACGATTCGATCCAGCGCCGCCATGTCGCGCGAGCAGAACAGGCGGCCGTCAATGAGGGCGACGTGCCGATCGAGGAGCGGGAAGTAGATCCGTCCTTGGTGGCGCTTGAAGATCGTGGTCCGTGTTCGTCCCTGGGAGAACAGCTCGGGGCCCAGGCACGAGAGCCGGCCGTCGGGCTCAACGAACATCTCCATGCCGGCTTCAAGTTTCGTTACCACCTGAGGAGGCGTGCCCGTGGCGGCATCCAGGGCGACGATGCCGACCGGGGCTCCGCCGTTGATCAGCAGCTTGCCGTTCTTCAACAGGAGATTGCTCTGCACGCCGAAGCTCAGGTTCGGCTGGGGCTGGTCGAGGGTGAAACTGTGTTGCCAGCGGAGCTTGCCCGTCGTGAGATCGACGGCCGCGGCAACGCAACCATCTGCCGCCGTGCTGCCTGCGGCCGTGTACGCAACGCCGTCGTCGCTGATCACCACGCCGCCTCCTAACGGCCAGGTCGACATCAGCCGGTTCATGATGTTGACGAAACGCCGTTCCGGTGCCAATTCCAGGCGTCCAAGCTCACGCCCGTCGGCGGCATCCACGCAGTAGAGACAGCCGTCGCAGGAACCGAACACGACTCGCCCATTCCAATAGGCGGGCGGATGCGTCACCGCCGCTTCCGACGAGGCCTGCCAAACCATCTTGCCGTCGGCGACGTTGAGCGATGTGACCGATCCGTCCACCGCCGCGACAAAAACGCGGCCTCCAGCACAAACGGGCGCACTCAGACCGTCACTCGGCAATCGCTTTCGCCAACGCTCCGTTGCATTCCGCGGGATCTTGACGGCAATCTTGGCTGTCCCGGCCGAGTTCGCGCGATACATGGGCCAATCACCCTTGGCTGCCGGAGTCGAAGAAGACGGTTGGTCCCAGGCGTCCAACTCCGCGGGCACGCGTCCGGCGAGCTTCTTCCGTGGAGCCATGCAAAAGGTGCCGTGGACTTGCCAGCAGTCGCAGGCCAGCGGCATCCAGTAGAGCCGCCCGTTGGCCGGCACGACGCCGTCGAAGCACCCCGGCCGGACGACGCCTTCATACGCGGCAAGTTTCTGCTCGGCCAGATCCACGTAGACCGTCCGGCCTTCACCGCCGCCGGGACGGTAGAAGAACTGCGAGGGTGTGACGGTCACCCGCGTGCACGAACCGATCACGCCCAGGTTGAACTGATCGAGAACCTTGCCGGTGAGCGGATCGACCTTCTGGCAGACCGCGGTCGGCGACGCGACCCGAGGCATGACGTAGAGCTGATCGCCGGTGAAGAAGGGGTGGGGCGACTGGATCGGCGACGACCAGAGCAGGTCGCCGTTCTCGAAACTGAGCCCGATCGTGGTCTTGAATTGGGGTCCGGCGAGAACGACGACACCGTCGCCTGCCCGGGCATAGCAGTAGGTGGCCCAGCCGATGCCCCAACCCTGGCGTTTCAGAGCGTCGCCGATCGTGTCGAACAGCTTCTGCGAGGTCCCCGGCTCCCGGCGCCAGACGGTCTTGCCCGTCTCGGCATCCAGGGCAACCATGTAGTGCCGCGGGGCGAGTTGCAGAATCCGTCCTCGATCCATGCACAATGCTCGAGCGTCGAAAGGCTCCTGCTCGGTGACCTGCCAGCGGAGTTTCATTTCGGGGAACTCGAAGGCCGCCAGGGTCGTGGCTTTCCCGAAGTTCTGGACAATCGGTTCATATTGGGTGTTCGCCACGTCCCAAGGCCAGTGGCCCATCTCGCGGCGAGCCTTATGGGGGGCGACGTGGGCGTCGGGCGGGCCGAAGGCGGCCCACAGCGTGTTGCCTTCTCGGGCGATCCACTTCCAATCGGTGCCGCCCGCCTGAACAGCCTCGGCCGGAGGTGCGAATTTGCCCCGCTCGTTTCCGGTGGCACCGTCGAGGAGCCAGAGCGTTGCGCCTTCGGCAAACAACACTTCGTTGCCGGTTGCCAGCTTGGCCACGTTGTGGACGACGTAATCCGGGTTGAGTGGCCGGTTCCACAGCGTCAGCCCGTTGTAGGCATTGAGGACGGTAAGCCGATTGAGCGTCGGTTCTTCCCGCCGATGAAAGGCGATATGTCCGGAGAAGAAGTAGATCCGCCCGCCGGCGAAGAGCGACTGGTTCGGCATGGCGGCAAACACGGGGAACGTCTGGAACCGCAACTCGCCCGGCAGACGCGCCAACGAATCCTGGGAGACGATGTTGTTGCTGGGGCTGTGATAGGGATGCCGCCAGTCGTCGGTGCCCGCCTGTGCCGGCTTGACGATCGTCCGGCCGGCAACGATCGCCACACCTCCCGGGCGCAGGACCCGGAGCATTTCTTCTTCCGAAGGCGGCGAGCCGGTGCCCGGTGATACCCAGACTGCGTCAGCCATATCCTCGGCCAGCCAGAGCGACGGGCGATCGTCGGCGAGGACCGAGACTCGCCCGCCGAGCAGACCTTCTTGCCGAGCCCACTCCCGAAGCTCGTCCATGGCCGGCGATGCCTTGCCGCGGCAAAGGATCATCCAGGGCGTCTCTGCAACGATCGCCTTGACGTTCGCCAGACAGGTTTCGTCTTCACCTCCGGCCAGAACGACCAGGGCAGGAGTCTGCCCCAAGTGCCTGGTGAGGTCACGGGGAGCGTCGCCGGCCGTGGCCGTGCAGACGTAAAGAAACGCGGGCAGCAGAACAGCGAGAGTCTTCATGATTCCCCCCTCGAGAAGGCAGACTTCGCAATCGTGGCCGTCACATTCGTTGGAGTCCAGGCTTCAGCCTGCCGCTCGTCGGATGAGCGAGTTCCCTCTTCACCGCAGGCTGAAGCCTGGACTCCAACGACGGCATTACGGTCGCGACGGGCAAGCGCCGTGGCGCCCGCATTATCGCAGACGGGGGGCAGATTGCCAGCTACGCTTCAAGGAGAAAAGAAGACGCAGGAAACGGAGATATGAGCAGGCTCACTTCTCACTCTTCTCGCCGGCCTCCGGCTTCTTCTCTTCAGCTTCCGGCTTCTCGATCGGCGTGTCTTCCAGGTTTCCCCACTCGCTCCAGCCGGGATAGTAGTTTCCCGCGTTCTTCGCACCCATGAGTTCCAGAGCGAACACCATCACCGAAGCCCGGCCGCCGGACTGGCAATGACTGGCCGTGGGCTGGTTGATGTCGATCCCGGCTTCGTCGAACAGCTTGCGAAGTTCCTCGGGCGACTTGAACCGGTCCGTCTCGGGATCGACCAGGTTGACCCAGTCGAGATGCCTGGCGCCGGGAATGTGTCCGCCGCGGAGATTCTTCTTCAGATCGATTCCGCAATTCTCGTCGTTACTGCGGGTATCGATGATCTGAAAGCGATGATCTTTGATCGCTCTCAGCACCTGAGCCTTGCTGACGAGTCGTCTCTTGGCAGGTGTCGCCTTGAATTCCGCGGCCTCCGGAGCCGGCGTCGCCTCCGTACTGACAGGCAACTTCTTGGCGTTCCATGCCTTCCATCCGCCGTTGAGAAGCCGCGCGTCGCTCACGCCCCAATAGCGGAGAATCCACCAAATCCGGCCGGCTTCCTTGCAGGCCGAACCATCGTAGGCAACGACGGACGATTCGGGACCGATCCCCAGGCCGCCGATTCGTTTGCTCCAAGCTTCCGCGTCGCTGCCGTCGCCAAAGGCGTCCTTCCACTCGTCGTGATCGACGCGAATCGCGCCCGGGATGTGCCCCTCGTCATAGGCCTCCTGGCTACGCACGTCGAGAATCACAAACTGGCCCGGTTTTGCCTTGGCAAGGCGGCCCGGCTCGATCAGCAGTCGGGGACGAGGATAGGACGCTGTTTCGGCCGCCTGAACGAGAGTAACGCAAAGCACGGCAATCACAAGAGACAGAGCGTAGAATCGTCGCATAGGGTATTCCTCATAGTGTTGGTCAGTCCGGCTACCAGAATCAGCCGCCAGCAGGACCCGCTCGTTCGACCCCCGGATCTCAGTCCGTGGGATCCGAAACCCGGATCCCGCATACCAGAATGTCGTGAACGGGTGCCAACGCAATTCTCGCAGCTCCGCGAGCCGGTTCAAGTGTTGAAGCAGGCGGCCAGCCAAAGAACAACCTGATCTGAACGGCATTCGGTGACTGGTCCCTTCTACGGCCCCTCGCCCAGGTGCTCAACGTTCACACGCTTCAGGGGGGCCGGAGAACGACCTGAGTTCAACACATTCACAAGATCTTCGCGAGCGTGGACTACTCTTGCAGCTTCTCGATTACCCATCGATCAAAGCGGACCCAGCGAACGACGTCTTTGGAGCCGCTCTGGGTGAAGAGGGCGAAACGGGGTTGGCCTTTGGCCTCGAAGGCGAACTTGTCGCAGTTCGACCACTCGTCGCCGTCCTTGAGCCGCCACTGGCCGGTCACGCCGTCGGATTCGACTTTGAGGCGGAGTTCCAGATTGGCCGCGGGGACCTCGATCTTGCTGATGACCTTGCCGCGGCCGCCGACTTCCCGGGCCAGAACGATGTACATCTTGCCTTCGATCTGTTCGCTGATGAGTTTGACGAAATCGTCGTCGTCGATGTACCAGAGCAGACCGGCCTGTTCGTACTTCTCCTTGGGCTCGTGGGCCACAGTCACGCGGGCAGCCATATCTTGAGTGGGAAGGGCCTTGAAGAGGAGAACGTTCTTGGCGTTGTTGTGACCCCAGACTCCGCCCGGCTGCGAGCGGACGATCAGCTTGCCGTCTTCGATCCGCCACTCGTTCTTGTCTTCGCGAACCCACTCCATGCCGGCGTGCAACTTTCCGTCAAATGTCTCTTCCAACAACACCTTGCCGTCGGCGGCGGCTAGTAGGAACAGGCTCGAGAGAATCAGTGAAGAAGTCATCATGGTCGTTGGTCTCCGTTGAAGAGGTGGCTATGTGGACCTCGAAGGGTGTTGTGGAACGCCTCTGCTGTGGATAACCAGTTTACGGACTTGATCCTCTGCCTGCCAGCGGTTTTCCCGACGCGCTTGGCATCGGCTCGTGCACAGTGCCTGCAATGCCGGCAGGCCGGTCGTGGACTGGATACTTGCACCCCGTGCCGCACTCTGCGAGAATTCAGCCCGCACTTGCCTTGAGGGCCACCGCTTCGGTAGGTGGAAAAAGCTTAGGTTTGATATGGTTATTCACTGGGGTTGCCAATACGTTCTCGGAGAACCAGTCATGAAACGGCTGAGTGTCTTTTCTATTCTCGTGTTCTTGTGTGCGTCCGTTGTCGCGGCCGACGGCTTGGACGAACTGGCCAGGCCGCACGAAGGACGGAGCATGCGGTCGACGTCGACCGCGGTGGACGAGAACGGCGACTATGCCCATAGCAACAGCGACAACTCGCGAGTCGCCCCGGGCGCAACGAAGGTCGTTCTCGACGCCGAGGGGCCCGGCGCGATCACTCATATCTGGTTCACGTTCCTGGCTCCCGAGCCGCATCCCTGGGCAAAGGAAGGATCGGCGAATCATCAGGAGGTCCTGCTGCGGATCTACTACGACGGAAAGGAGCGACCCGGCGTCGAAGCTCCCTTGGGCGACTTCTTCGCCAATTCGTTCGGCAAGCGCAGCGAGGTGATCAGCGTGCCCGTGGTGGTCGAGGACGCCGATTCCTACAACTGCTTCTGGCGGATGCCGTTTCGCAAGTCGGCCCGGATCGAGCTTGTCAATCAGAGCGAGAAGAAGTTGAACCTGCTCTACTACAACGTCGACTGGATCAAGCTGGACTCGCTTCCGGAAGACACGCCCTACTTCTACGCCCAGTACCGTCAGGAGTATCCGCTCGGGCAGGGCGAGGACTACGTGATTCTCGACACGAAGGGCAAGGGCCATTATGTGGGGACCGTGCTGTCGGTCCGCACGCGGAGCCCCTCGTGGTTCGGCGAGGGGGATGAGAAGATCTACATCGACGGCGAGAAGAAACCCTCGATCTGGGGCACGGGCACAGAAGACTACTTCCTGTCGGCCTGGGGGCTGAAGACGACCAGCACGCCCTACTTCGGTACGCCTTATTTCGACCAGTGGGGCATCGTGGGCGGACACACCAGCGCCTACCGCTGGCACATCCACGATCCGATCGTGTTCAACGAATCGATCCGGTTCACCATCGAGCACTGGGGCTGGATCTCGTCGGACGAGAATCCCAAGCACGAAACCAACAGTTGGAACGAGCGGCAGGACGACTTCTCGAGCGTAGCCTTCTGGTACCAGACCGGCGAGCCGACCTTCGCGGCCCGGGCGCCCGACGCCAAGGAGCGTACGCTGCCCAACCTCGACCTGGTCTTTCCCGCCACCCCGTATGTCGACGAGAAACACCACGGCCCCGGCGAGGCACGGGTTCAGACGAACCTCGGCTTCTTCCCCGGCGGGCAGCTCCTTTATCGTGCCGAGCAGTCCGAGGGCGCCTGGGTGGAGATCCCCTTCACGGTGAAGGAGAAGGAACCGCGGCGGTTGTTGATCCGGGGCACGCGGGCGGGGGACTACGGCCGCTACCAGGCCCATCTGAACGGCGTCAAGATCGGGCGGCCCATCGACATGTATCACGAGGGGGTCTCCGACTGGGAATGGCACCTGCTCGACTTCTGGCCGGAGCCGGGCGACTACACGCTTCGCCTGGAGTGCGTGGGCAAGAACCCCAAGTCGACCGGTTACTTCCTGGGCGTCGAATCGGTTCGCCTGCGAGAGCGCCGACCGCGGGTGAAGGAGTGGGCCTGGGACAAGGACAAGGACTGGCGCGAAGAGCCGATTCTGTATGATTGAGCCTGCTGCGTAGTTGCTTCTCGCATAACGACTTGCGTCTCTCTCTGAGCATCAGCTGCGCCCCGTTTCTCTCGGGGCGATGGGCCTCTTCTGCGCGTTCGGGTCAGGTAAGCCGGAGAAGGTTTTCCGGCTGATCCGGTTCTGCCGAAAGTCCGGGTAATTCGCGGTGTACGCAATTTTTGGAGGATTCGGAAGGTTGCGACGATATCGATTGCAGCGGTCGTGTCTGTAGTGCGGACATACCCCGCGGGGACTAGTTGAGGCTAGTGAACTGAGGGCGCAGATCGATGGCAAGACGATCCGTTTCTATCGTTGCATTGATGCTTGTGTGGATATCTACCTTGAGTGCCACGGCAGGCGAGAACGGCTATCAGGACCGAATCCGGCAGCTTGAGTCGGAGACGGCCGAGCTTCGCGGTCAACTGGAAGAGCTTCGCGAGTCGGTTGGCAGTACGCCCAAGGCGGGGCAAGCCCGCAACCCAACCTTCACAAACATGCGCGCACCATGCGAACAAATCCAGCACAAAGACTCTAAGACATCGCTGGCGGGATACAACAACGACATCTCCCTGCCGGGCGACGAGGCAGCGGCGATCATGGAAAGCCTGCGGCCGGAGATCGCTGCAGAAGCGAAGAAGGCCGCCTGGACGAAGGGCGACTTCAAGATCGTGCCCTACGGTTTCCTGTGGACCAGCATGATTTCGCAGACGTCGCGGACCACGCCGGGGTCCTACACGCTGTGGGTGCCTTCTGCCGACGAGCAGGGGGAAAGCGCATTCATCCTCGACGCCCGGCGTACGCGGCTGGGCTTGAACGTCGAGGGACCGCGGATTCCTTACTTCTGCTGTGCCAAGAGCGGGGGGACGGTGGAGATCGACTTTCAAAGCCCCGTTACCAGCGATTTTGAGAACCGGGCGACGGTCCAACTCCGCCACGCCTATTGGGAGGTCCAGGACGAATCGTTCCGCTTCCTGGTCGGACAGAACTGGGACATCGTTTCGCCCTTGTATCCGAGCACGCTCAGTTACTCGGTCGGATGGGACGGCGGCAACATCGGCTACCGGCGACCCCTGGTTCGGTTCGACCGGCATTTCTATCCGTCGAGCACGTTGAAGCTGACCGGAGAAATCGGCGTGGCGGCCGACATCGTGAGCGATCTGGCAACCGCAACCGGCGTGCGCCGCGAACCAAGCGACTGGCCCGTCATCGAAGGCCGCATCGCGGCCACCCTCGGACAGCGAGGCGAAGGCTGCCGAAATGTGGTCATCGGTTTCTCCGGGCACGTGGGCGAACAGGGGTTCGACTTCCTTAACACGCTTCCCGCGAGTCTCAATCCGCTCGGCCTGCCGCCGCAAGACGACGTGCGTCTTCTGACCTGGTCGATGAATATGGACGTTCTCATACCCGTCTCCGATCGATTGACCTTCAAGGGCGAGTACTTCAACGGTGCGAACCTGGGGACCTTCCTGGGCGGCATTGGGCAGGGTGTATGCCCCTGCCTGCGGAAATCGATCCGGGCCAACGGCGGCTGGATGGAGTTGGGTTACGACGTCACGTCGCGGTGGCACATGATCACCGGGTTCGGCATCGACGATCCGAACGTGGAGGCCGACGCCCTGTTCGGCCGCCGCTACAACCAATTCATTTTCAGCAACATGAACTACGACCTGACCAAGAAGTTGAACGTGGGGCTGGAGATCACCTTCTGGAAGACCCTCTACTATGAAACCCGCCCCGGCCTGACCGAGCCTGCGCCGGGCGAATCGACCGTGTTCGAGTTCGTGGCCAAGTATGGGTTCTAGTCACTGGGGGTCAGAAAAGGGGTCAGGACTCATTTGCCGGAACGGCCCGCAGGGTGCTTCGCACAAATGAGTCCTGACCCCTTTTCTGGCCCTGATCGGAGTATTGGAATGTTGAAGTACTTGATTGCCGTCTGTCATTGGATCCGCAAGGCCGTTCATGGGATTCTTCAACCATTGCTTGTTCCGCCGGTCCCACCTTACCCGGTGCCTGTGAGGCTTGAGGCCAGAACGGAGTCCTATCGGCCGGCCGGCAATCGATCGACGGGCTACTCCAGGATCCACCCGCCGTCGACGACGCAATTGTGACCGGTGGAGGCGGCACTGGCATCCGAGAGGTAGAAGAGGATGTGACAGGCCACGTCTTCCGGCGAGATCTGGCGGTCGATCGCCTGGACCTTGTGGAGCGTGGCCAGATGCGTCTTGCGATCCTCCTCGTCGGTGAAGTATTCTTCCACCTGCCGCTCGGTGAAGATCCAGCCGGGGGTGACGGTGTTGATGCGGATACCATCGGCCCCCAACTCGCGGGCAAGTCCGGTCGTCAGGCCCAGAATGCCCGCCTTGGTGGCCGAGTAGATCGATCGCTTGAGTAGCCCCAACCGATAGTTGATCGACGACACATTGACGATCGCCCGCCCCCGGCCGCGGCGCAGCAGGGGAACCGCACGCCGGATGACCAGGTAGTAGCCCCGCAGGTTCAGATTCACCAGGTCATCCCAGCGGTCGGCGTCGCCTTCTTCCAGGGAGTACTTCGGATCGTAGCCGGCCACGTTGACCACGTAGTCGAGACTGCCGTGCTCGGCCGCGATCCGATCGAACGTGCTCTCAATCGCTGCGGCGTCGGATAGATCGCACATCTCGTGCGTGTAGCGATCGTCGCCGGAGAATCGGCTCTCACCGCGGGCCAGCCCAATCACTCGGGCGCCCTGATCGAGCAACATGCGGCAGACGGCCCGGCCGATGCCCTGGGTTGCCCCGGTAACGACGGCAAGCCGGTCCTGAAAGTCGTCGAATTGAATCATGGTGGTGCTCGGTGCGGGGTGTCAAAGTAGCACCACCATACCAGCAAACGGCTTGGTTGTCGAAACGGGGCGACGCCAAATCGGTGACGCGATCGCTGAATTCCGCTAGAATGCCGGCACGTTCGGCATAGGCTCTGCGACGAATTCGTTTAACCCGCTGCCGTAGGCGAGGCTTTTCGGCGATCATGGCGGGCGGTTAGAAGCAACCGCGCAGGCCTCGCCTACGGCAGCGGGTTAAACTCACATTCCGCTACCTGATGTTTTTCCAAAAGGGGGGTTGCGCCCTTCGTCGAAGTCCGTCATTTTACAGGCATGAATGGAACAACCTGGTATGGAAATCAAACGGACGCG
>Ga0209723_1003793_pt1 | contig 17740 bp, 14 predicted proteins | sample BiotimSIPDNA_2_FD_185750 | JGI IMG/M metagenome (GOLD analysis project Ga0209723, IMG submission 185750) | Anaerobic biogas reactor microbial communites from Washington, USA - Biogas_R2 time_0 SIP DNA (SPAdes) (version 2) | ecosystem: Engineered > Bioreactor > Anaerobic > Unclassified | place... | reverse complement strand
ATTCAAATTATAACCCTTTCGGTTAGGAGTTGATTTTATAAGTTGTTTTTTGTTTACCCTTATAAAATAAGTATTCCCAGCCGCAAAGGGTTTACTTTTTAGGAAAATAATCGCTCAATTCAGGTTGAAGTTGGAAATCTGATTAATGAACCTCTGAATGAACAGGAAAAGATATTAAGAAAGCTTGTAGGCAAAGGAGAATCTTTCAGTCTGATAATACTTACAGATGAAAACAATAAAGAACGGGCAAGAGTTTCTCGTTTCTCGAACTATTATTCTGCCAATTTAATCAAATACAGTCCTGAACGATTGATGTCAGATGCAAATGGTTCCAAGGTGTATGTCAGCAATGTCTGGATAGACCAGAATACATGTGAGCCCATGATGACTATTGGTGTCCCTGTAACGGATCTGTTTGGTGATATTAAGGGGGCGATCATAGCTGTTACAAATCTGAAATTTATGTGGGATTTGATGAAGGAAATTGAAATAGGTAAAGATGGATTAGCGTATATCATCGATAAAAACAGTACATTGATAGCATTCAGTGATATCAGCAGGGTTCTTAAAGGGGAAAATGTAGGCCAATTAAAAGAGGCTAAAGATTTTATTTTTGGTGATTCTGCTTCCCATGATAATCGATTTGAAATAACACGCGGTATATTGGGGAAATACTCGGTTACTACTCATGTACATCTCAATTTTCCGGATTGGGCAGTTGTGATTGAATTACCTGTTATGGAAGTATATGAACCTCTCATAAAAGGTATAATCGTTTCTGTTTTTTCAATGATATTGTGTTTTTTTGTTGCAGTATGTGCAGGCAAATATCTTTTAAAAAAAATATCACAACCGGTTAAAGAACTGAGTGATGCTGCAAAAAAAATCAGTGATGGAAACCTGAATACAACTGTGATTGTAAAATCTGATAATGAAATTGGTGAACTTGCTTTCAATTTCAATGAGATGATTAAAAAATTGCGAAAATCAACAACGTCAATTAAAAATTTACATTCTGAAATTGCCGAACGTGAGAAAATAGAAGAGAAACTCAGAGAAAGTGAAGAAAAGTTCAGGACACTAAGCATCTCTCTTCCAATAGGTGTTATGCTTCTGAAAAAAAATGGTACCGTTTTATTTACCAATCCGCAATGGGAAAAAATATTTGACAAAAATGAAGTGGAGAAGATCTGGAAGGGATGGGATTCATTCATTTTTGGTGACAGTTTACAAAAAGTTGAAAAAGCCTGGGGTAAGCTGTTAAGCAGCAATGAAATGTTTTCAGAGGAATTATGTATAATGGGACCGCAACAGGAAGAGGTCTGGCTTAATATTAAAGGGGTTGCAATAAATTCTGAAAAAGACACTAAAATACTGGTTATAGCTGAAGATGTAACCAATCGAAAGCAGGCTGAATTTGAAGCCGAGCGTTCGCGCATGAAACTGATAAGCTCAGAAAAACTTGCCGGCATTGGTCAGCTTGCAGCCGGTGTAGCTCATGAAATAAACAATCCTGTGGGATTTGTTCTTGGTAATTCAGAAATGTTAAAAGAACATTATGATGCAATAATGAAGTATGTAGGCTGTTTGGAAATTTTAGTCAACAATGATGAAATATCCAAAAAAAGGAATGAATATGAAATGGATTATATACTTAATGATGTTCGTGTAATTCTGGATGATAATCTTAATGGTTTGCACAGGATTGTAGAGATTGTAGCAAATCTTAAAGATTTTGCAAGAGTTGAACAGAGTAATGCATTTGTTGATGCTGATCTTGAGGAAAATTTGAATATTACAATCAAGATAGCAAATAACTCGATAAAATATCAGGCAGATATAAAAAAAGAATATGGTAAAATCAGCCCTGTTTATTGTAATATAAGTGAAATAAATCAGGTTTTTCTGAATATGATTATTAATGCAGCCCAGGCGATTAATGAAAGTCATGGTTCCCGAAAAGGGCTTATTACGATAAAAACAAGTGAAGATGAAAATAACGTGTACTGTTCATTCGCAGATGACGGTCCGGGCATTTCTGAGAAATATAGAACAAAAATATTTGAACCTTTTTTTACTACAAAACCGGTTGGAAAAGGAACCGGACTGGGTCTTAATATCGCATGGGATATAATTGTCAACAAACATGGAGGTGACATCATTGTTGAAACTGAACCCGGGAAAGGAACTTGCTTTACAATCAGACTTCTCAAAGGGAGAAATGTAAGCTGATGGCAAAACAAATTTTAATCGTTGATGATGAAAACAGTGTTACACGATATCTCTATAGAACTCTTCGTGATGAGAAATATGCTCTTCACATTGCCAACTGTGGTAAACAGGCACTCAAAGTTGTCAGAGAAAATCATATAGACATGGTAATAACTGATCTTAAAATGCCCGGGATGACCGGATACGAACTATTAAATAAAATAAAAGAACTGTATCCGGAAATAATAAGAGTGGTATTAAGCGGTGATTCGGAGGAAAGTCGCGTAATCAAGATTGTTTCCGATACAACTGCATGTTTATATCTGATCAAACCGATCAGTAATGAAGTATTGAGGGAACAGATAGAGAACCTGTTTTCTAAATATTCCAGGAAAGAAGAACTGGTTGTGAAAAAACTATAACCAAATCAGACGAGTCTTTTACGCGGGGGGCATCTTTTAGAATTATGAATCGGGGTTGGGACTCGGAATTCAGGGTCGGTATCGATTTTGAAAACTCTGTTTTTATGATTCGATGCCGATATCGAAAAAAGACAAGGTAGAGATGACCTTCACAGCCATAAACCCTTTCTGTGTTAGTGGACGGTTGCGCAGGCTATCGTTAATTAATTGTCTCCATTCAGGAATAAGTTAAATATTATTTGATGAGATCGATTCTAATATTGTAAAATTGATAAATAGATATACATCTATTCGGAGGAATGATGATACATAAAATTTTGTTTGTTGATGATGAAGAAGCATTGTTGAGTTCAATAATGCGGTCTCTTCGTAATGCACCGTATACGGTTGAAACTGCTGTTAATGGTGAACAGGCTTTGAAAAAACTTATGACAGATCAAATATCAGTTGTTATTTCAGATATGCGTATGTTAGATATGGATGGAAATGAATTTTTGGAAAAGGCACAAAAAGTATGCCCGGATGCAGTGTATATGGTACTTTCCGCATATTCAGATATTGATAGTGTGATGAAAGCTGTCAATGAACAGCATGTCTGGAGGTACATAACAAAACCATGGCAGAAAGAAGACTTAAAACTGGCTATTAAAAATGCAATTGAGATTTTTGAACACCGAAAAATAAAAAAAGACCTGGTAATTCAGCTTGAGAATAAAAACAGGAAGTTGAATGAGCTAAACAGTATTCTTGAGCAACGGGTAAGAGAAAGAACAAAGCAACTAAAATCAAAAAACGAAATTTTGCAAATGCTTGTTGAAGATGTTGATATCAATAATATTTTAAAAAAGGCGTGTATGGCAATATCAGAACAGCATCAAGTAAGTTCGGTTTACATAAATGTACCATTCCTAAATAGTACAATTTCAAACTCTTCGCGGAAATTTACGAAAAATTTAACGAAAATTCTTGAAGAGTGTAATCGTGATAGAAAAGAGATAATAAAAAAAACAGGAATTGGAATTCCTTTACTGAAAAATGATCTGTTTCTTGGTACAATACTTATTGGAAGCAAAAAATGTTTGAATGAATCGTTTGCAGATAAAGATGACAGCTTTATTTCCACTACGATAATATGTTTAATGCATGCCTGGAATCTTCATAAAATGGATGAATTATTGAACGAATTAAACTATAATCAATAACTATGTTTTCCGGTAAAAACTTTTGTGTTGGAACAGTTCAGGAATATCTGTTTGATAGCAGGACCCCAAATTTATTATTGCATATGAAAATCAAAAATGATAACTGTACTGAAAAAAAATTGCTGATCAGAATTGCTCTCGAAAGGTTAAATAGTAAATGAGTACTGAAGTAATAGAAAATAAACTGGAGAGTATTGAAAATTTACCATCGCTTCCGATTGTTCTCCGTCAGCTTCAAAAAGTTATTTATAACCCTAACAGTAGTATGCCTCAAATTGCTGCTATTGTTGCAAAAGATCCGGCTCTTGCATCCAGGGCAATACGCCTGGTGAATTCTGCATTCTATGGACTGTCTAAACGTGTTACCTCAATTCCGAATGCGATTATTATTCTTGGATTGAATACTCTGAACAGTCTCATGATCGGATTGACTGTCATTAAATTTTTCAAGAATTCAAAACAGGCAGGATTTGATCAGCAGAAATTCTGGGAACATTGTTTCGGCACAGCCTTGATATCCAAACACCTTGCAGATGCCGGAGGAAAAAAGATTGATGATGATGTATTCGTAGCTGGATTATTGCATGATGCAGGCAGGCTTGTTTTGGACCAGTATCTTCACGATGATTTTATGGAAGCTGTTTATATGACCAAATCAACATCAAAAACACTTTCAGAATGCGAAAAAGAAGTTATCGGTTTTGACCATTCTGAAGCAGGAGCATGGTTATCGGCCAAGTGGGGACTTCCGGAAATATTTTCAGTTACAATGGGTTACCACCACAATGAATCATCATTGCCTGAGAATTTTAAAGATTACCAGCAAATATTAAGAATCGTTAGTGCGGCAAATCTGCTTTGCACAATCGCCGGTATCGGTACAAGCGGCGAAATACTTAGAAAAGATAAAATTACACCCGAGATGTTATCAATAGATGGAATCGGCATCGATAAAATCAAAGCCATTATTGAAACTACCCGTACAGAATTAAAAAATACGATAGATGAATGGAACAAAATATTGTAAAACGAAATTATCATACACTAACTCAAAACAATTTTCAGCAGGTAAATATGGCAAACCCCAATGTATTTAATAATGAGCATAATAAAGAATCTGATCTGATTGATGAGAAATTATTGGAATCATTTTTGGAAAAAGCAGAAAAAGAGATCTCTCAGATTGAAATGCAGGAGTTCGTGAATGGAGTCTCCAGTGAGGAACTTGAAGAGAAGGGTTTTATTGGAAGTAAAGATATCAAAAAATATGAGCCACACTCCAACAGTGTAACCGAACTGGGAATTGAATTTGAAGAAAACGTGGAATACACTGACAAAAAAGGGAACGATATCTCTGAAATAAAACTGGAATCGGTTCTGTATCTTCCTGATGTAAAGGCTGGTAATAAAATAGCAAAAAGAAACCTTTCTTCAGATATTAAAAAAACTTCCTCTCAAATAACGAATCTTGTACACAATGAAACCTATAATGAAAAGTCAAATATTGATATCAGGATGGAGGATGGGGTTGTTTTCTTCGTTTCTAAAGTAAACGGGAAAGTAATCCTGTTTAATGGAGTTCCGTATATAATACCGAGTGACAAGGATGGATACTGTATCGTAAAGGTATCTTCTGATAATATGCGGGTTACGGTAGATATGTATCCAAGTATGGGAAACGGTAAGGAACTGACTTTTGAAGAAGTGATGCGGGAACTGAAAAGACTGGGTGTCAGTAAGGGGATTTTACGTTCGGATATTTATGACTATATTGAAAAAGTGCAGACAACAGGTGCAGTGCTGAATGATTTGTTGATCGCTGAAGGTAAAAATGCGAGAGATGGACAGGATGCCGATATTGAATACTTTTTTCAAAAAGAGAAAATTGAAGATGATTTCAGCATTTTGCCTGATGGAAGAATAGATTATCGTAAAAAAACCAATATATCTATAGTTAAAAAAGGTGATTTATTGGCCAGAATCGGTACTCCTCAAACTGGTGAAGATGGGTTTAATGTTCTGGGGCAGACTATCATAGCCAGGGAGGGAGGTGTTCCGGTTTTAATTGCAGGAGAAAATGTTAGCACTTCAAAAGATGAAAAGGAATATTTTGCTGAATGTGACGGACAGGTTTCGTCCAATGGTAAAGTTCTGAATGTATTCAGACACTATTATGTAGATGGAGATGTCGATTACAGAACCGGAAATATCGATTTTAATGGTAATGTCACGATTAAAGGATCGGTACTTGAGGGATTTGAAGTTGAGGCTTCTGGTGATATAATCATAATGAAAAGCATAGAGTCTGCAAAAGTTACTGCCGGACGTGATCTGAAAGTTTTGGGAGGTATAATAGGCAGAAATGGAAACAAAATAGTATCCTGTGGAAGGGATTTGACCACATCTCACTTGCAGAATGCCCAAATTGAAGTACAAAGAGATATTTTTATAGGGAATTCATGTATTCAAAGTACAGTATATTGCAACGGTAAAATGTATTTACAAAAACAAAATGGTGTTGTAATAGGAGGAGTTGTAAATGCTTTGTGCGGAATTGAAGCCAAAACTATTGGTAATGTAATAGGAACAAAAACGGAAATCGTTGTCGGGAATGACTTTTTAATGCAGAAAACAACTATGGAAATTCGTAAAACACTGAAAATCTACAAAGATAACCTGCAAAAAATCGACACTGTTTTATCTCCAATCATGAAACATATACAAAACCGTATTCCGATTAGCATGGAGAAGAAAAACAGATTAATGATGATAGTTGGTAGAAGAAAGCAGATCAAGAAAAATATGGAAATTATGAATTGGAAACTTAAAGATATCGAAGAGCGTGTTCATGCTGACATTACTGCTGTTGTAAAGGTCAGCGATACGATGTTTCCAGATGTGACAGTGCGAATAAATGATCGTGTAAAGGTGATTACTGAACCCTGTCATCACATTACAGTTTATTATAATAAACTTAACCAGGAACTGGATATAGGTCCGTTTTAAATAGATCCATAGAATATTCAATTCATTAATTGATTCCAAATCCCGATATACATTTACAACACGGGTTACCAGCTCTTATTTTTGACAACAACGGTGATCCTGACTTGATTAATTGATTATACAGCGTAAGATTTGCTGATAACGGGTTGATATCTGTCTTAGCTTCAGGTATTTTATACACCTGTATTTTTAATGAGAATCATTTCAAAATGCATATCCTGTATCCGATAGTTTTGCTATAATTACCGGATTCTTTTCGGGACTCCCTCAATACACCATTAATTTAAAGCTTGATGACTAACAGACGTCCCATGCACGTATTTAGAATTTATTTCAAAAACCAGGACAATAACAGGTATGAATAGAGCAGAAGAACTTGGTACCGGAAAAATAGGTTCTTTGTTATCAAAATTTTCACTTCCGGCAATAGTCGGGATGGTAGTTAATTCGTTGTATAATGTTGCAGACAGGGCTTTTGTTGGCAAGGGAGTTGGTTCACTTGCAATTGCAGGAATAACAGTTTCTTTTCCGGTGATGCTGGTCTTAATGGGATTCGGGATGCTTATTGGTTTGGGAGCTAATTCACTGATATCAATAAGATTAGGTGAAAAGAAAAAATCCGAGGCAGAACTGATCCTTGGAAACTCCATAGTTTTGTTGATTATTGTAACCATTCTTTTAACAACAGGCGGACTCATTTTTCTTAAACCGTTACTTGATCTATTTGGCGCAAGTCCTTCCGTATTACCCTACGCTTCAAGTTACCTGAAAATCATCCTGATTGGATCAATATTCCAGCATGTTGGTTTTGGTATGAATAATTTCATCAGAGGTGAAGGTAATCCAAAGGTTGCAATGTTTACCATGCTTATTGGTGGAATATTAAACATAATACTCGATCCTTTGTTCATATTTGTTTTCAAGTGGGGGATTGAGGGAGCTGCAGCTGCAACTGTAATATCACAGATGGTTTCGGCAATATGGGTTTTATCGTATTACTTTAGTGGAAAAAGCCTTTTAAAAATCCATTTTAAAAATTTTAAACTTAACTGGAATGTTGTAAAGTCAATTTTTGTACTTGGTTCAGCTCCATTTTCGATGCAGATTGCGGCCAGTATGGTAAACACATTACTTAATAAACAGCTGAGCTATCATGGGGGGGATCTGGCCCTTTCAGCAATGGGGATAGTGTTTAGTATCGGGATGTTATTCCTTATGCCTATTTTTGGAATAAACCAGGGTGCTCAACCTATTATAGGATATAATTATGGGGCCAGACAGTTTAATCGGGTTAAAAAAACACATCTTTTGGCATCAGTTGCAGCAACAGTTATAACCACAACCGGTTTTTTTGCAGCAATCTTTTTACCGGAAGTAATCATTGGTTTTTTTAACAGTGATGATAGTGATTTAATAGAATTAGGCAGTCATGCAATGCGGATATTTTTATCCATGTTTCCAATTGTAGGTTTTCAGATTGTGACCTCAAACTATTTTCAGGCAGTTGGAAAACCGCATCAGGCAATGCTTCTGAGCCTTTCCCGTCAGGTACTTCTTTTAATTCCCTTTCTATTTATTTTACCGGGAATCTGGGGACTTAATGGAGTTTTTGCATCCGGACCTGCAGCTGATTTCGGGGCTTCACTTCTTGCTGGAACCCTTTTTTACTTTGAAATGAAAAGCCTGCAACGAAAACATGATGCAACGGAGTAACTGGAATGAAATTGTTACTCCGCTTGAACATGTAAAAAAATCAGACTTTAATTGCTTTAGCTCTGGATCTCAGTATAAAAGACTGCACAACTGTTACAATATTTGATGCTACCCAGAAAAGGCCAATTCCTGCAGATATCTTCCATAAGAAAAAACCGGTGATTAATACAGGAAGCCAGTTCATGAAACTGTTTTGCTGTAAAGGTTGAGGTCCTGTTTTAGTTGAAAGCCATACAAGGGCAGATCCAATAATCGCAAGAAAGAAATCAGGACGTGCCAGGTCACTGATCCATAAGAAAGCTGTTCCGGAGAAAGATAACTCCCTGATAATTGCAATCATCCCGAGAACCAGAGGTAATTGAAGCAGGCCGCTGAGTAAACCAGACTTATCCAGAAGAGGCAGATTGTGTTTTTTGTAAAGATTAAGAGTTTCCTGCGACATTTTTTGTGGATTATCTCTATATTGAGCCTTTATTTTTTCAAGCTTTGGCTGCAATTTTTTCATTCGTGCCTGGTGATGAAGCGAACGGGTTGAATATTTAATTGTCAATGGAAGCAGAGCAAATCGGAGAATAAGTGTCGTTAACAATATAACCAGGCCAATACTGCCAAATACTGTAGTTAGTGAAGAAAAGTATCCGGTTAATAATTGTATCAGATTCGAAAACATGTAATTAAAAACTCCTTTGGTTGAAACTGTCATATTACGGTTCATCGATCTGTTTATGTTTCAGTTTCTGGTGGGGCAACGATATTTTATGAGCATTGAAATACGGGAATCCTGAATGAAATTACACAGTATGGTCTGAATGCAGATTGTCAAGTCAGCATTACAGCATGTTAACAGTGATCACCCGGGATTAGTTTGTTCAATTTACAGAAACTGTTTCGAAGTGATATTAAAACGGGTATCCTAATGCAAAGTAGATATTTCCATCAAAACGTCCATTACGGTCAAGTTTAATTCCATAATCAATCCTGAGTGGAAAAGATGGAATTCTCAGAAACAAACCAATACCGGCGGACCAGCGAAGGTCATAAAGAGAAAATGAACCAGGTGAAGTCCATATCTTGCCTGCATCAATAAACACTTCACCATTTAGTACTCTGTAAACAGGGAAAATTATATTTGCAACGTTCAGGATTAATGCGAATCTGCCACCTGTTATCTCACCAGTTGATGGTGAAATCTCATCTTCATCATAACCTCTTACTGGTCTTACCAGACCGAAACCTGCCCTGAATAGTTCCGATGGGGAAACGCCCTCTGTTGGGCCATAGCTGTTTATAAATCCTAAGTACAATGCTGAGCCGGTAATAAGATTGCCATTGAAAAAAGTGCGGTAGCTGCGAAGATCTGTTTGAATTCTGAAAAACTGATTACTCCACGACATCCATGGCCCTGCAAGCTCTCCGGTTAATGTTGCTGCTATTGCATTTCCAGGAAACAGAAGCGAATATCTGGTATCTCTGCGCAGGCTTGAGCCAAAAAGCAATGTGTTTGTTATTGAAGTATTAATCAGTGAATTACTTTCCGGTTCTGTTATAAAATGCTGGTTTTTATATGAAGTCCAGATTCTATAAGAATTATATATTCTGGCTATCCCACCTATTCCAAATGTAGCTCCGCTGATAACTTCTTTGTATGTATCCCAATCATACCTGTTGATATACCCTCTGATGTTGGCTGATACAGGAGCCGATAAAAACCATGGATAAGTATAAGATAGATATGCACCTGTCGAAACGAAAGAAACTTGTGCTGACAGTGAAGCTGTATGGCCAAGTCTGAAAAGGTTCTGGTGAGCAAAAACCAGATTGCCAAAAAGTCCCTCTATTGAGCTGTAACCGCCTCCTATCTGTAAATTGATCATATTTGCTTCTTCAACCTGAATCAATATCGGTGCTTCTACTGAATCGAGTTCTGTATAGATAAGAACGGTATCAATCGGTTCAATTGTAACATAAGAAAATAATCCGGTATTATATATCTGTCTGATTGAGAGTAGAATTTCTGAAGGAGTGAGTTTCTGACCCTGATTAAAAAGCAGCTCACGTTTAACTACAACTGGTTTAACCAGCTCAAGACCAAAGATTTCGATATCACCAGCAAGAACAACGGGGCCTTCGTACACGAAATAGTAAATATTTAGAGAGTTTTGTTCATTGATACGAGTGAAGTTTTGTACTTCAGCGAAAAAATGTCCTTTTGAATAGAGACTGTCTGTAATAATATCTGAACTATTGTTGTAAAGGGCAGAATCGAAACGGTTGCCTTCCTTAAGAGGAAGAATACTCTTATACCAGGAAGTATCGAACCTTGTATTGCCCTCTATAAATATTGAATCAATTAATGGCTGCGTATCATCGACAAGAAGTTGTGATGATTGTGTTATAATTGAGTTGTTGTTTTGCAGAATGGAACCAGTGCATGCCAGAGTGAGAATGAAGAACAATAAGGGCATTTTCATGGTTAATGCGGTTTCTGGTAACTGTATCAGTTCGGGAAGTTATCTGTTCAGATTATTAGAGTAGTCAAATTTTGTACCAGTCTGATTGTAAGCAATATTGAGGAAATCAAAAAAAGAGACTGCCTGTTAAGGTGATCGCCTTAAAGTCGTTGGCGAGACCAATGATGAATTCGTTAAATGTATCTTATTAATTGAATAGTCTGATTGCCTGGTTTTTAAATTTGGTTGTTATGAGATTTTCAGGAATTTTTAAGTGCTTAATAGTTTCAATTTTCAAAAAAAAAACAATCATAATCATATAACGGATTCAATTATCATTTTTAATTCGGCAAAGTTTTGTGATCTCGATAAAAGGTTACGTCTTTTTGAAGCACCATCAATACCTTTTAAATACTTGACCAAATGCTTTTTCATATCTTTTAATGCACGTAACTCACCATATTTTTCTTTGTAACGGTTCAGGTGAACTAATGCGGTCTCAATTTTTTGACTGTTTTTTATTTTCGGAACAGGTTTTCCAGAAAAAACTGCTTTGATTTGCTTGAGAATAAATGGATTGCCAAAAGATGCCCTTCCAACCATAACTGAGTCACATCCGGTCTCATTAACCATCCGGAGTGCATCCTGTGCCGTTTCAATATCTCCATTACCAATAACCGGTATGGAAACGGTTTCTTTAACCAAACGTATTCTTTCCCAAAAAGAGTGACCAGAAAAAACCATTGTCTGAGAACGGGGGTGAAGCGTAATAGCTGCTACACCACAATCCTGGGCGGCCAATGCATACTCAATATCAACCCACTGATATTTTTGCCATCCGGAACGCAGTTTTACTGTTACAGGAATGGAAACTGCAGAAATTATACTGCGTAATATTTTCATAAAATTATCTATATCTTTAAGAAGGGCAGCACCACCGTTTTTTTTAATAACCTTTTGGACCGGGCATCCACAATTCAAATCTATAAAATCGGGTTCAAATTTATTTTCAATTATTTCTGATGCACGTGAGAGAGATTCTGAATCTGCTCCAAACAGTTGTATTCCAATTGGACGTTCTGTTTCATTAAATTCTGCGAGTTCATAAGTTGCCTGGGAACCATATATCAAACCTTCAGCGCTAATCATCTCGGAATAAACAATATCGGCTCCAAATTCTTTACAGATCTTTCTGAAAACAGAATCGGTTATTTCTGCCATTGGAGCAACTATAACTTTGTTACCTTGAAAATTCATGGAATGTAAAATACAATTCCAATGTGAATGAATCCTAAAATTCTTACAAAACTTGAATCAGCTTGGCTGAAATAAATCAGTTATCATTGCCAGGCTGGTTTGAAAATTCGTTTTGGATAAGTGATGCAATATTAAAAAAGTTGCTAACGACTCTGATTGTTTGACGAAATAACAAATTGCATATTTAATCAGATAGAATTGGATTATTTTATTGTGATGAGAAGAGGAATTTTATGAAAATGTTTGAACAGGTACAATTCGACAGTAACCCGACAGTATTGGCTGCATGGCCGGGAATGGGGAATGTGGGGTTGATTGCAGTAGATTACCTTAGAAGAAAACTGGATTCAAAGATATTTGCAGAAATAGATATGACTCCCTTTTTTATACCGGATTCAATACTTGTTAAGGAAGGGATCGCTCAACTGCCCGAAATACCTACAAGTATTTTTTATTATTCGAAAGATCCGGATCTGATAATTTTTGAAAGCAATTCACAGGTATCGGGCCGGGAGGGTATTCTGATAATCAAGACAATTCTTGATATAATAATGCAGTTTCATATTGGACACATTTTTACCTTTGCAGCATTTGCGCATCCAATGTCTCATCGTAACAATTCAGATGTACTTGGTACATGTAATACAGAAAGATTACTTATGTCATTAAAAGAAAAAGGTGTAGTTCCAATGCCGGATGGCTATATCGCAGGATTGAATGGTTTACTTCTCGGTGTCGCAGCATCAAGAAACATTAATGTTGCCTGTTTACTGGGTACAATACCTGGATATGCAATAAACCTCAGTTATCCTAAAGCATCTCTTCAAATCGTAAAATTCATTTCAGAAATCCTCGAATTTGAAATCGATATAACAGAACTGGAGCAGGGGGTTGCTGATATGGATCAGCAGTTTGAAGCGATTGAAGAACGTATCAGGGAGTTCGTGCCTTCTGTTAATCGAGGGCTGGATCAGGAAATGTCTGATATTGAGGATGAAAAAGTACCTCATTACATAATGAATAAAATAGAACGGCTTTTTGATGAAGCCAGAAAAGACAGATCAAAAGCTGCATTTCTTAAAGAGGAACTGGACAGGTGGAATCTGTTTGAATTATATGAAAACCGGTTTCTGGATCTTTTTAAGGATAAGTAAAAAAGATCCCAAGCGTTTTTTATGACGTTTTTGAAATAGCAGGCCTGGTCAAATCCGTTCATAAGATCTGTTTCTGTTGGTGACGGATCGTTATAATGAATTTCTACTTTCTTATAGTCTTCGTGAAATTATCTGTTGGGCTGTAGTGCCAAACAATGGTTTTGCAGTAGTTTGGCAGTAATGCAAAATACGGCTATTATTACGGACATTTACATTGATACAGGTCGTTTCAATGCCTTCTTGGCATATCTATTTTACTATTCTATTTATTCACTTTTTTCAAAACGACATTGTCACCATAGTCAAAAATGTCAACTCCAAATTTTCTCTTTGCCTGAGTTTTGTTCATTTTCAATTTCGTAAACCCGGCTTTTTCGTATGATTTTATTGCTCTGGTATTGCGTAATGATGGAGAAATGTAAAAATTATTTATACCTTTCGAATCGAAGAGGTAAATGCATAATAGTTTCAATGCTTCAGATCCATATCCTTTCCCGCAAAACATTTCATCTTTTAGCCAGATATCCAATACTACCCAATTTTTCCTTAAATTCATCAAATCATAGCATAATGTACCAATTTCCTCATTATCATTCATTATAATAAAACATTTTCCTGAGCTTTCGATTTCAGTAAAAAAGCTGTCGGAAAAATCCTCAACAAATTCATCAAATGATGGAATAGGTGCATCCGGGTAATCTGGTTCCCCTAACATCGTTTTTGTAATATTGGAATTAGACATCCAGTTATAAATTATCGGTCGGTCTTCAAGAACAGCTCTTCTCAATAATATTTTAAATCCGGGATATTGAATCCAGCTATATTTTTTTGTCATTCAGTTCCCTTGTTTGGAGTATGGTTTTATTCATGTTTTGTTTGGACGATTGCTGTAATTATAAAAAGCAGATTTTCACCCATTAAGGTTTTACATGAAATTGCAAGTTCAATATTCAATTTTGCATACTGTTACCACAACGTATTTTCATGGATACTCTATATTATCAAAGTGCCAATGTCCGCGAAACAGATCGCGTGAAGGAATCGTTACTATTTAGGTTAAAAATAATCCATTTTTACCCTCAGATTTGCAGGAAAATATAATGTCATTATACCAAATCATATATAACATCGCTCTTGGAATGAAATCTGGTACTGAATATCTCAGCTATGGCAGGGAAATAGTTACACGATGGTGTTACGAGAAACTGGTGCAATCTGACAACAATGAAATAAAGAATATTCTAGATATTGGATGCGGAAAAGGTGATGATCTGCTGAATATTCAGAAAATTGCTGCAAAACGCTGTAATCTCTTTGGAATCGAATCTTATGAAGAATATAGAAGTATCTGTGAAAAAAAAGGGATTAAAACTGAAGGCCTGAACATAGAACGGGACACATTTCCTTTTGATACGGCTTTTTTCGACATCATTGTGATAAATCAGGTTCTGGAACATACAAAAGACATTTTCTTTGTAGTGTCGGAAATTTCACGTATTCTAAAGCCTAATGGAACACTGGTAATTGGTGTGCCTAATCTGGCAACCTGGCACGACAGAATAATCTTGTTATTAGGGCAACAACCCTCAGGTATAAAAGTACCAGGCCCACATGTACGTGGTTTCACAATTCCAGGTATAAAGAATTTTGTTTCCTTAGATGATTATTTTAAAATTGTGGATATAAAAGGTTCTGGTTTTTATCCATTTCCGTCATTTATAGCCAAATTTCTTTCAAAACTGTTTCCTTCCCTGGCAACCTCAATATTTTTTCTTTGCGAAAGAACAGAAAAGGCTGGAACATTTATCGAAGTTCTTAATACACGTTTTTATGAAACAAATTACTATAGGGGAGAACAGAATTAATCACTAATTCTATCTGTTTGAATATTTTTTGAAAGTTATCAATAAGAATGTATGCTGTTTTGTGGTAAACAGCTCTGTTATCGGTTAAATTGCTCCAGCTATCGAAGGCCTGCGGTTTTTCATGCTATCTTATATTCAATTTCTTTTTTATATCCTTTATGAATCCCCTTGGGGAAACCCACTGATTCATAAAACCTTTGCGATCCTTTTCTGAAACTATCGGTAATAAGTTGAATCTGACAACATTTTTTCTTTTTTGCCATCGATTCAATTCGTTTAAAAAGCGCTTTCCCGATTCCTCTTCTCCTGTAAGTTACATCAACAACAAAATTTTCAATTACCAAAATAGGTTTACAGTCTCCATACAACTGATGACAAATGATTCCTGTTATTGTTCCCACAACTTTTTTGTTTTCAATAGCACTGAGAATTATGTAATCAGGATGTTTGTTAAGTAAGGAAAGGGTACTTTCCATTTTTTCCATGCAGGATTCTTCATTCCAGAATCCTTTATAGAGCGATGCTATTGCTCTGAGGTCTTGTTCTTTAACTTTTCTTATTATCATTATGGTCTTTTCTCTTATGTTCTTATCCGCCAGGGTTATTGTTGACATTTTGCACTGCTCTGTTACTTTCGCAGAACTGTTTCCTGTACTGTAATGCTATATTTTGTCTTCTATTGCCTTTCGAAGTGCCAATTCATTGTTTGAAGTCAATACCTCAAGATTTTTCGTTATCCTCTCTGCTGACCAGTTCCACCACTTTACCGTTTGAAGAAGGTTTATAAAATCATCATTAAACCTTTTCCGGATCTCTTTTGCCGGATTTCCTCCGACAATTGAATAAGGGGCAACGTCTTTGACAATAACTGACTTTGCTCCTATAATTGCTCCATTTCCAACTTTGATACCCGGCATTATCAAAGAATCATATCCGATCCAGACATCGTTTCCGATTACAGTATCTTTTTTGTAAGGCAAATCATCCATTTTCGGTGTTACTCTTTCCCATCCATTTCCAAAAATCGAGAAAGGATAGGTTGTGAATGCATCAATTTTATGATTCGCACCATTCATGATAAATTTGACATCCCGTGCTATCGCACAGAATTTTCCAATGATTAATTTATCGTTCATGAATGGGTAGTGGTAAAGCACATTTCTTTCAAATCCTTCAGAGTCAATTGGGTCATCGTAGTAAGTGTAGTCGCCAACTATGATATTGGGATTCTTTATTACGTTTTTCAAATAACAAACCTGGTCAAATCCCTTCATCGGGTGCGTTTCGCTCGGTTTGGGTCCGGTCATAATTCATTCCTTATAAGTTTCTATTCACATCACAAATCAGAATGTTTTGATAATTCAAAATCAGGTTTTAAATACTTTTATTACCAATTATAATTAACAGATAATTGATGAGCTAATATCATTGTTCAATAAGTTTTTCCAGCATCTTTAATACATAAAAAAACACTTGATGTTTTTATACTGAAAACAAGTGCTACTACAATATAATAAAGCGAACGTATGTTGAGTTCTAACATGTTGTTTAATTTTTGCTACAATTGAGAATTTCAAACAATGATTAATTGTAATTGTTTGCCAATTAATTTTGGGGTCATCAGGGTCGCCGAGTGCACACGCCTCCCCCCCCCCAACCCCGCCATACTTTGAATTGGTAAACGAAATGGGTCTGAATTAAAAAAATAAAGCAGACTGTCGGTGACAATCTGCATTTTATTTATGAATTCCCGAATGCCTTGTCGAGGATTTCTTGCGACGGTTTTGGAGTAAATGCGCTGACAGCGGGGATCACAGCAAAAGGAATGATCATCGCCAGTGAAGAAGCGATTGGTGAATTGCCCGGACCCAGTACGAAAAACAGTACAATTGATGTTGTAAGACCGGTAATAATTCCGCTATAAATGCCAGCCTTTGTAGCGCCTTTCCAGAACAGTCCGTAAAATATCGCTGCCATGAAAGATCCTGCAACGGCTCCCCAGGAAAGAGACATCAGCGTTACGATTACATTGAACTGATACAGAGCGATCAGAAAGGAAATGATCACGAACAGGCCGCTCAACAAGCGCATAAGCGCCAGCGATTTCTTTGGTGAAATCTGCGGATTAATGTGTCCCTTGTACAAGTCTATAGCGATGGATGAAGCGGAAACAAGGACCAGCGAAGAGAGCGTGGACATGGATGCCGAAAGAATCAGCAGAAGAATTACAGCCATAAGCGTTTCCGGAAGTTGACTAGTAAGCAGTCCGGGGATAATCAGGTCAAAATTTATAATTCCGTTTGCAGTTGGAGGAGTGTCGTAAAAAAGATGGGACAGTGCCCCGTTGAAATAGGCAGCGCTCACAACTACAAGCGCGAATATTGTTGTTATGACAGCCGCAGAGCGAATTACCTTGTGGCTTTTAACTGCATAGAATTTCTGGACCATCTGCGGCAGTCT
>Ga0209723_1003792_pt1 | contig 17749 bp, 11 predicted proteins | sample BiotimSIPDNA_2_FD_185750 | JGI IMG/M metagenome (GOLD analysis project Ga0209723, IMG submission 185750) | Anaerobic biogas reactor microbial communites from Washington, USA - Biogas_R2 time_0 SIP DNA (SPAdes) (version 2) | ecosystem: Engineered > Bioreactor > Anaerobic > Unclassified | place... | reverse complement strand
ATGTTGCATAATCAAAAGCCGAGGCGTCTGTCCGCATCTGCGCCGGGGCTTCTGTTGACGTCTGCGCCGGGGCTTCTGTCCGCATCTGCGCCGGGGCTTCTGTTGACGTCTGCGCCGGGGCTTCTGTCCGCATCTGCGCCGGGACTGTCTCCTGTTGCCGTTCAGCGCTTTGAATTGACCGGAAGGGATAGCTTCGGCAGCGGGTCATCAGGATGTCGCCCGGCCTCCAGGAGGAAGGTTCCCGGACAGGGTTACCGGATGATCCATTGGGGCCGGTACTGTCTGCCACGTATACAACCATGTTTTCACGGCCCTTGATGTGTTGATATCCGTCAGGGGAATACATGAACAGGGAACATTCCATCCGTTGGTATCGCTTTCCGGCTGCTGTCGTTATAACTGTCGGAAAATCAATGACCTTTAGACATATATACAGCTGTTCTCCTTCAGGAAGCACCGATCCCTCCGGCCCGCTTCCAAGCCAGCCGTTCCAGGCAGCCAGGCAGAAAAGAGAGATCAATCCCACCCGGTACAAAGAACGACCATACCGATACCGCAACTGGGTCCGGGAGATAAAACGCGGCACTAATACGACGGGCATGCCCGTACGGATGTGTTTGTACCCGCGGTCTTTTCTCAGAATCCACAGGCCGGCAAGAAACAGGATCACCGCCAGGAAGGTAATCCCAAACAGTACCGGCAAACCCCATTCAGTCCAGCCCGCCGGACCTTCCCCTGCCGCAGCCGCCATCACCGCCGGGCCTTCCCCTGCCGCAGCTGCAGCTACTGTCGTCACCAGGCTGTCCCCTGCCGCAGCTGTTTTCCCGGCCCCGGCCCCGGCCTCGGCAAAAACACTCCCAAATAGCTGCCCCCTCGAGGTACAATGCTCCCTGAAAAAAAGACCGCCCAGGGTGCCAAGAATGGTTGCGGCAGCGGGCGGGAACATTACTACATTTTTCCTCCTCCTCATGCTTGCAAGTCACGTATAGTTTCCGTATTTTTGCAGATTCTTATAACAAATCAAAACCAAATACCACCGGAAACCATCACAGTTACCTCAAAAATAACAAAAAAAACTTACTAAAACCAATCATGATCATTCTTGTTTTAAACTGCGGGAGTTCTTCCATCAAGTACAAGGTGCTGGATATGAAGACAGAGAAGGATTTCGCCGTCCTGGCAAAGGGCGTTGTGGAACGCATAGGCCAGGACATGGGTATTGTTACACATAAAAAGCTCATAGGCGACAAGGAAAAGTACAAAGTGGAACTTCCCGTACCCCACCATACGGTCGGCATCGCAGGTATTCTGAACCTGTTGACAGACAAAAAATGGGGCGTTCTGGAATCACTTACCCAGATCCAGGCAGTAGGTCACCGTGTGGCACAAGGTGGCAAGTATTACAAGGACAGCGTCATGATAGACGAGGAAGTGAAGCGCAACATCAGAAAGCTTGCCGGACTGGCTCCTCTGCACAACCCCGCCCACCTGCTCGGGATCGAGGCCGTCGACAAGCTACTGCCCCATGTCAAACAGGTAGCCGTTTTCGATACAGCCTTCCACCAGACCATGCCGGACCATGCCTATATGTATGCCATCCCTGTGGAATTATATGAAAAATACGATATCCGGCGTTACGGTTTTCACGGTACAAGTCATAAATTCGTAGCCCGCAAAGGTTGTGAACTGGCCGGGCTGGATTTCAATAAAGCCAAAGTCATCACCTGCCACCTGGGCAACGGTTCTTCCATAACCGCCGTCAAGGAAGGCAAATCCATAGACACATCCATGGGATTCACCCCACTCGAAGGATTGGTCATGGGCACACGCACCGGGGACATCGACCCGTCCATAGTGACATTCCTGCAGGAAAAAGAAGGATGGACCGCTGAACAAACGAACGATTTTCTGAACAAGAAATGCGGCCTCCTGGGCTTATACGGACCCAGCTCGGACTGCCGCGACATAGAGAATGCAGTGCTTGAAGGCGACAAGCGGGCCATCCTGGCACAGCATGTCTTTGCCTACAGGGTTTTGAAGTACATCGGTGCCTACACCGCGGCCATGAACGGAGCCGACCTGATCGTCTTCACTGGCGGAATAGGTGAGAACGACCACATGGTCCGAGAGATCATCGGCACCCGGCTGGGCTTTCTGGGCGTCACCTTTGATGCCGAGAAAAACAAAAAGGTGCGCGGAGAAGATGCCCTGGTTTCCACCAACGGCACCCATACACAGGTGGCCGTTATCAGCACGGACGAGGAACTGGTGATCGCCACAGATACACTGAATTTAATGCAATAAACATATGAAATCATTCGAAGAAATATTTGACAAGCTGCGTTCACAGAAGAAAAAACGTCTGATAGCAGCCTGGGGCGTGGACGACCATACCATCAACGCCGTATACAAAGCCATAGAACTGGGAATCGTGGACGGTACCCTGGTAGGCAACAAAGTACAGATTGAGGCCGTTTGCCACGAAGAAGGGATCGACCCCGGCGTATTTACCATAGTGCCTGTGGACCAGGAACTGGCAGCTGTTGCACGAGCCGTTGAAATGGTCCGCAACGGGGAAGGCGACATTCTGATGAAAGGCCAGTGCAGTACAGACAAGTACATGCGCGCCATCCTGAACAAGGAAAAAGGATTGCTGCCTCCCAAGGCCGTTTTGAGCCACGTGGCCGTACTGTCCCATCCGAACTATCCCAAATTTTTGATCATGAGCGATATGGCCGTTATTCCCGCCCCCGACCTGGGCCAAAAAGTAGCCATTGCCAAATACCTGGTCAACACCGCTCACGCATTGGGGATTCCCAAGCCGAAGCTTGCGTTTGTGACTGCCACCGAGCAAATGCTCCCCGGAATGCCTGCCTGCGTCGACGCTGCCATCCTCTCCAAAATGGCCGACCGCAAACAGATCCCCGGCTGCATCGCAGACGGACCCCTGGCCCTTGACGTGTGCCTGAGCCCCGAGGCTGTCGCCATCAAAAAGCTCGATAGCCCTGTTGCAGGCGATGTGGACTGCATGCTCTTTCCCAACATCGAAAGTGCCAATGTCATGTACAAATGCGTGACCCAGCTGAGCCCCGAGTCCAAACAAGCCGCCATAGTGGCCGGTGCCTCGGCCCCCTGCGTGTTGTCCAGCCGTGCCGACTCCATAGACACCAAACTGAACTCCATCGCCCTGGCTGCCGTAACTGCCAGGTGACCCAAGTGCGTGAGTGACCCAAGTGCGTGACCCCCGTCGGCTGCTTTTGCCCCCCGCACGCTGCACCACCTGCTGCTTTTGGCGCGGGAATCTCCGAGATTCTGCGCCATTGCACAAGCATCGAAATCCTAAACATCTGAATTAGAGCGCTTTGCGTTTTTACTTCAGGTCTTTTGGCGCAGAATCTCGGAGATTAAACCCCAAAATCATGAAAGAGCACATACTGGTAATCAATCCCGGCTCCACATCCACCAAGATCGCGGTTTACGAAGGCCGCAAGGAAGTTTTTGGCAAAACCATCCGGCACACTGCCCAGGAGCTTGATCCTTTTCCCAGTGTTTGCCTGCAATATGAATTCCGGAAAGAAACCATATTTGCCGAGTTGAAAAACAACCATATTGAATCGGGTAGCTTCGCGGCAGTGATCGGCCGGGGCGGGCTCGTAAAACCAATTCCTTCGGGGACGTATCGCGTGAACGAGCTGATGCTCAGACATCTTACCGATGGTACTGCCGGGGAACACGCTTCCAATCTTGGTGCCTTACTGGCGCATAGTATTGCTGCCGAGATTCGCGGATGCCAGGCTTTCATTGCCGATCCCGTGGTTGTGGACGAACTGCAGGAAGTGGCCCGCGTGACAGGCATTCCTGAAATTGAACGCCTGTCCATATTTCACGCCCTGAACCAGAAAGCCATCGCCAAACGCCATGCCGCTATCATGGGGAAATCTTACGAGGAACTGAACCTGATCGTAGTGCACATGGGCGGAGGTATATCAGTGGGAGCCCACAAAAAAGGCCGGGTGATAGACGTAAACAATGCGTTGAACGGAGACGGGCCAATTGCCCCGGAACGGGCCGGCACCATCCCCGCACTTCAATTAGCTAAACTATGTTTCTCGGGCAAATACACCTATAAGGAAATCAAAAAAATGATCACCGGAAAAGGCGGTATGATGGCCCATATGGGAACCAACTCCTTCATGGAACTCAACGACAAAGTACACTCGGGCGATCCCAAAGCCCTGCGCATATACAATGCCATGTCCTATACCATCGCCAAACAGATAGGCGCCACAGCCGCCGTACTGTGCGGTCGTATAGACGGCATCCTTTTTACCGGCGGCATAGCACACAACAAACCCTTCATAGACAAGATCGTCGAATACATTAATTTCCTCGGCCCCTGTTACACCTACGCCGGAGAAGACGAGATGTCGGCCCTGGCCCACAATGCCTACTGTATACTCACCGGGGAAGAAATTGCCCAGGTGTATGTGGGGTAGGAATCTCCGAGGTTCTGCGCCATTTGCATTTATTCTGAATTTCAAATGCTTGAAAATTTGCAGATTACGGTTTTGATTGTTGATCAGTGGCGCAGAATCTCGGAGATTCCTTGCGTAGTTTCTGCAAAATATCTACCTTTATGATCCCGCACATAATTTTTTATCATCATAATTATGTGGTTCCATATAAGTGTACAGGGAAACGGAGGGCAGAGTTTATTTCTCAGGAACAGGGACATTCTTCACGCCATAGATCTATTGGGAGTTTTCAGCAAATTACACAATGTTGGTGTGCTTGCCTATCAGTTTCTGTCCAATCATCTTCATCTCATACTGGAGTGCCTGTGTCCTATAAATTTTGTATGGGGTTTCAGGATCAGCTATTCTAAATATTATAACAGTGTGTACAATTCATTTGGTGCGATCGGTCGAAGCCGGTACTCTCAGGGTAAAATTTATGATGAAGAAAAATTAGAAGAGAAGTTGATTTATGTTATTCGGAATTCCACCAAGCATAAAGTCTGTGAGCATCCCTTAGCCGACAGGTTTAACTCGGCTCAATATTACTTTATGGAAGAGCAATCAAAAACTATTGCAGGAAATTTGAAACCGGCCGGAACTAAATGTGAACTTAACCACAGCTGCCAATATATACCTGAAGATTACCTGATTGATAGTGACGGACATATTTACCCAAGAAGCTTTCTGCAATATAAATCCGTAGAAAAACTCTTCAAATCATACGGTGAGTTCATGCAGAAGATCTCGACCCCAACACCAAAAGAAATTGAAGATAATAGCAAAATCAAACAAATACCCGGTATTGTTAAGGTCAATGACATGGTCTTAAGCGAAATGATCCTGGATAAAATTAAACCCAAAACATTAATATCTCTGTCTGATAGTGAAAAAATGCTATTGAGTGTACATTTTAAAAAGGAGTATCCGATTTCTGTACGTCAGCTCAGCAGGGTGTTCAGTATTCCCGAATCGACCTTGCGCAGGAGAATCTCCGAGATTCTGCGCCAAAACACATGACTAGATAAGCTAATTACCTGTATTACTGCGCTATGCATATATACAAAAGAAAAAATGGCGCAGAACCTCGGAGATTCCGCGCCATTGGCGCCATAGCGCGCCATAGCAAGCAAGAAGAAAAACTCCTACTGTTCCAGCATCTTGTTGTATTTCTCGTATGAAGCTTCGTATTCCGGGCTCTTGGTACGCAGGCGGAAATAGATATTCTTCAGGTATTCCACAACTACGGTACGGATTTCGTCGTCCTGAACCAGCTCAAAACTCTTTTCGAAAGGAGCGATTGCCTTTTCAAGCATAACATCCAGTTCTTCTACCATTTGCATATATTTCTGGTCGTCCAGCTCGTCGGAAGCGGCTGTCTGGATATCGACGGCTTTGTCGTAAAAGGCCTGACCCAGCTGGAAATACCCAAAGAAGAAGTTGGGGTCTATCTCAATGGATTTTTCGTACAGACGAATGGCATCTTCAAATTTGTCCAGGTTCTTGAGCACATTCCCTTCTGCATAATACAGACTGGGATTGTTGGGCTCGTTCCGCTGGGCCAGCTGGATGAACTCGAGCACCTTGTTGGGATCGTCATTGCTTTCCAGGTAGGTATTGATCAGGGCCACCAGAATGCTCTGGCTGTCGGGATATTTGGTGAATCCCATGGAAAGGAGTTCCTTGCTCTTTTCCACATCGCCCATTTGTTTGTAAGCTTCAGCCAGGTTGGCATACGTATCGCCTGCCGATTCGAAGCCCATTTCCAGGCACTTGTCAAAGAATTTCACTGCACGGGGCAGGTCCTGATCCATCAGGGCGGTCAAAGCCACATAATACACAATGGTGGTGTCCACCACGTTCAAAGCCGGATGTGATGCTGCAATGAATGATTTCTCGAACTTCACAGAAGCGTCTGCAAAATTGCCAAGCGTATAGGCGGCCATGGCGTCGTTGATGAAATTGTTGGCGATGAAGGTCAGACCTTCCTGGATATCGGCTTTGCTGCTGCCGCGCGAATCCAGTTCAGCTGCCTTATCGTAGGCCTGGTACGCCTGGTCCAGCATATTGATCCCCTCGATCACCGGTTTGGTTATGATCCAGAAGGAAAGTTTGCCGTCAGCGTTGTAATAGAGGTCTTTGTCCTCGTATTTCACCACTTCATACTGTTCTCCCTGAACATCCCTGAACTCGGTCGACAGCGCACGCTGATCCTTGAGCACCACCTTTGCCTCGAGGGCAGAAAGGCCTATCCACAGGTTGTTCGTGGGATAGGAATAGGCGCCGGTAAGGGTTTGGGCATAACTTATCCAGGTGGCAGGGCGGCTACCGCGTTTGGCATCCTGGGTTTGTGATTTGAATTTATCGTAGTTTTTCAGGAGGGATTGCACCTCTTTTGATTGTGCGCCCAATTGCAATGCCATCAACAACATCAGGGCAGCTGTAAGGATTTTTTTCATGATGTATTATGTGTTTGTTCAGTTAATAAATCGTCTTTCAATATATTTTGCCGAGTCGGTGGCCTTCGTGCTTGCCGGGTCCGCGGTCTTCGGCGCCTGGGTGGGTCTTTTGCGCCGTTACAGATCCTCCTCCGCATCCTTGGGGAGGGGATCGCTTTTGCCGACGCAGCAAACGGCTGCAATGGCGTCGCTTTCGCGCAGGTTGATCAGCCGGACACCCTGGGTGGCGCGTCCTGCCAGCCGGATATCACTTACAGCTACGCGTATGGTGATACCGGAGCGGGTGATGATCATCAGATCATTCTCATCGGTAACCGATTTAATAGCAATAAGTTTTCCGGTCTTGTCGGTAATGTTCAGGGTTTTTACACCCTTGCCCCCGCGGGCTGTTTTCCTGTAATCTTCAATCAAAGAACGTTTGCCGTACCCGTTCTCACTGACCACCAGCACATGCGGCAATAACGAGGCCTCTACAGTTGTATCTGCACATATCATGCCAACTACCCGGTCGTGCTCTTCAATGGAAATCCCGCGCACACCCGCAGCCGTCCGCCCGATGGGCCGTGCGTCCTGCTCGTTAAAGCGTACACACTTCCCTTCACGGGCACCCAGCAGCAACTCACAATTCCCGCTGGTAAGACAGGCTTCCAGCAGCCGGTCGCCTTCCCGGATGGTAATGGCATTCACTCCTTTGGCCCTCGGGTTGGAATAGGCCTTCAAAGTCGTTTTCTTGACCGTTCCCCGTTCGGTGCACAATACGATGTAATTGTTGTTGATGTACTCCTCGTCGGTCAGGTTCTTCACGTTGATGTAAGCACATACGCTGTCCCCCGGCTCTATGTTGATCACGTTCTGGATGGCCCGACCCTTGGAGGTTTTGTTCCCCTCGGGGATCTCGTACACCTTCAGCCAGAAGCACCTCCCCTGTTCGGTAAAGAACAGCATGGTACTATGCATGTTGGCCGTATAGATGTGCTCAATGAAATCCTCCTCGCGCGTGTTGCTTCCCTTGGATCCTACCCCGCCCCGGCCCTGCAGCCGGAACTCGTTCAGATTGGTCCGTTTGATGTACCCCAGGTGCGAGATGGTGATCACCACGTCTTCATCGGGGTAAAAGTCTTCCGGATTGAAATCCCCGGCGGCATACTCGATGACCGTCCGGCGGGGATCGTTGAACCGCGCCTTGATCTCGAGCATCTCGTCCTTGATCAGCTGCATCTGCAGCGCCTCACTGCCCAGCAGTTCGTCCAGGCTCCGGATCAGTTCCATCAGCTGGTCGTACTCGGCCTGCAAACGGGAACGTTCCAGACCGGTAAGCTGGCGCAGACGCATTTCCACAATGGCCGAGGCTTGCTCTTCTGAAAAACCGAATTGCTCCTGCAGTCCCGTCCGTGCCTCTTCCACCGTCTGGGAAGCCCGGATCAGGGCGATCACCTCGTCCAGGATGTCCAGCGCCTTGAGCAGCCCTTCCAGGATGTGCGCGCGCTTGGCGGCCTGGTCGCGCTCAAAACGGGCACGGCGCACTACCACCTGGTGGCGGTGACGCACAAAGTATTTGATCAGCTGCTTCAGGTTCAGCAAGCGCGGACGTCCATCCACCAAAGCGATGTTGTTGACCGAGAAGCTGCTCTGCATGGCCGTGTACTTGAACAGGCTGTTGAGCACCACGTTGGCCACCACACCCATCTTCAGCTTGATGACAATGCGCATACCGTTCCGGTCGCTCTCGTCGTTGACAAAGGAAATGCCTTCCAGGCGTTTGTTTTCCACCAGCTCGGCAATCTTCTCTATCAGCTCCCTCTTGTTGACCATGTAAGGAATCTCGGTCACCACTATGGTTTCACGCCCGCTGGGGGCTACTTCAATATCTGTTTTGGCACGGACCACCACACGGCCGCGTCCCGTTTCATAGGCATCGCGGATGCCCGAGGTACCGTATATGATCCCGCCCGTAGGAAAATCGGGGCCCTTGACGTGCTTCAGCAACTCGTCCACGGTAATGTTGTCCGCATCTATGTAGGCACACACGGCATCCACGATCTCACCCAGGTTGTGGGGGGGCATGTTGGTAGCCATTCCCACGGCGATCCCGCTGGCCCCGTTCAGCAGCAGCAGGGGCACCTTGGCCGGCAACACGGTGGGTTCCTTTAACGAATCGTCAAAATTAAGCTGGAAATCAACGGTATCCTTATCCATATCGGCCAGCACCTCCTCGGCAATCTTGCGCAGACGTGCCTCGGTGTAACGCATGGCGGCAGCGGAATCCCCGTCAACCGACCCAAAGTTCCCCTGGCCTTCCACCAGCATGTAGCGCAGGCTCCATTCCTGGGCCATACGCACCATGGCTTCATATACACTGGAATCCCCGTGGGGGTGGTACTTACCCAAAACCTCCCCTACGATACGGGCCGATTTCTTGGTGGGTTTGGAACTGGCGATGCCCAGCTCGGACATGCCAAAGAGCACCCTGCGGTGTACCGGTTTCAAACCGTCACGCACGTCGGGAAGGGCTCGGGAAACGATCACGGACATAGAATAATCTATGTACGCGCTCTTCATTTCATCCTCGATGTTAATCTTCTGAATTCTATCCTCCATGTTCTTCAAATAATCCTTCAAAAATACGAATAATTCCGCTAATTGACAACGGTATTTGTACCTTCCGGATCAAGGTCCACATGAAGTGCAGAACCGGGTGCCATTTCCAGACGTATAATGGCCTCAGAGAGCGGATCTTCCAGATAACGCTGAATGGCACGTTTGAGCGGCCGGGCGCCGTATTGCGGGTCAAAACCCTGTGCAGCCACAAAGTCTTTTGCCTTTTCGGATATCTCGAGTGTAAATCCCGCCTGTTCTATACGTTTGTAGAGGTCTGCCAGTTCTATGTCTATGATTTTGCCAATATGGCCCTTGTCCAGGGCGTTGAACAGGATCTGTTCGTCCACGCGGTTCAGGAACTCGGGCGTGAACATTTTACCCAGGGCCTTTTCTATGATCTGACGTCGTCGCGTATCGGCGGCATGTGCCGCATTGGAAGAAACGGTGGCAAATCCCACCCCGCCACCGAACTCTTTCAGCTCGCGGCTCCCTATGTTGGAGGTCATGATCAGGATGGTATTGCGGAAATCCACGTGACGTCCGTTGCTGTCGGTCAGGCGTCCCTCGTCAAAGACCTGCAGCAGGAGGTTGAAAATATCGGGATGTGCCTTCTCAATTTCATCCAGCAGCACCACCGTGTATGGTTTGCGGCGGATGCGTTCGGTCAGCTGTCCCCCTTCGTCGTAGCCCACATAGCCCGGAGGCGCCCCGATCAGGCGGCTTACGGCATATTTTTCCATGTATTCGCTCATGTCAATGCGCACCAGGTTGTCTGCCGAGTCGAACATATACTGGGCAAGAAGTTTGGCCAGGTGCGTTTTCCCCACTCCTGTGGGACCCAGGAAGATGAACGTGCCGATGGGTTTGTTGGGGTCCTTCAGCCCGGCGCGGTTGCGGTGGATGGCACGAACCATGGCGTCTATGGCGCTGTCCTGCCCTATGAGCTTCTTCTTGAGCATTTCGGCCATGTTCAGCAACCGTTGGGTCTCCGATTCGGATACGCGGCTTACCGGGACCGAGGTGATCATCGATACCACTTCGGCGACCGTATCTGCATTGACTTCCTTTTTGTTTTTCTTTTGGATTTCGTACCACTGGTTGCGCTCCTCGCTGAGTTTTTCTTCGAGAACGCGCTCCCTCTCGCGCAGGGAAGTGGCTTTCCTGTAATCTTTTTTGTCCACCGCCTCGCGCTTTTCCATCATGATGCTGTCCATCTCCTCTTCCATAGTGACCAGCTCTTTGGGCAATTTCAGGTGCGAGATGTGCACGTGCGAACCCGCTTCGTCCATCACGTCAATGGCTTTGTCCGGCAGGCAGCGGTCGGTGATGTAGCGCTGTGACAGGCGCACACAGGCCTCCAGGGCATCGGGGGTATATGCCACCAGGTGGTGTGCTTCGTATTTGGGACGGATGCTGCGCAGTATCTCCAGCGTATCGTCGTATTTGGTGGGGTCCACGATCACTTTCTGGAAACGGCGTTCCAGCGCCCCGTCCTTTTCTATGTATTCACGGTATTCATCCATGGTACTGGCCCCGATGCACTGGATCTCGCCCCGTGCCAGAGCCGGTTTCAGCATGTTGGCGGCATCGAGCGAGCCGCCCCCGCCTCCGGTGGCACCGGCCCCGATCAGGGTGTGGATCTCGTCAATGAACAGGATGATGTCGGGATTCTTTTTTATCTCGGCAAGGAGCGCTTTCATGCGTTCCTCAAACTGGCCGCGGTATTTGGTGCCGGCCACTACCGAGCCGATGTCCAGCGAGAGGATCTTCTTCCCCTGCAGGGTGGGTGAACCTTTGCGGCGGGCGATTCGCAGGGCCAGGCCTTCCACGATGGCGGACTTCCCTACCCCGGGTTCCCCGATGAGCACCGGGTTGTTTTTCTTGCGGCGGCCCAGGATCTGCGCCAGGCGGTCAATTTCCCTGTCGCGGCAAACCACGGGGTCCAGCTGGCCGGAACGGGCTTCCTCGGTCAGGTCCAGCGCGTACATATCCAACATGGGCGTACGCGAGGAGTCTTTTGCCGGGGCTTCCTTACCGGTTTCTTTTTTGGCGGCCTTGTACAGCCCGCCCATATCTTCTTCCATATTCTTAATGGCTTCGCGTCGCTGTGCGGTGCGGCGCCTTTGGGAACCCTTCACTACCAGCGGATATTCCCCTTTCAGGTAAGCCCGCAGACTCTGGTCCGTAACACCTTTGGTGCGCAGCCAGTAAACACCTATCCCGTTGTCCAGGGCCAGCATTGCCAGCAGCAGGTGGAGCGAGTTGGGGGTGGTCTGTCCCAGTTTTGTAGCCTCGAGGTACATGGCCTTGAGGCATTTTTCGGCATGTTCGGAAAGGGAAAGTTTGTCGGCCTGATCGGGCGGGATCATGGTGCGGCCCATCTCCTTGCTCTCAATGAGGTTCTTCATCTGCCAGAGCAGCAGGTCCAGCATGGTAAGTATGCCGTAAGCCTGGTTTTCCTGGTGGCGGATAATCGCCAGAAATATATGATCGCCTGTTATGGTGTAACTACCCAAACGCATCGCCTCCTCACGTGCGAATGAGAGTATCTGGTTCAGTTCTTCCGGGAGTTTGAGGTTCATTTAATTAGAAACTTACTGTACCGATTATGCAACATATAATACCGAAATCAAAGTAAAAACGACCAAACTCAGTTATTTTATGTTAAGCAACAAATAAAGCATACAAAGTTACAGTTTTTTTGCATATTTTTAGCATCATTCTTTACGTTATCAGTTTATCATCCTTCATTATTTTTCTTTAACAACATAGTATTATCCGTTTATGAAAAAAAGTATTTTATTTGTAATGACTCTTGTATTGTTTTCCTGTGCTACTTCAAAAGATATTCTGTATTTCCAGGATATTGATTCCGTCAGGAAACAGCAAATCCAGGCAGAGTATACTACACGTATTGCAAAAGATGATTTGCTGAACATTGTGGTAACCGCCCCAGATAAAACAGTGGTTATGCCGTTCAATCTTACTTTGAATGAAAACATGATGGGAGGTTATGCTTCTTCGCAATCCCTGTTTCCCTACCTGGTAGATTCTGAAGGGAACATTGATTTTCCAGTTCTTGGAAGGATACACGTTGAAGGCATGTCCCGTATAGAATTGACGAATTACCTTACTGAACGCTTAAATGACTACGTCAAAGATCCGGTAGTAGTAATCAGTTTCACAAATTACAAAATTACCGTACTGGGTGAGGTTCGAAATCCGGGGACATATACCATGCCATCTGAGCGAACCACCATTTTACAGGCTTTGGGTATGGCAGGTGATCTTAATATAGCGGCAGAAAGGGATAATGTGTTACTGATCAGGGAGGTAAACGGTGTACAAGAACATTTTAAAATTGATCTGAAATCTGCCAAGATCATGAATTCTCCTTTTTTCTATTTGCACCAGAACGATGTATTATATGTAGCGCCAAGCGCATCACGCATTGCACAGGGAACCAACACGGCAAGTATCTGGAGTACTACCCTTTCGATCCTGGTGTCAGCCGTATCCGTTGTATCAGTTATTTTGTCTCTTTCAAATAATGCTAAATGACCATTCAAAATGTCTGAATTTCAGTATACCCCGGAAAAAATAAAATTTCTGGAAGAAGATACAGTTGATATTCGTCAGATTCTTGAAACTGTTTGGGGACTTCGGTTTTGGATCCTTTTGTCATTAATCGTATGTTTCGGTATTGCTTATGCATATTGTCTGTATAAAACTCCTGTATACGAGACTGCATGCAGCATTATGCTTGTGAACGAAGAAGGCAGCAAAGGAACGGTGACAAGTGAAATGGCTTTGATGTCAGAATTTACCGGGATGTCGCTCCAACAAAAAATGAGTAATGAGCTATACATCCTGAAGACCACGTCCCTTATGCAATATGTGGTTGAAGACCTTGATCTGAATATTCAATACTTTCATAAAGACAGAATTAAAAATAAAGAATATTACAAGAACAGCCCATTGTTGTTTCAATGGGAAAACCCCGTGCCTCTTGCAGCGTCTGAAATTCAACATATGGAGATACATCTAACGTTGCAATCTGAAAATGAAAGCTTTATAATAAATGAATTCTTAATCAAGGGTGAAGAGGTTTTTCTTGGAATCAGAAATTATGCATTTGGTGAAATCATTAGTACTTCAGCTGGTTTGTTCAGCATCAATCGCGTTCCCAACATGACTACAAATCATGACACCTTTCTTATAATAGTTACCAGCCCCAGGGCAAAAGCAAGACAAATTTCTGACAGACTGACGGTATCACAGATAAGTCAGGGAAGAAGCGGCCTCAGCAATTCTTCTGACATAATCCTTCTATCATTGCAGGAAGAAATACCCCAACGATCATCAGATATACTAAATGCGTTGATTATTAATTACATAAATGACACCCGCAATTTTAAGGCAGCCTCTGTCAACAAATCCATCGCATTCATCAACGGACGTTTAACTGAAATTGAAAAGGATCTGGGGATCATTGAAAGTGATTACAGCAGTTACCGGGTTACCAGGGGTATTGTCCAGGAGGCTTCCCAGTCCCAAATTGTCTTGACTTCCGATGCAAGGTATCGGGACGAACTTACTGAATTAGAACTCCAGATTAGTCTGTTGAATATGGTCAAAGGATCCTTGCTCTACCAGGAATCGGATTATGACATGGTCCCGGCAAACCTGGGTCTGAAAGACTTAGGACTGACTGCCGGTATTGAACAGTACAATAACCTTGTTATTGAACGTAACCGGCTTCTTGCGGGATCAAGCCTGAGCAATCCCCGGGTGATCAACGCTAACTTACAACTTAAAGACCTGCGTGAAGGCATTAATATGACCATCGACAATGTAGAAAAAACATATAAGTTACGTATTGATGCCCTTCATAATCAAATATCGCGGGGTAAAAGAGATATATCCAATATTCCCACGCAACAACTGGAACTTGCCCGTCTGGAACGCAGACAAGAGATAATTGAACCATTATACCGTCTTTTACAACAGAAAAAGGAAGAAAATATGATCTCGTTGTATGCACTTCCTGACAATGCCCGCATGATGGAAGTGCCTTACACCAAAGTCACCCCCATTAAGCCAAATAAAAGAAATATTTGTCTTATGGGATTATTATTAGGTATCATGATCCCTCCGGGCATCTTTTTTATAAAGGAGTCTTTACGTAGAAAAGTATATGGAAAGCAGGATGTGGAAAAAAGGACCAAACTTCCCGTTTTCGCAATTATTCCAAAAGCTAAAGATGATATTATTCTTGTAGATTTTAAAAATAAAGATAAGATCACTGAAGCCTTCCGTATGCTTAGGGCGAATATGCAATTCCTCGAGGGAAAAGTCATACAGGTGACCTCGAGCATAGCAGGTGAAGGGAAGTCTACCATCAGCACTAACCTTGCCATTGCACTTGCATCTATTGGGAAAAAAGTGATCCTGGTTGGTATGGACCTTCGAAAACCTAAAATCCATAAAATATTTGATATAAGTAATAAAGCGGGGGTAACAAGTTTCCTTATTGGAAAAGAGACAGATGTTTCCAATCTCATCACTCCCAGTAAAGTACACGAGAACCTTCACGTTATGACTGCAGGTCCCATACCACCCAATCCATCTGAATTGCTTTCTACCAGCAAAGTAAGCGAACTGCTTAAACCTCTTACTAATAATTATGATTTTATAATTATGGATACTTCTCCCTGTTTTCTGGCGGCCGACACATTTAATATTGCCCGTTATTCTGACATTACCCTTTATGTAATCCGGTCAAAAATGGCTGATTTGCGTATGATACCTCAAATACAGGAGTTCCATGATACCGGAAAACTCCCTAAGGTATCTCTGGTAATTAATGCAGTAAATTTTTCAAAAAATGCTTACGGACACGGTTATGGATACGGGTACTGTTATGGATACGGTTACGGTGTTGAAGAGAACGAGAAACGAAAGAAAAGATTAAACTAAAACTAATATGTATTTTCACAGAGGCTTTAAATTAGGTGAACTCCCCTTTACCTGTGACATTCACTCACATATCTTACCTGGAGTAGATGACGGCATTCAAGACGATCAGGAAGCTGTCAATGTCTTACGTAAATACCAGGAGAACGGGATCGCTCAAGTAGTATTTACACCTCATGTCGATACAGATATGTTCCCAAAGAATAACGAATCTTTTCTAAAGGAACGTTTTAAGTCATTTATGGATATTCTTCCGGAAGACCTCCATATACAAATCCATATGGCTGCTGAATATATGTGTAATGAAACGTTAAAAATTGGCAAAGATCTTCTTATTCTTGGGAAAACAGGTGTGTTGATAGAAATGTCTTATTTTTTCCAATATCCGTACGTTAAAGAGACTATTTTTGCATTAATGACAGCAGGCTATAAGCCCATTTTAGCCCATCCTGAAAGATACATTTATTTAGCAAAAAAAATGGACGCATTTGACAAATTTATGGATATGGGATGCCTTTTTCAATTAAATCTGTTATCCTTGAGCGGTGTGTACGGTATTCGTTCAAAAGAAATCATGCACTACCTATTAAGAGAAAACATGTATAGCTATGCAGGGAGCGATGTCCATTCACATAGACAATTTCAACGCTTAAAAGACACCAGACTATCGACTAAGTTAGCTGCAAAAGTTGAAGAATTGATGAATAATAACAAAGAACTGTTCTCCTGAACTCATATGTGTATTTATGAAAAGATTCATTTTATTAATTAACCCTTTTATGTTGTGCTGTCTGCTGATCCTCAATAATTGTAACGGCGGGGCACAGGATAATCCGGTTACACTAAAGCCCTACAACAACGCAAACCTTACTTATACTATCCCGCCTGCTTCAAATTCATATGGCTTTTTGTTTTATTCATCTGCAGATTGGATATCCATCATATCTTGTCAGCTTGGAGATGTTGAAATATCTGACACGCCTTCGGTTTATCCCAAATCGGGAAAAGGTTCAACAAGCCTCCAAACAGTGAATTTCACGGTTCCTGAGAACAAATCTGAACACACAATGACTTACTATCTGACCATTGTATCGGGAGAAAGAAGTATTGCCGTTATTATCCGGCAAAGGTCAGATCTTGGTGTTTTGAGTGTGAATCCTGCTGATATTCAACTACCTGCATTAGGAGGTAATGCGACTGTCAATGTGGAATCAAATGCAAATTGGTACGCACTTGCTGAAAACAATTGGTTTTCCTTTTCACCACAGACAGGAAATGGCAACGAAGACATCTATGTTTCTATCTCTGCCATGCATAATATATCGACTTTCAGATCTTCGTCTATTCTTTTTCAGGCTGACACCGTAACCCGTATTGTGAATGTAACACAACATGCTTTTAGCATAACTGAGCCTTCAACAACAACTGTTAATTTTGAAGGTCCGCACACCCTGGATTTTTCAGTTTTGAGCAGTCTCCCCTGGGTATTGTCCTGCAATGCTGAAAGCTGGTGTACTGTCTCAATCTTATCGCATGAAGCATCCGATACAAAGATTGACAACCAGATTATAATACGGACAAACCCGGGAAGTACTCGAACCGCAAGGATTACAGTAGAAAATTCCAACGGGGAAAAACAAGCTTTTACATTGACTCAAAAAGGAGATTTGAGTTCATTGTTCAACACAAACTGGTCAGGAACAGCTACTGTAAATGCAGTCATGATTTCCCAGACAGGATCAATGTCAATGACAATCTTGGATGAAGAAAACGTTACCGTCAGAGGATATCCCGGCCAGATCATTTACCTTACAGACGAATCCATATTGTTCCAGATATACATCGATGAGATTACTTATGAAGGATTTACAGGTTATGATGTTACCGCAACTTTCGAAGGTAATTTTTCTGCAGATCAATCCAGTATATCAGGAACTCTTACAGGTAGCGGAACTGTAATGGGTATATCTCTTCAGGTATCCGGAACGTGGCAAGTATCAAAATAAAACCGTATCCTGTTTCACGATCAATTTCCCGGATTTGCGGCCGAATTGGTATAGTTTCTATTTGAGATGGTTTCTATTTCAGCGTGAGTTTCCCGGATTTGCGGCCGAATTGGTTGCATTTGGTGTTTACGGTGATCACTGCGCCTTTTGTGAGACCGGGAAGGGTGATTTCGTATACCTCTGAGTCTGCGGAGGA
>Ga0209723_1003789_pt1 | contig 17756 bp, 14 predicted proteins | sample BiotimSIPDNA_2_FD_185750 | JGI IMG/M metagenome (GOLD analysis project Ga0209723, IMG submission 185750) | Anaerobic biogas reactor microbial communites from Washington, USA - Biogas_R2 time_0 SIP DNA (SPAdes) (version 2) | ecosystem: Engineered > Bioreactor > Anaerobic > Unclassified | place... | reverse complement strand
ACCCATTTTACTGAGCCTGTCAAGGCGATTATCTTCGGCAAAAAAATTTATCTGTTTCATAGGTATATTATATCATATTTGGGCGAATATTGCATGAGGTTTTTAGAGATGCCCAGAACATGTATCTAGTTCAGAAAGAATGAATTCTTTATGTTTATCATCTATAAGAAATATATCCTTTTTGTTGTTAGCTATATCTTTATATCTAAAGGATTGCAAATTATTTTTATCATCAAGGAATCCGCAGAGGATAAACGCTCCATCTTGTTTAATAATCCTATCGTTGTTTTTTAATGCATACACAATAAAACCGCCAAAAAGATTTTTCCTCTTAATGTGAGGCTGGAATGCTGGCTTTTCGATACGAATAGTATGTATTAATTTTTCTGCTTTTGAATTAAATTCATCATCATTTTTGGAATCCTTGGCGTATTTTTGAAATTCATTTAATACTTCATATGGAAATGTTGGCAAACTCGATAGAATAGAAGCAGTGTCACTCTGTGGATTTTTTATTAAATTATCTTGTGCGTGAATAATAATAACTTCACCAAAGGCTTTATTTTTTCTTTGGCAAGCAAAATATAATGCAACTAGAGGATTTCTGGTAATATCTAGCATTCGAGTTGGTAAACCATAGTGTTGCATTTTGACTAGTTTTTCAAAATATGTATGGCTGTTATCAAAATCTTTAGGACAGTTGATTTGCAATTCATAATACATTTTGCTTTCATTTTTTTGGAGTTGCTCTGTTCGCATAACGGAAGGCTTTAGGATATAATTTGCATTTTCGTGGCCTCTGTAGAAAAATGAACTTTTTGTATCTGGTCGTTCTCTCAGAAAGTTATAGAAATCATTAACATTTGAAACAAAATAGATATTAACCTTATCATTGTTATAAACAATTCCATTTTTAATTGTTGCTTTACTGCGTATACTATAATTTGTCTTTATCATTTTCAAAATTTCTTTTGCAAAACTTTCCCGTTGAGATTTCTTTTTTAAAGCACTAAAAATCCAATAAACAATAGCTGACGATTCAAAATCTTTTAGAGAGTTAGTCAGTTCAGTACGCGGTTCTCCAATGGCTTTTTTCCAGATAGAAATATTACTACCTGTATCTGCATCTGCATCTGGAAATGGTTGTTTTTGATGATATAATTTTGCTAAAAACGAATTTCTATTGGATAATGTAACGAACATTTCTTCTTTTATAGTACTTTGGTCTATATAAAAATTTGCATCAAAGTAACCTTCATACCTCATTTTTTCTATGAAAAGCTTCTCAAATGCCTCCCTAATTAAAGGAATTTGATTAAGTTCAGAAAACCATCTCATTGTTCTATCCCTCCTGAGTCCATTTATTCGATAATATATACGCTTATTTTGACTATAGATTAAATTGCTAAGTAGTTCAAACCTTTTCTTACTACACTCTACTTTGTGTACAAAAAAGGAACAAACTAAAAGCAAACAAAAATTCATTGGATAATGAATTTTCTGTAGCATACAGGTTGCATCCAAAATATTGTTCCAGAAAGATTTTAACGATTTTAGGCGTTTTTCTTGCACCTGTGTATCATAATCATACCAGAATGATTGTGAAATATAGAGAGTTAAGTCATTCAGTAGTCACTTTTTAACATCAATATCACATCAAAGCCCGCTGCCTTCTGACAGCGGGCCAATCGGTCCATATTCAGTTGTTCTGGGCCTTCGAGTCCACTGGTTAAAATCAGATGGTCCGCCGCTTCGCCCGGGAACAATCATTGTCCCCCGCTGGGGAATTAACTGTCTGGAATCAAACTTGTCATTTCGCCATGGTAAGTCAAACTACGTACCGGTCGGTCGAACAGGCTTGAGACAGATTCAGTTCGGTCTGCAAAAGGTGTTGTTATCTATACGGGCGAAGCAGACAACGAAGGGCAGTGCTTTCTCTACGTTAATCAGTCAATCGCCTCCCTTTTGAGCCGTATTTGTCTCCAGGTCTCCTGGCTCGCCTTTACTATAGCACCGGAGATTCAATTTGTCAATACCGGTCGGATAATTCCCAAAACCTCGGTTTTGCAGCCCGGACGCCGGATGCGCGGCAGGAGGATCCATGGGCAGCCGCATCACCCGGCCGGTTTTTCGTTCCCATCCTCCTCTTGCCCGGAGGGGCAGCCCGCGCAGGCGGAGCAGGACATGCCGCAGCCGCCCTGTTTGCGGCCCTTGACCCGCGCGCGGACCGACAGGGCAAGGATGAGGGCAAGGGCCAGGCCGGCGACCAGGTTGGCCAGCAGTTTGCTCATGGTGTTCCTCCTGATGGTTCAACAGTCAGTCTTGAATATGCGGTCCTTTAGACCGGCGCGGCGATGCCGTTCAAACGGCGCCCCGGCCGGAACATCAGGTACAGCAGGCCGGCCGCCAGCACAAGCGCGAGCACGGTCCACGGGGTGAAGGTGCCGGCTGTCAACAGCAGGCCCAGCTGGTAGATCACCAGGGAAACCGCGTACGCCAACGCGGACTGGTATGTCAGCGCAAAGCCTGTCCAGCGCGCGGAGTTCATCTCCCGTTTGATGGCGCCCACCGCGGCAAAGCAGGGCACGCACAGCAGGTTGAACAGGATGAAGGAGGCGGCGGACAAGCCGGTGAAATCGGCCGCCAGGCGGCTCCAGATTTCCAGGCCGTCCTCAGCCACCTCCGCGAAGCCGTACAGTACGCCATAGGTATTGACCACGTTTTCCTTGGCGATCAGGCCGGTAAAAGTGGCCACGGCATGCTTCCATCCGCCAAAGCCCAGCGGCGCGAACAGCGGCGCCACAAGGCGGCCAATGGCTGCCAGGATGCTGGTGTTGTTGTCCTCCACCATCACCAGGCGCCCGTCCTCAAGGCCAAAGGCCTGCAAAAACCACAACGCCACGCTGGACAGCAGGATCACGCTGCCCGCGCGCTTGATAAAGGACCAGCCGCGCTCCCAGGCCGCGCGCAGCACATTGGCCGGCCGGGGCAGGTGGTAGGCGGGCAGCTCCATGACAAAGGGGGCGGGATCGCCCATGAAGCGGCGGGTCTTCTTGAGGATGACGCCCGAGACCACCACGGCCGCCACGCCGGCCAGGTAGGCCAGGGCGGCCACCCAGCCGGAGTTGCCGTAGATGGCGCCCGCAAACATCGCGATGATGGGCATCTTGGCGCTGCAGGGGATGAAGGAGGTGGTGATGATGGTCATGCGCCGGTCCCGTTCCTGCTCGATGGTGCGGCTGGCCATGATGCCCGGCACCGAGCAGCCCGAGCCGATCAGCATGGGAATAAAGCTTTTGCCCGACAGGCCGAAGCGGCGGAAGACGCGGTCCATGATGAAGGCGACGCGCGCCAGGTAGCCCACCTCCTCCAGGATGCCCAGCAAAATGAACAGCACCAGCATCTGCGGCACAAAGCCCAGCACCGCGCCCACCCCGGAGATGATGCCGTCCACCGTCAGGCCGACCAGTACCGGGGAGACCTGCGCGCCCTCCATGGCCGCGCGCAGCGGGGAGGCGATCCACTCGGAAAACAGGGTATCGTTGGTAAAATCGGTCAGCAGTGTCCCGACAGTAGTTACGGAAATATAGTACAGCAGAAACATCACCAGGCCAAAAATAGGCAGCGCCAGCACGCGGTTGGTGACCACGCGGTCAATCCGGTCGGACAGGCTGTGCCTTTGCCCGGTGCGCGCGCGGCGGACCGCCCTGGCGGACAGCTCACCGATCCATTCATAGCGCGCGGCGGTGATGATGGATTCGCTGTCATCCTCCAGCTGTTCCTCGAAGCCATGAATCAGCTGCTCAAGGGCTGCCCGCTGCGCCTCATCCAGCGCCGGCAGCCCTGCCACACGCCTGTCCCGTTCAAACAGCTTGATGGCCATGAAGCGGCGCATGGCAGGCTCCACGAGGCCCTCCAGCATGCGCTCGATGTCCATAACAGCCTGAAGCGCCGGGCCGGACAGCGTGTTTGGCGGCGCGGTCCGCGCCCCCTGCGCCGATTGCACCGCCTGTTTGAGCAGATCTTCAATTCCCTGGTTTCTCAGCGCCGAGATCTCCATCACCGGGCAGCCCAGGGCCTGCGAGAGCGCGGCGCTGTCAATCACATCGCCCGATTTTTTTACCAGGTCCATCATGTTCAGCGCCACGACCACCGGAATCCCCAGCTCGATCAGCTGGGAGGTCAGGTAGAGGTTGCGCTCAAGATTGGTCGCGTCCACCAGGTTGATGATGGCGTCCGGACGCTCCCTGAGCAGGTAGTCGCGGGTGATGATCTCCTCAGGCGTGTAGGGCGACAGGGAATACACCCCCGGCAGATCCTGCAGCGTCACCCCGCTGTAGCCGCGCGCGCGGCCTTCCTTCTTTTCAATGGTGACGCCGGGCCAGTTGCCCACATACTGGTTGGCGCCGGTCAGCTGGTTGAACAGGGTGGTTTTTCCGCTGTTGGGATTGCCCGCCAGCGCGATGGTCACAGACATGTTTGCCTCCTTTGAACGCCATGGGTTAGATATGACTAACTCCTGGGCAAGATTAAGAACCGGCGATTTCTACCATCGCGGCATCGGCCTTGCGCAGGCTCAGCTCATAGCCGCGAACGGTGATCTCCACCGGGTCGCCCAGGGGCGCTACCTTGCGCACATAGACCTGTTCGCCCCTGGTCAGCCCCATTTCCATCAGCCGGCGCTTGGTGGCGCCCCGCCCGTGCAGCCTCACAATGCTCGCGTAGCTGCCGACCGGCGCCTGGTCCAATGATTTCATCATCCGCCTCGCTCCTTTCCGATATCAAAAATTCGTTCATATATGGATATGCCGCGCCAGCCCCCGGTCCAGGGCAATGCGGCAGTCCATCACCTGCACAATCATGTTGCCGCCCATGCTGCCCACCAGCGTTATGTCCTTGCCGGGGACAAAACCCAGGTCCTGCAGCCGCTGGCGCAACGCGGGCGGGCCGGACAGGCGCCGGATCGGCCTGGTCTCTCCTGGCTGGAGAAAAACAATGGGCATACGCGCTCCTTCCGGTTAGTCTTAGCTAACTCCTGGTCTGAAATCAAGCCGGTTTCCCGGCGCTCGCCAGTAGTTTACCGCGTCTAACTCCCTGCTGTCAAGGGTTAAAAGCTGTGTTTGGAAAATTTTATTACTCTCGGCTGCCGACCGCCTGCCCGGCGGGGCTGCGCCCCTGCACAAGGCTGTGGTTTTCATGTATACTGTTTGCAGACAATGTACAACCCCGCCAAACAAAGGAGGCACGCATGGACCTGCAGCAACACCTGAAAAAATACGCGGAGCTGATCCTGAAGGTAGGGCTTCATGTCCTGCCCGGGGACAAACTGATCATCCGCCTGGATGAGCACGGCCTGCCCCTGGCGCGGGAGATCTCCCGCCAGGCCTATGCCCTGGGCGCGCACGACATCTACCTTGCCTTTGCCGATGACCAGATCACGCTGGCCCGCTACCTGCTGGCGCCCGAGGAGGCTTTTGAGACCCGGCCCGCCTTCTTCGCGGAGTTCACGGAGGCGGCCTACCTGGACAACTACCATTTCCTGGCGCTCAACGCCCCCAACCCGGAACTGCTCAGGGACGCGGACCCCAGGCGCATCAGCAACTGGAATAGAGTCCTCAGCAAGGCCAATGAGCGGGTCGCCAGGTATTCCATGGAGAACCGCATCAAGTGGTGCATCGCCTGCCTGCCCTCCCCGGCCTGGGCGAAGGCGGTTTTCCCGGCGCTGGGCGAGGATGAGGCCGTGGCTGCGCTGTGGCAGAAGATTTTCGAGGCCACCCGCGTGACCATGTCGGACCCTGTCGCCGCCTGGCAGGCACATGAGGCGCAGCTCAAGCGCCGGGTGAATTTCCTCAACGGGCAGGCCTTTGAGAAGCTGCTCTACCGGGGTCCGGGCACCGACCTGGAGGTCTGTCTGCCGGAGGGTCATGTGTGGATGGGCGGCTCCTCCCGCATCCCGCGCGGGGACGTCTTCATGCCCAACATCCCCACGGAGGAGGTCTTCAGCATGCCCCATGCCTACAAGGTCAACGGCCTTCTGCAAGCCACCATGCCGCTGTCCACCAGCGGCCGGCTGATCGAGGGCATGCGCTTTGTGTTTAAAGACGGCGCCGTGGTGGATTTTGACGCCTCTTCCAACAGGGAGATCCTGGAGGATCTGCTCAACACCGATGAAGGCGCGCGCCGTCTGGGCGAGGTGGCCCTGGTCGGGGATGACTCGCCCATCAGCCGCACCGGCCTGCTGTTCAAGAACACCCTGTTCGATGAGAACGCCTCCTGCCATTTTGCCCTGGGCAAGGCCTACAGCGAGAGTCATGTGCGCGGCAACGAGATGACAGCGGAGGAGAAGCGCGCGGCCGGCATGAATGACTCCCTCATCCATGTGGACTTCATGGTGGGCGGGCCGCAGCTGGAGGTGGTGGGCGTGAAGGCGGACGGCGCCCGCGTGACCCTGCTGAGAAGCGGCAACTGGGTGGTGTGAGCGTAATGAAGCAAGCAGCCGATCCCGGCAAGAAGCGCCTGACCATCAACGAATCCCAGGAAAACTACCTTGAGCGCATCCTGCTGCTCCAGCGGCGCAAAGGCTACGCGCGCTCGGTAGACATCGCCCAGGCCCTGGGCGTCACCAAACCCTCGGTCAGCCACGCCATGCGCCTGCTACGCGAAGCCGGCTACATTACCATGGACGATGACAACCTGATCTCCCTGACCGACAGCGGGCTGGAGATCGCCCGGCGCATGGCCGAGCGGCACGAGGGCATCGCGCGGGTGCTGATGCGCTTGGGCGTGGATGAGGAAATCGCCTATGACGACGCCTGCCGCATGGAGCATGACATCAGCCAGCAGAGCTTTGAGGCCCTGCTGCGCCTGGAGAAGGAGGGCCTGCCCCCCCTCGGCGAGGAGGGGGCGTGAACCGCTTCGTGCTCAGCGCGCCGTTTCAGCCCCAGGGCGACCAGCCCCAGGCCATCGAAGCGCTCGCGCGCGGCCTGAAGGAGGGCATGCCCGGGCAGACGCTGCTGGGGGTCACCGGCTCGGGCAAGACCTACACCATGGCCTCGGTGATCGAGAAGGTGCAAAAGCCCACCCTGGTCATCGCCCACAACAAGACGCTGGCGGCGCAGCTGTGCGCCGAGTTCCGCGCCTTCTTCCCCGACAGCGCGGTGGAATACTTTGTCAGCTATTATGACTACTACCAGCCGGAGGCCTACATCGTCTCCAGCGATACCTATATTGAGAAGGACTCCTCCATCAACGACGAGATCGACCGGTTGCGCCACTCAGCCACGGCCGCGCTCAAGGAGCGCAGCGACGTCATCATCGTGGCCTCGGTCTCCTGCATCTATTCCATGGGCGACCCCAGCGAGTACCTCACGCAGATGATCTCCCTGCGCCCGGGCATGCGCATGACGCCCGAGCAGCTGGCCCGCGGCCTGGTGGGCATCCAGTACGAGCGCAACGACATCGCGCTCTCGCGGGGCATGTTCCGCGTGCGCGGGGACGTGGTGGACATCATTCCGGTCAACGAGGAGGAACACGGCCTGCGCGTCGACTTCTTCGGCGACCAGATCGAGAAGGTCTCCGAAACCCTGGTCACCACCGGGCGGGTGCTGCGCCAGCTCAACCACGCGGCGCTCTACCCCGCCACCCACTACGCCACCAACACCGAAGCCCTGGCGCGCGGCCTGCGCCAGATCGAGGCCGACCTGGCCGAGCGCGTCGCCTATTTTGAGAAGGAAGGGCGGCTATTGGAGGCCCAGCGCATCGCCCAGCGCACCAATTACGACCTTGAGATGCTCCGGGAGATCGGCTTTGTCTCGGGCATTGAGAACTACAGCCGCTATTTTGACGGCCGCAAGCCCGGCGAGCCGCCCTTCTCACTGCTGGATTATTTCCCGCGGGATTTTATTTGTTTCATCGATGAAAGCCATGTGACCGTGCCGCAAATCCGTGGTATGTTCAATGGCGACCGCGCGCGCAAGACCCAGCTGGTGGACTACGGCTTCCGCCTGCCCTCGGCCTTTGACAACAGGCCGCTCACCTTTGAGGAGTTTGAGCAGCGCATCCCCCAGGCGGTCTATGTGTCCGCCACGCCGGGAGAATATGAGGCCGCCCACAGCCTGCAGACCGTGGAGCAGATCATCCGCCCGACCGGCCTGCTGGACCCCAAAATCATCGTGCGCCCGGCCACCGGCCAGGTGGACGACCTGGTGGGCGAGATCAATTCAGTCGTGGAGCGCGGTTTTCGCGTGCTGGTCACCACGCTGACCAAGGCCATGGCCGAGCGGCTGACCGACTACCTGCGTGAACTGGGCATGCGCGTGCGCTACCTGCACTCCGACATCAAAACCATGGAGCGCATGGAGCTGCTGCGCGACCTGCGCCTGGGCGCCTATGACACGCTTGTGGGGATCAACCTGCTCAGAGAGGGTCTTGATCTACCGGAAGTGGCGCTTGTGGCCATTTTGGACGCGGACAAGGAGGGTTTTCTGCGGTCGGAGACCAGCCTGGTGCAGACTGTGGGCCGCACCGCGCGCAACACCGAGGGCCGCGTCATCATGTATGCCGACAGCCCCACCGATTCCATGATGCGCGCCATCGGCGAGACCAACCGCCGCCGCGCCATCCAGGAGGCCTATAACCGGAAAAACGGCATCACGCCCGAGACCATCAACTCCGCCGTGCGCGAATTGATCGCCATCGCCGAGCAGACCGACGCTGACGCCAGGGAACGCGGGCTGTCCCCGGAGGAGCGCGCCGAGCTGGCCCTGTCCCTGGAGGACAGAATGCTGGCCGCCGCCCAGAACCTGGACTTTGAGCAGGCCGCCAAGCTGCGCGACCAGCTCTTCAGCCTGCGCGGCGAGCAGCCCATCGAGAAGAAACAGCCCCAGCCCGTGCGCAGGCGCCGGGCCAGGACGCGCAAGTAGGGCGGCAGGGCCGGCGGGGAAAGACGGGATGCCCTGAGCAGCGCGTCCCCGGATTCCCGATCGCTCTGCCTGCCGGATCCCTGCCTGTCATTTATGAGCAATCCTTGTTTCTCCTTCCTAAAACCATCAACCTTCCCAAAGGAGCTTCCATGCCTTATCAGGGTGAACTGGCCGCCATCCTGGCGGCCCTGTCCTGGACCGTCAGCAGCCTGTTCGTGGAGCGCCGCGGCAAGGCCTACTCGCCCTGGAGCCTCAACGCGCTGACCAAGCTGGGCGGCCTTCTGACCGTGAGCCTGCTGGCCTGGCTTATGATGGGCCAGTTTTTTCCCCGGGCCGGCGCTATGCAGTGGGGCATGCTGCTGCTGTCCGGCTTTTTGGGCTTCTCCCTGGGGGACGGCTTCCTGTACGCGGCCTTTCAGGCGCTGGGCGCCAAGCGCACCCTGCTGATTTTTTCCGCCAACCCCGTCCTGACCGGCCTGTTCGGCTGGATCTTTCTTGGCGAAGCGCTCATGCCCCTGCACCTGGTGGGCATCCTGCTGGCGGTGGCCGGCATCATGTGGGTCATCCGCGCGGACATGGGCGGGCAGGGCAGCCCGGAGCAGACAGGCCCGACCATCACCTGGCAGGGCCTGCTGTTCGCCATCCTGGCCACCCTGGGCCAGGCGGCGGGCGCCCTGCTCTCCAAGGCCGCCATGGCCAGCCTGGAGGCCATCCCCGCGTCGCAGATCCGTCTGATCGGCGGGGTCTTAGGCTCTGCAGTGCTGCTCAGCCTGACCGGGCAATGGAAGACCCTGCCCGCCCCCCTGAAGGAGGGGCGCGGCCGCGGCATCCTGGCGGTCAGCGTGCTGCTGGGCACCCTGGTGGGCATGGTGCTGTCCATGCTGGCCATCAAGCTGACCCAGGTGGCCGTCGCCTCCATCCTGATGAGCCTGATGCCCGTGATGATCCTGCCGATCGAGCACTTCGTCCTCAAGGAAAGGGTGCGCCCAAGGGAAGTGATGGGCGCGCTGCTGACGCTGCTGGGCGTGGGGATGTTGTTCGCCTGAAAAATGAAATGCCGGTCGCTTCTAAATCCGGACCATGTGTATCTTAGTGAACAGTTTCCCCGGATGTGTTTACAAGTGATAAAACAAGAGTCAAGTCGATTTGATTTTTTAGAGGAGAATGCAATAATGATGCTCTTGGATAAAACAAAATAGCTACTATGAAAGCTTTAGGTTAGGGTTAGTTAAATTAACTTAAATTACCAAAAAGGTAAAAAATAATTCCCAAATAAGGAAAACTATGATATTATGAAAATGTGGTTTCATCCTAGCTTGAAAGATGTAGAGGCTGCCTTTAATGCGAAAGACACAAAACCCTTGCAAAAAAAGTTTAATCGTTTTGCTGAGCACATTCTAGACGCTTTGGAAATCGTTAAAGCCGCAGATACATTATCTGATTTGCAATCCTTTTACTATCTTTACCCGCATATTATGAGGAAAGACAGACGGCACAAATACGAAAGGTTTTCCATTTCTCCAGCTGGAAAGAAAAACAGTTTAAGGATTACTCTTGTTTGTAGCGATGAAGAAGATAAAACAATTGTTTTGGAAAAAATAGATTTGTTTTCTACAGCAGTTATTATTGAGGAGGTCGGTATCCATTATGGCGATTAACAACATTCAACAAAAGTATGCACCGCATCCCGGTAAACTCCTCAAAAGAGAGTTGGAAGCCAGAGGGTTGACCCAAACTGAGTTTGCAGCAAGGATCGGGATGACCGGAAAGAATCTATCTGAAGTACTTAACGAAAAAGCGCGTCTGCAACCTTCTATGGCATATGCTATGCAGAAGGCCTTTGGTATGTCAGCGAATACTTGGTTGAACCTCCAACAGAATTATGATCTTGTCATGGAAGAAAATCGGTCCATTGGCGAGCTGCAACAAGACATACAGCTTGTCGGTGCAATAGATTACACTGCTTTGCATAAACGTTTTTCTTCAGTATTACCTTTAACAAAAGATACTTATGAGAAAGTAGCTCATATGCGTCGTTTTTTGAATGTTTCGTCTCTAACTAATCTCTTTGCTGATTCACGAAGTGCTGCTGTATTAGCAGGCTCCTACAGATTGTCGGGATTGCGTGAGAAAACGGTTAACAAACTGAATTACTTGAATTTACTGACATGGATGCATGCAGGTATGGTAGTCGCAGAGGAAACCACAGTAGAAGGATTCAAAAAGTCCTACCTTAAAAAAGTCTTTCCTGTATTAATTACTGCCAGTCGAGATCCAAACCCGGTCTATGCGTGTATGGAAATGATTAAAATTCTTCATTCCGTTTCTGTGCGTACAGTTTTTGTTCCCTACTTGACAAAAACGTATGTCAATGGTGTCACTCAATGGGATAAGGAAGGAAATCCAATAATTACATTATCTAATTTTAGAGGTCCTTACTGGGATGTGTTGCTTTTTTCTTGGTTTCATGAAATTGGTCATATATACTTGCACGGAAAAGAATATTTTAGTCTGTCTTTGACTGAAAACTCGCAAATTTTAAGCCTAAACGAAGAAAAAGAAGCTGAAGCAGACAACTTTGCTTCAGAATGTCTACTATCTGAGAAAAAATATTGCGAATTTGTCGCACAAGGGGATTTTTCTTTAGGCCATATTCTTACCTTTTCAAAAGAAGCAGGAATTCATCCTTGTGTGTTAATTGGCAGACTAGCAAAAAGAAAAGAGTTGCACTGGCAAGAAAGCATAGTTTCTCAACGTACCCGTCTTCCTGAAGATTGTGGCTTATTCTCCTCATAGCATGAAATAATATGAACGCCATCATCTGCGCTCGCTATCCCTCCCAGTCCCGGCACAAGCAGTCCATCCTTCGGGGAGCCAGCTCAGGGGCTGCCACACCTTCGCGGAGGTGAAGGCTACCTGGTCATTCAAAAGAAGAACATTCCAGGTACTATATACCCGAAGGATCAGGAACAAAGCCGGCAAGCCGCCAAGCTCCCACCTTTTTTCAGTTCGCTCTGAAAAATCCGGTCTGCAGTGGCCGCTTTTACTTTTGTAGGCAACACATAGAAAAGGGCTGCAGCAGCCTTGCCGCCACAGCCCCGAATGGCCAAAACTCGCTCCGTGTTTACTTGACCAGTCCCTGCGCCAGCTTGACCACATTGTCGATCGTAAAGCCATAGGCTTCAAACAGCTGATTGGCCGGGGCGGAGGCGCCGAAGTGGTCCAGGCCCAGCGCCTTGCCGTCCAGCCCGGTGAAACGGTACCAGGGCATGGTGGCGCCGGCCTCAACCGCCAGGCGGGCGCGCACAGCTGGCGGCAGCACGCTGTCGCGGTATTGCTTATCCTGCGCCAGGAAATCCTCCATGCACGGCATGGAAACCACGCTGGCCGCGATGCCCTTGTCCTTGAGGGCGGCCTGCGCGTCCACCAGCAGGGCTACCTCGCTGCCCGAGCCCATCAGGATCACGTCGGGCACGGCCTTCTCCGCCGGGAACAGCACATAGCCGCCCTTCGCGGACCGGCCGGCCGTACGCTCAAACTGCCGCAGGTTCTGCCGGGTCAATATGAGCGCGGTGGGGCCCTGGGCCAGCAGCGCGCTCACCCAGGCCTCCCGGGTCTCATTGACGTCGCAGGGGCGCACCACGCGCAGCCCCGGCGTGGCGCGCAGCGCGGCTAGGTGCTCAATGGGCTGATGGGTGGCGCCGTCCTCGCCCACGCCGATGGAGTCATGCGTCAGGATGTAGATGACCGGCAGCTCCATCAGGGCTGCCAGGCGCATGGACGCCTTCATGTAGTCAGAGAAGACAAAGAAGGTGGCGCAGTAGACCCGCAGCCCGCCGTGCAGCGCGATGCCGTTGCAAATGGCGGCCATGGCGTGCTCGCGCACGCCGAAGTGCAGGTTGCGTCCCAGGCGGTTTTCCGCGCTGTAGTCGCCGGCGCCGGCGATATAGGACTTGTTGGAGGGCGCCAGGTCGGCTGAACCGCCCACCAGGTTGGGCACCGCCTTGGCCAACAGCCCCAGCGCCTCGCCGGAGCTGCCGCGGGTGGCCTCAGCCTTTTCCTTTTGTCCGGACAGCCCGGCTTGCGCCACAAGGGCTTCCCGCGTAAGCTGGGCATGCCATTGCTGCCACTCACCGGCCAGTTCCGGATAGGCCCTGGCGTATTCCTCAAACAGCTTCTCCCACTGCGCGCGGGCCTGCCTGCCCTGGTCCATCATCCCCGCGACATGCGCGTAGACCTCGCTGTCCACCTGGAAGGCTTCCCCGGCGATGCCCAGCGCCTGCTTGGTCTTCGCCAGCTCGTCCGCGCCCAGGGGCTCGCCGTGCGCGCTGGCCTTGCCCTGCTTGGCCTCGCTGCCGTAGCCGATGATGGTCGGGCAGACGATCAGGACCGGCCTGTCGGATGAGCGCGCCTTTTCAACCGCCGCGAACACCTCGTCGGCGTCCAGGCCGTCCCTGACCCGCAGAACGCGCCAGCCATAGGCCTCAAAGCGCGCGCCCACGTCCTCGCGGAAAGCCAGGTCGGTATCGCCCTCGATGCTGATCTCGTTGTCATCATACAGCACCACAAGCTTGTTGAGCTTGAGCGTGCCAGCCAGGGAGGCGGCCTCGGAAGCGATGCCCTCCATCATGCAGCCGTCGCCCGCGAACACATAGGTGTGGTGATCCACCAGCGGAAAGCCGGGGCGGTTGAACTTGGCGGCCAGCATGGTCTCGGCGATGGCAAAGCCCACGGCGTTGGCGATGCCCTGGCCCAGGGGACCGGTGGTGGTGTCCACGCCTGCGGTCATCCCATGCTCCGGGTGGCCGGGCGTCCTGGACTGCCACTGGCGGAAGCGCTTGATCTCCTCCATCGGCAGATCATAGCCGCCCAGGTGCAGCAGGGAGTACAGCAGCGCGCTGGCGTGGCCGTTGGAGAGCACGAAGCGGTCCCGGTTGGTCCACTGCGGCGCGCCAGGGTCGTGCCGCATGGCCTTGAACCACACCGCATAAGCCATGGCCGCCATGCCCATGGGCGCGCCAGGGTGGCCGCTGTTGGCCTTCTGAACCATTTCAGCGGACAAAACCCGAAGAGTGTTGATGGTTTTTTGCTGGATGTTCATCTCTTTTCTCCTTGTGCCGCAAGCCCGCGCTTAAAAGACCGGGCCCGGCTGTTGTTCGTAGTGGTGATTATAACATATCCGCAGGCAGATTGCTCGCCCAACTTCGCAAAACGCGGCAAACCTCAGCAAAACTCTTGCAAATTGCCTTTGTTCGGTACAAAATAAAACAGTGCGGCTCCGCGCGCAGGACAAGCTGCCCCCGCTTCGTTTACTATGATGTCGTGAATACCGCGATGAAAGGAAAGTGAACAAATGAAAGCGTCCCCCGCGCGCGTGCTCTGGCTGGTCCTCCTGTGCCTGACGCTCATCCTGCCGGGCAGCCTGGCTGAGGCGCAGACCCTCAAGGAAGGCAGCAAAGGCAAAGCGGTTGCAGACCTGCATATGCGCCTGTTTGATCTGGGCTACCTGGGCAGCGTCAAGAAGGCCGGCGACCGCTATACCAAACACACCGCCGCGGCCGTCGTCTCCTTCCAGGCAGCCAACGGGCTGGCAGCCAGCGGGCTCGCCGACGCGGCCACCCAGGAGCGTCTGTTCGCGCCCGGCGCTGTCAAGGCGCCCCTGCCCGAGGACCGCCCCCTGTACAACATCGACCCGGACGTCGCGCCGCCGCTGCCCGTGAAGCTGATGCCGCTGACGGATGACGAGGGCTTCCTGCCGCCCGGCAGCGCGCACTTCCTGTATGAAAACCGCGAGGACGGCGTCTGGTGCTACCTTTCCGACCGCCTGTGCGTGCACATCATCCGCTATGTCCAGGCGAAGGGCGAGCTGGAGTGGTTTGAGGCCTATATTACAGCCCGCAAAGGCGTGGGCCCCATCAGCCTGGCCTCCAGGCGCGACGGCAAGAGCGTGGAGCCGCCGCTGAAGATCGCCCAGCGCGAGAACGTCTTCTTCGCCATCACCGATGATTTCTATTACTACCGGGCAACCAACAATGAGCGCACCGGGGTCATCATCCGGGACGGCGTCATCCGCGGTGAAAAGACTGTGGCCCATACGCACAACCGTTTCCCCACCCTGGACGTGCTGGCGCTCTTTGAGGACGGCAGCATGCGCACCTTTGCCTCCGACGCCCATACCGCTCAGGAATACCAGGACATGGGCGTCACCGACACCTGGGCCTTCGGGCCCACCCTGGTGCAGGAGGGCGAGGTGCCGCGTTACTTCTATTCGCAGGATTACCACAGCTACCGCGAGCCGCGCTGCGCCCTGGGCATGATCGGCCCCGGGGAATACTGCGCGCTGATGGTCACCGGGCGCAAGGCCGGCAGCAAGGGCGCGACCCTGGGCTGGATGGCCGAGAAAATGCTGGCCATGGGCGCCGTGGAGGCCCTGAACCTGGACGGCGGCGGCACCGCTGCCATCATCTTCAACGGCCAGCTGATCAACCGGCCGGAGCTCAAGCAGTCCACGCGCTCGGTCAGCGGCCTGATCGCCTTTCACTGATACTGGGGAAAAGCGCTTCATGAACACCCCGGGGAGGCCGGCAGCCTCCCCGGGGTGTGTATTGGCTTCCGTTTCCGTTTATTTGATCCTGCTCTTGTCCAGCCCGTCCAGATAGCTTTCCAGCGCCGGGATGATGCCGGCGATGGCGCCCTCCTCAAAGGGGCTCTTCATGCCGGACTTGGGCACCAGCTGCTTAAAGGGCGTCCTGCCCGATTCCCGGCACAGGGTCAGGTAGGACTGCCAGGCGGCCTGCCTGTCCTCCATCATCCAGGTGAAGTACTGCAGGGCCACCACCTGGGCCAGGGTATAATCCAGGTAGTAGAAGGGCCCCACATAGATATGCGACTGCCGCTGCCAGCGGCCGCCGTTTTCCAGGTACTCAAAGCCTTCATAGTCCAGGTGCGGCTGGTATTTCCTTTCGATCTCCCGGTACCGCGCCCGGCGCTGCTGCGGCGTGGCCTCCGGGTACTCATACACCCACTCCTGAAACTCGTCCACACTCGCGCCGTAGGGCAGGAACTTGATGGCGCTGGCCACGTGCGCGTAGTAGTACTTCTCGGTGTCCGGGCCGAAGAAGCCCTCCATCCACGGATGGGTGAAAAACTCCATGCTCATGGAATGGATCTCCGCCACCTCGGAAGTATATTCGGCGATCTGCATCAGTTCGACGTCCCGCTGCAGGTAACCCTGGAAGGCGTGGCCCGCCTCGTGGGTCAGGACGTCCACATCGCCCGAGGTGCCGTTGAAGTTGCTGAAGATAAAGGGCACCTTGTAATCGGGCAGGAAGGTCATGTAGCCGCCGCCCGCCTTGCCCGGCCGGGTGGTCAGGTCCATCAGCCCCTGCCCCACCATCACCCGGAAAAACTCATCGGTCTCGGGGGACAGCTCGCGGTACATGGCGCCGGCCTGCTCCACCAGGTAGTCCTCCCCGCCCTGGGGCTTGGGGTTGCCGGTGAGGAACTCCAGGCTCACGTCATAGACCTTCATCTGGTCAATGCCGATGCGCTGCGCCTGCTCGCGGTAAAGCTTCTGCGCCAGGGGCACCACGCTGTCCGCGATCTGCCTGCGGTAGACGCGCGCGTCCTCGGGCGTCCAGTCGGTGCGGCCCATGCGCGCGTAGGCGACCGGGATGAAGGTCTCGTGGCCCAGCTTCCTGCCGATGCCGTGTCGCAGCGCGACCAGCTTGTCATACAGGCCGTCCAGCTCGGCCTGGCGCGCCGCCAGCCAGCCCCAGTACGCCTGAGCAGCCCGCCTGCGCATGTCGCGGTCGGTGGATTCCATATAGGGGCCCAGGCCCGACAGGTTCAGCGTCTTGCCGTCAAACTCGATCTCCGCGGAGGCCAGCAGCTTCTCATACTGGGAGATCAGCTTGTTTTCCTCCACCAGGTCCTCCAGGATCTCGGGCTTGAAGGTCTTCAGCGACAGCTCCGCCTTCTCGATCAGGTGCGCGCCGTAGCGCTGGATCAGGCTGTCCTTGAAAGGGGAGGCCAGGATGGCCAGCACCTGGCGCTGCCCGACCTGCTGGAAGCGCGGGCCCATCTCGTCCCAGACCTCCTGCTCCGCGGCATAGAATTTGTCCCTGGTATCAATGGAATGGCGGATCTGGCACAGCGTGCCCAGCGTCATGAGGGTACGGCTCTTCTTTTCAATGGCCATCAGCGCCTCAAAGAAGGCGGCCTCGTCCCCGGCGGCGGCCAGCTCGTCCACCAGGCGGTTCAAATGCAGGATTTCCTGTTCAAAATCCGGGCGGGTATAGGGCATGTCCTGAAATTTCATCATCGCGCTCCCTTCCGTTTTTTGGTCTTTCACCACAGGGAAGTATACCCCCTTGGCGACGGTTTTGCCACCCGGAGGCCACATGCAAAAGCCGTCCGCTCAGGGACGGCCTTTTCAGGGGATCAAACCAGCGCGCCTAACCGGCGGAGGTGCGGCGGTGGAAGATCCGCGTCAGGAAGGGGAAGGAAATCTTCTGCTTGCTGATGACATCAAAGGCCACCGCGGCCAGCAGCACCAGACCCTTGACCACCTGCTGCATGTCGATGGAAATGCCCATGATGGACATGCCGTTGTTAAGCACGCCCATGATCAGGGCGCCGATCAGGGTGCCGCCCACCGTGCCGATGCCGCCATAGGCCGAAGCGCCGCCGATGTAGCAGGCGCCGATGGCGTCCAGCTCAAAGCCGTTGCCCGCCTGCGGCGAAGCGGACTGGAGCCGGGCGGAGAAGATCAGGCCGGCCACCGCGGCCAGGAAGCTCATGTTCACATAGGCCAGGAACTTGATTTTTTCGGTT
>Ga0209723_1003781_pt1 | contig 17777 bp, 10 predicted proteins | sample BiotimSIPDNA_2_FD_185750 | JGI IMG/M metagenome (GOLD analysis project Ga0209723, IMG submission 185750) | Anaerobic biogas reactor microbial communites from Washington, USA - Biogas_R2 time_0 SIP DNA (SPAdes) (version 2) | ecosystem: Engineered > Bioreactor > Anaerobic > Unclassified | place... | reverse complement strand
GCCCGATGCTCGTGGCGAAAAATGATGAGAGGAAGGTTTTTTCGCCGGAACGGCGCTCAGGAACTCGGCGGGGAGTTCGCGTCTCGTGTGGCTGACGCTGGAGCGCCGACCTCCGCCGCTTCCTGCCGGAGCAGGCAGCGCGTAATCAAAACCTTCCAGGGTGCGCCGTTCGATTCGCTCTCCCAGGACATGCTCGATGTTTCCCACCAGATCCCGCTCCTCAGGGGTCACAAAGGAAAAGGCATCTCCCTCCTGTTCCGCCCGGCCTGTACGGCCGATGCGATGGGTATAGGCATCGACGGTGTCGGGCATGTCATAATTGATCACATGGGAGATCCGGGTAACATCGATCCCTCTGGCGGCGATGTCCGTGGCGACCAGGATCTGATACCTTCCGTTCCGAAAGCCGCTGAGAGCGTCCTGGCGCCGGCTCTGAGATAGATCGCCCTGCAGGGATGCCACGGGGAAACCGGCTGTTTTCATCTGCATCGCAACCCGTGTCGTTCGATGCTTGGTGCGCGTGAATATGAGAACCGATTCTGTCTGCGTTTCCCGCAAAAGCTTCATCAGCAGGGCTGTCTTGAGGTGCTGTTCAACGGGATACAGGGCATGGGACACCGTCGACGCAGGAGCGTCATCGCCGACCCTGAGAATCACGGGATCGCGAAGCACTTCCCTTGCGAGGAGGCGGATATCCGAGGGCATCGTGGCAGAGAACAGCAGCGTCTGACGCTTTTCCGGCGTCCTCTTGGTGATCTTCCGGATATCCGGCAGAAAACCCATATCGAACATGCGGTCCGCTTCGTCCAGAACGAGGATTTCGATCCCGGACAGGTCGGCGGCTCCCTGGTCCATCAGATCGAGCAGGCGACCCGGACAGGCGACAACGATTTCAGCTCCCTCCCGGAGCTTTGAAATCTGCGGATTTTTATTGACTCCGCCATAAACAGCGACACTTCTCAACGTTGTCTTCCTGCCCAGTTCCTCGATGGACTCATGAATCTGCTCCGCCAGTTCCCGCGTTGGCGCAACGATTAACGCACGGGTCCCTCTGCGCGGGCTGTCGATCAGGTGCTGCATGATGGGCAGCACAAACGCCGCTGTTTTACCCGTTCCGGTCTGTGCGAGCCCCATGACATCCCTGCCTTGGAGTATTACCGGAATGGATTTCTGCTGGATAGGGGTCGGTGTCGTGTAACCCATGGCCTGGATGCCGCCCTGGATCCGGGGGTGAAAATTAAACTTTGTAAAACTCATTGAAATTCCTTTTTCATGATAATTTGCCGGGATCATCCCCGGCATGGTTGTCCCTTCAGGGGACGTGATGATTGATAAATCCTTGTCTTGCGAAAACCTGTCAGGATTCCGAGGGAAGCGTTTCCTCGGAATGTCCGTTTGCCGTGTCTTCCTGTAGCTCTTCGTCTTTCTTTTCACGATGGCGCTTTGCCATTTTCTCTCTGGCTTTTTGCGCGCGCTCCATTTCCTTCTGCCGCTTGATAAATTGCTGCGGGTTTTTCCGTGCCATAACTTCTCCACTGCTTTTCGGTATGGATGCCTCGTTCCTGAAAGATGCCTCTTCGAAAAAGAAACAACCCCGGAAACCTTATTTTTAACAGGCTCCGGGGTGGAATGAACAGCCAAAACCAAATCAAAAAATTGATGACAATGCACTTTTGAGGCCCAAAAAGATCGGGGCTTTTAAATGCAGCGCGATGGGCGGGTTTTAAAGCTTGCGGACATTTCCCGCCGCAGGTCCTTTTTTTCCTTCAACGACATCGAAGCTGACCCTGTCACCCTCTGACAAGGATTTGAACCCTTCACCAAGGATGGCGGAATGATGTACAAAAACATCGTTGCCCCCGTCTTTTTCAATAAAGCCAAATCCCTTTGAATCGTTGAACCATTTTACTGTTCCTTCCGGCATTTTTCTCTCTCCTTTATATTCGGTTCCATCCAGGAACCTTTGTGAAACTGTCCAGCCACTCGACTTGAAGCGTTTAAAAAAAACCGCACATCCCTAAATCTGGTTTGTGCGGTTCGTTTTTCGTATTTTGTTAACTACAATCAAGTACTGCACTTGTGATGGAAATACCGATAACGGATTTTTATTGAAAATGCAACCGTTTTTCTAAGGATTTTCTCAGAAAAATGAAATGGCCCTTAAAAAAATGGAGCGGACAGTCAGCAGACCAGGTTGGGCAACATGATCTGCTGAAGATGGAGCCGATGCTCTTCGAAGGCCTCGTCATCCTCCCCGGCTGTAACATCCAGCAAATCGCCGAATCGAAGGCGCACCTTCGCGAAGGGCTTTGGAAGCATGAAGCGGTCCCAGCTCTGGAAATACAGGGTCCGGTCGGAGCACGTGTAGAAGGGGACAATGACGGCCCCAGCCGAACGCGCCAGGCTCAGAGCGCCCGCCTTGATGACCCCGGCCGGGCCTCGTGGGCCGTCCACAATGTGGGCGGCAAGGCCTGAGATTTCCAGCCGTTCCACCATCTCGCGCAATGCCCTGCCGCCGCTGCGGGAAGAGGACCCTCTTACGGCAAGCCAGCCGGACTTCTCGGCAATCCGGGCGATAATATCGCCGTCCCTGCTGCGGCTGATCATGAGGGACGGGTGGTAAACGGCGTAGGTTTTGAAATGATAGATTGCCGCGAAAAACTGCTGGTGCCATCCACATAGAAGAACCCTGCCACCGCCTTCCAGGTGATCCATCCAGGGCTTCTCGTTTTCGATCTGAACCCGGAAGGTCCGGCTGTAGCATCGGACAAGGTAATAAAGGGAATTCTGAATAAGGCCTATGAGAGGATACCGGTATTCTTTCAGCACGGAACTGTCTCCGATAGTTGAACATACAAGCGTTTATGAACGAGTGCTGTAGAAAACCGCAGCTTTGCCCGTGTGGTGATCGAATAAACAGCCATTCGCATCCCGGCCATCGAGCTTCACAGGTAAAGCACCATCCGCCGGGTTGTGTCAACTGTTTTGTTTTTGTCTTTGGCATTCCCGGATCCCGGGGGATATGCCGCCAGGCTGCCGCCGGCCCGCAGCAAGCCCTCCTGATCCGCATTTGAAGGGGTGCATATTTACGGAGCAAGACTTCCGGGAAGACCGGGAAAGGGAAATGCGGGCCGGGGAATTCGGCAGGGCGGACAGAAAAGCCCTCAAGTATTTTTTCATGGGAGGTGCACTGCCGGTGGATTATTTTTCCGTTTTCCTATAAGAACAGGCGGGTCGAAATGAGGCCGGTTAACGAGCACCGGAGGCGGTGCCGGGCATTGCCGGAGATCGATGTGAGTAGGGCATGCTTCATTTTGTCCGACCTTTGACGCCAGGGGGGAACACCGAATATGTCCAGAAAGCGGGAACAATTTGCTGATCTTCCGGATCGAGAGGGCAGCGGTTCGTCGTCGGAGATTCCTCTGTTGAGCGTCCGCGGCGGGAAGCGGCTCCGGCGTGAAGGAATACGTAATCTCCTGATCCGGGGCACCAACTGGATCGGGGACGTGGTGATGACCCTTCCGGCCATCGCGTGCATCCGCCGGACCTTTCCCGATGCGCACATCGCGATTCTCGTCAAACCCTGGGTGGCCGATGTCCTTCGCCTTTGTCCCGATGTGGACGAAATTCTGCTCTACAGAAGCCCGGGCATTCACGCAGGGCTGAAGGGGAAGGTCCGTTTGGCCGGGGAGCTGCGGGAGCGTCATTTCGACGCGGCGATCCTGCTGCAGAACGCCATCGAGGCGGCTATTCTAACCCGCATGGCGGGGATTCCGATCCGGGCCGGGTACAACAGCGACGCCCGTGGAGCCCTGCTGACCCATGCTGTCCGGCGGACCAGGGACGTGCGCCAGATCCACCAGGTGGAATATTATCGCGCCATGGTGCATGCCCTTGGCTGCGATCTGGTGGAGTCCGGGGTGATGCTGCGGCCGAGAGCAGAGGACCAGGAGCTTGCGGATCGGCTGATGGCACATCATTTCCTGGAAAAGGGGGCCTTCCTCGTGGGAATCGCACCCGGCGCGGCCTATGGACCGGCAAAAATGTGGTTTCCCGAACGTTTTGCCGCGGTGGCCGACCGGTTTGCCTCGCAGTTCAACGCACGGATTCTCCTGTTTGGCAGCTCCGGGGACCGAAAAGCCATTGAGGACGTCCAGCGGAGTTCGAGCGTCCCCCTCCTCGATCTGGCCGGACAAACCTCCCTGCGGGAGGCGATTGTCCTCATTTCCCGCTGCGGTCTCTTTGTTTCCAACGATTCCGGCTTGATGCATGTAGCCGGCGCCCTGGGAGTTCCCACTGTGGCCATCTTCGGATCCACAAATCCTGCGGCTACCTCCCCGATGGGCACAAAAACCATCGTGGTTCGGGGTAAAGCCGACTGCAGCCCATGCCTGAAAAAAGTCTGCCCGACGGATTTCCGGTGCATGAAATCCATCGGTGTGGAGGATGTGTACCAGGCGGCCAGAGCCATGATGGAGGCGTAGGGGCGTTTGGCCAGTCCTTCTTCCTGGGAGGTATCAGGGAGTCAAAAAGAGGAATAAAAATGCTTTGACAGGGTTGTCCTCATATGCTAGGGGACACAATCACTTGGGGTAACGGAGTTATTTCCCTGCGTGCTTCCAGGACATTCTTTAAACGTGCATTTCTGATCCATCCGTTCAGCCTTCCGGGTATTCGGAGCTGCGCAGGGCAACAGGACCTTTTTTTTCATGGCGACCAATCTGAGTCATCTAGTTCAGGCAGACACAAGCAGAATTTCCAGCATCTGTTATTTTTATTATTATTATTACGGTGGAATGCGCTTGTGTGCCTTTTCGCGGTAGTTAAAAAAGGCCATGGGCGCAAAGCCCATGGCCTTTTAAATTTTGGACGGACAGCGCTGCTGCCGGTTTGTTTGTACGAACGAACCTGGCCCTTCTGTGCGCTGTAAGCAGAAACAAACAATAAACTGCTAACCTTTATAAAGGAGGATTTATGAATATCAAACTGTCCAATGGGAAAGTGCTCCCAGTGGAAATGCACAAGATCAAGATCATTCAGCAAACACGGCTGCCAAGCGCCGATGAGCGGTTGAAGGCCATGGAGGAGGCGGGCTACAACACCTTCCTGCTTCGAACCCGGAACGTTTTCCTGGATATGTTGACGGACAGCGGCACCAACGCCATGAGCGACAACCAGCTGGGCGCCATGATGGTGGCCGATGACGCCTATGCCGGAAGCGAAAGCTTTTACAAACTGGAGGATTCCGTCAGGGACGTGTTCGGAACCCAGTACCTGCTCCCGGTGCATCAGGGGCGGGCCGCTGAGCACCTCCTGGCCAAGGTTTTGGTCAAGCCTGGCGACGTGGTTCCCATGAACTATCACTTTACGACCACCAAGGCCCATTTCACCCTGGCCGGGGGAACCGTCCTGGAGATTTTCACCGATGAAGCCCTGAAGACGGACAGCAAAGAGCCTTTCAAAGGCAATATCGATGAGAATAAATTTCTCGATGTCATCAAGACCTATGGGCCGGAGCACATTTCCTTCGTCCGGATGGAAGCCACAACCAACCTGCTGGGCGGACAGCCCTTTTCCATGGCAAATTACAAAAGGATCAAGGAAATCGCCGCGGAAAACAAGGTGAAATTCGTCCTGGACGCCAGCCTGATCTCCGAGCAGGCCTATTTCATCAAACAGCGGGAACCCGGTTACGAGAACCGCTCCGTTGCGGAAATTATCAGGGAGCTGGCGGACTTGGCGGATATCGTTTACCTCTCCGGAAGGAAGAGCTGTGCCGTCCGGGGCGGGTTTATCGCCACCAACACCAAGGAAATCTATGATCTCATTCTTCCCTGGCTTCCCGTCTACGAAGGATTTGCAACCTATGGCGGCATGTCCACGAAAGAGATCGAGGCCATGGCCGTGGGCGTCCGGGAAATGACCCAGTACAGCGTTGCGAGCAGTTCGGCGGATATGATCCAGTATTTTGCCGAACGGTTAAAGGAGCGGGGCATTCCCGTGGTGACCCCTCCGGGTGGGCTGGCCTGCCATATTGACGCAACCCGTTTTCTGCCCGACCTGTCCCCCGACAAATACATCGCCGGTTCCCTGGCCGCGGCTGTCTATCTTGTATCCGGCGCGAGGGGAATGGAGCGTGGCACCGTGTCGGAGCAGCGGGAACCCGACGGTACCGAGGTCTTTTCAAACCTGGAGCTCCTGAGGCTTGCCGTACCGCGCCGGACTTACACCATCTCGCAGATCGATTACGTCGTTGACCGGGTTTGCTGGCTCTTAAGTCACCGGGATCTGATCAAAGGGCTGATCTTTTACGAAGAGCCGCCCATCCTGCGCTTCTTCTTCGGCAAGATGAGGGCCATTGACAACTGGGGCGCAAATCTTGTCGAGGCCTTCAAGAAAGATTTCGGTCCGGACCTGTAAGATGATCACAGACACAGGTTTTTCGGGCACCCGGCTAAACTCCGAATGCCCGGAAAACCTGTCTTTTAGCTTTCCGCCAAAAAAGCAGGATTTCTGCTTCCTGTTGGCCGTTCAGCCGCCTCGATCAAAACCCGCTGGTTTCTTCAGCGTGACTGCAGCCGTGACACGGCCGGTCGTATCGTTCCGCTTAACCGTGAAAATTCAACAGGTCGTGGTCTTTCTGCCCAGTCAGAAAGACAAAAGCGAAGGTATACTTCCTTGACGCAGCGTTTCGACTCTGCTGTAGGGAAAAAGTATTCACCCATCCCCTGACCTGCAACGGACGATCACTGATTCGATCCGCTTCCCATGGCTTTTCAACGTCTTAATCGTATTTTTCAGAGCATTCCCAATTTGTTTCCGGGGTTCCATTGCGCGACCGACTCTGTAATCTTCTCGTCGGACGATCCGCCGATTCAGGCCAGAAATTCCCAATGGTTTAAATGAGGGCGGAAGTGCTCATGGACACGCTGTTGCCCCTTCCAATTAAATGCTTCATCGAAGGTGAATTTTATAAACATTTATGAGGGAGTGGGAATGAAAGATGTAAATCCACAAACATGTCGTTACATGGTATGCCGCCCTTGATCAGTACACTTTATCAGTGGCGAGCTTTGCTTCGGGACCGTATTCAGGAGGGTTCAGCATGAGCAGTTCAGTAAACTATCCAGGTAAGTCGCTTCGGAACCTCATCTTAAAAAAAGGGCGCTGCCACGGGGGGGCTTGGAACGGGAATCCGCCCATTGTCAAGGGCAGGGATCCTCTTCCCGGCATTGCGATGTCGTTCATGGCCTGCCTGTTCTTTGCCTTCTTGTTCGTTATTCTTGGATGTCGGGACCAAGAATCCGCCTTTCCTTACAAGATACTCGACTCGGGAATATGGGCTGAGGAAGCAGGAATTGAATCAACCGGTTGGATTGATAACGAACACGTTTTGTTCATCACGAATAAGACATTGAAACCAAGCGGAAGCATCCCCATGGCCAAGTTTTTGACCGTCTGGAATCCGGATTCCGGGAAGGTTGATTTTTATCATCAAGCCTCTTTGCTTAAGTGTGTGCGCAAAGGGCAAGTACTTTTTAGAGAAGACATTGAACCAGAATTCAAACCGATTATCTACCGCGGCACTGTGGAAAATCCTGAAAAGCATCCTGCCCCAGGACCGGATATGATGATCGACAGTTCATTTGACTGCGATTGGGTGCCTGGGGAAAGTTTTGGAAGAGCGCCCGTCCGGGCCCCTCACACATACAAATTGAAGGACAAAAATTATATCGAGTTTACAGAACTTCCCAGTAACTCATCCCAGGGAAAAATGATTTACCATGAAAAGCCGGGAACAAAAGGTATCCCTTTGCCCTTTTATCTCTCTCTGGCGTATCACATTTCCTACAGCGAATTCCTGGATGCGTATGTCATTGTTGGAGATAAGCATTCTGTTTATCCAAAACCCGACACCCGGTCATTCTGGATACTGGAGCGTAGCGGTCAGTTGAAAAGCATACCCTATCCGCAGTCCCTGTTGAAGGGGGCTGTGGAAAATATCTATCCTTTAAAAAGAGGGTATCTGGCCCGTTATTCCCAGGATCAGAAAAAAGGAGCCGGTTCCGATGATCGTGGCCTTTGGCTCATTGATGGTGAAAAATCCGTCCGCCTGATTGTCGGCGACATGGGTTCCGTAGCTGTTTCACCTGGTGGCTGTAGAGCAGCCTTTATCCACGCAAAGAATATCAAAGAATATTTCTCCCAGAAGAACCCCTATCGCACAGTCAAGGTCATCGATTTCTGTGAAGGAGAGAATAAGCCATGATCACGTCCGAAGAAGCAAGAATCCTGTCGAAGGCAGGCTATGCATCCTATGACAAGTTGGTGCCGAACAATCAGTTCCAGATCGAAAAACATATTAATGAATCAAAAACAGGTTTTGACTGTACGATATATCGTAAAATTGGAACAAATGAATTTATTGTTGCTTTTGCAGGCACCAAGGACGGGCAGGATGTTGCGGCGGATGTAGCTTTAGGAACAGAGCAGTGGAAAGCGGCAAGGCTTCGTGTTCTTGACACTCTTAAAGATCTTCAGGCCTCCAATATTTCCTTTACTGGTCATAGCTTGGGTGGGGCAATCGCACAGTATGCTGCGTATGAGTATATAAAAGAAAATTTAGAAAATCATGCTAATGTCAAATTGTGCACCTTCAATGGACTAGGCGGTAAGGATGGACTGGCGCAAATGCACTCAGCTGATTTTACTTCAAATAAATTTAACACTATTGTCAGTCTAATTGAGTCCGCTCACTTTTTCGCATCCTCCTCTGGCACCTCTGATATTGTTTCACGCCTTGGCGGGGGGCATCTGGGTGGGAATACTTACGAAATAAAGATGACCACACTCAAGGCGGGGTTGGTGTCCATTCACCAAGCCTGGAATGATTTTTTCAACCTTACGATCCCCGAAGTCACCACATCTCCTGATTATATCCACATCCCAAGGGCCCAGAAGATCGCAGAGATCGTTACATACCTGGGATCAGACGAAAAGATGACAGACTTGGAGGGCTGGTTCAAAGCGGCAGGCGGTGTGCTGATCGCTTTAAGTATGTTGTCCGATCCTGAACTTAATGAAATTTTAAATGCATTAAATCCAAGCCACTTTATCGCAGACAGTAATCAGGTAATAGAGCTACCACTGCTTGCACGTCTCAGCTTTGCAATACTCGGACTTAAAGCATTTAACGATGGTCAAATCATCCATCTTGCAACAAATGTTCAGGAGATGACAGTCCAGGCCATTAAGGATACCGTAATGGCAATGGAGGAAGCGAACAAAATACTTCAAGCTGCTTGGGAGGAAGCAATTGAAACAGCCTCGGATTCAATCGAAATCACCGCCGAACTATATACCACGACTTTTAATTTCGCCGTGGCAAGAATAGCTGATTTACTCAGCATGTACAGTAATGCAGTTGATTATAACTCCAGCAACTGGAGTGAAATTCAAGTGTTAGGTAAACAGGTTGTCTCTTGGATAAATGATCAACTTCTGGTTTTCAGCAACAATGCAATGGGAGTAATCAATGTTTTTCTTGAAATAGTCGATTGCAATAGTCTTGGCGCAGCACTGCTCCGCAGCCTCTTCAACGCCGCAGAAGCCGTAATCAGTCCGATTGTGTTGGATCTGGATGGGGATGGGGTGGAGACGACCGGGGTGAAGGCCGGTGTTTACTTCGATCACGACGCGAACGGTTTTGCTGAACAGACGGGATGGGCAAAGCCTGACGATGGGCTGCTTGTCCTCGACAGAAACGGAAACGGGGCCATCGATAGTGGCCGGGAGCTTTTCGGCAGTCAGACCTTGCTGGCAAGTGGAAGGAGAGCCGCCAATGGCTTCCAGGCATTGGCGGAACTTGACGGGAATGCGGACGGGAAAATCGATGCAAACGATGCCGCCTACGGGAACTTGAAGATATGGCAGGATCTGGACCGAGATGGTTATTCAAATCCGGGGGAACTTAAAAGCCTCTCCGAGATGGGCATCGTCTCGATCGATACCGGTTTTACGGATTCCACGGTGGTTGATGGCAGTGGCAATGCCCATAGGCAGGTTGGCTCCTATCAAAAAGCTGACGGCACAACGGGAATCGCCGCTGACGTCTGGTTTCTGGCGGATAAAATGTTTACGATGGCTGCCGAAACGCCGGATATACCGGCGGATATCGCCGTTTTGCCTCATTTGCGAGGTTCCGGCAATGTTTATGATCTGCATGAGGCTATGGTGAGGGATTCCAGCGGGACGCTGAAACTTCTCATCCAGCAGTTTATCGATGCAGCCGAACCGGTTGTCCGGACCGGGCTGATGGACCAGATCCTTTTCAAATGGACGGGAAGCGACGGTGTCTCTCCTACCAGCCGTGGCCCCTTTTTCGATGCACGAAAACTGGCGGTTTTGGAACAGATGATTGGCGAGGATTTTCTTCAAGGTGCCAATCCGGATCCGGGGCCAGGGGCGATTCATCCTCTTGATGATGCATACACGATCTTGGAGGAATCCCTATATGGCTCCCTCATGGCTCAGACACATCTCAAGGATGTTTACTCACAAATCACCTATTACTGGGACGTGGACGATTCGTCCATCAGAGGCGATCTGAGTGGTGCAATCACATATATCCGGAATGAACTGGATGGGGATCTTGATTCGGGAAAGCAGATCCTGGCTGAATTCGTAAGAACCCTGAGGGGGATGAATGCAGATGAACAGACTAATTTTTCTTCCTTTTGTGATGCCTTTGCCTCCCAGGGTGAGGAACTGATTCAGATTATTGAAGAAGCAGGCAGAAACGTGATTTTCCTGGGAACAGGCAATGACTCAATACCGGAAAGTGGTTTAAAGGATCTGATCTATGGGTATGGTGGGGATGATAATCTCCTGGGTGGAAGGAACAATGATAAGATCGATGGAGGTGAAGGGAACGATTCACTTAACGGTGGTTCCGGCAGTGATATTTTGCAGGGGGGGCCGGGAGATGACAGCCTTGCGGGCGGTTCGGGAAATGATATTTTGAACGGCGGCCCAGGAAACGATTATCTGCAGGGGAATGAGGGCAGCGATACGTATCGGTTTACGCGGGGATATGGTGAAGACCGGATCGTGAACCCGGATGACGGCGATGCCGGTGTTGACACCCTGCAGTTCACGAGAGGGGTCAACCGCAGAGATGTGGAGTTCATCATGACGGCCGGCAATGAACTGAATGTCCGGATCAAGGATACGGCTGACTCGATTTTTATTCATCGCTGGTTTTTGTCCGATGCGAACTACCGTCTGGACCGCTTCCAATTTTCAGATGGTGAGATCCTGACAGCGTCGCAACTGGAAGCGAAGGGATACACTCTTTACGGCACGACGTATGATGACAATCGCAGTGGATCGTCATCCAACGACAAAATGTACGGCTATGAAGGCAACGACATCCTCCGGGGCGGTGCAGGAAATGACACCTTGCAGGGCGGTCCGGGAGATGACAACCTTACGGGCGGTTCGGGAAATGACATGTTGATTGGCGGCGCAGGCAGAGATAATCTTGAGGGGAATGAGGGCAGCGATACGTATCGGTTTACGCGGGGATGTGGTGAAGACCGAATTGTGAACCCGGATGACGGCGATGCCGGTGTTGACACCCTGCAGTTCACGGGAGGGGTCAACCGCAGAGATGTGGAGTTCATCATGACGGCCGGCAATGAACTGAATGTCCGGATCAAGGATACGGTTGACTCGATTTTTATTCATCGCTGGTTTTCTACCGATGCGAACTACCGCCTGGACCGCTTCCAATTTTCGGATGGGGAGATCCTGACAACGTCGCAACTGGAAGCGAAGGGATACACTGTTTACGGCACGTCGTATCATGACAATCGCAATGGATCGTCATCCAACGACAAAATGTACGGCTATGAAGGCAACGACATCCTCAGGGGCGGTGCAGGAAACGACACCTTACAGGGCGGTCCGGGAGATGACAACCTTACGGGCGGTTCGGGAAATGATATTTTGAACGGCGGCGCAGGCAGAGATAATCTTGAGGGGAATGAGGGCAGCGATACGTATCGGTTTACGCGGGGATATGGTGAGGACCGGATCGTAAACCCGGATGACGGCGATGCCGGTGTTGACACCCTTCAGTTTACGGGAGGAGTCAACCGAGGCGATGTGGAGTTCATCATGACGGCCGGCAATGAACTGAATGTCCGGATCAAGGATACGGGTGACGCGATCTCTATCAATCGCTGGTTTTCTTCCGATGCGAACTACCGCTTGGACCGCTTCCAATTTTCGGATGGGGAGATCCTGACAGCGGCGCAACTGGAGGAGGAAGGATACACTGTTTACGGCACGACATATGATGACAATCGCAGCGGATCGACGTCCCATGACAAAATGTACGGCTATGAGGGCAACGACATCCTCAAAGGCGGTGCGGGAAATGATCGATTGGATGGCGGCCCGGGTGCGGATTCCATGTTCGGCAATGCAGGGAATGATGTCTATGTGGTTGACAACCTGAAGGATTACATTTTTGAAGACGCAAACGAAGGAACCGATACGGTCCGGAGCTCGATTTCCTACAGCCTGGGAAGCCATGTTGAGAAGTTGACTCTGACGGGCAGTGCTGCGATCAATGGAACCGGTAATGCTTGGAAGAATGTTTTGACCGGCAACGGTAAGATCAACCTTTTAAGTGCAGGCGCAGGAAGCGACACCCTCAATGGGCGTGCCGGGAACGATGTGCTGGACGGCGGCACAGGCAGCGACACGTACCTGTTTCGCCCCGGTGACGGCCGGGATGTCATTCAGGACTGCAGCACGCTGCGGGAGGATGTTGATACACTGCGGTTGACGGGCGGCATCGGGCGGAACGATCCCGTCATTGTGAAGCAGAGCGACGATCTCTACCTGTTCCTCGATGAATCGAATTATGTCGTGATTGAAGACCAGTTTTTGAATGGGGATCATGGCGTGGAGCGCGTGGAAGTCGCCGACGGTTATTACCTGGCGAGACCGGATCTTGAGAACATCGTCAATACGATGAGCGCCATCAACAGCGATCCCGGCATGGATGCCCTCCAGAAGTACAATGCCATGCAGGTCGATCTGACCTACATCGGCACAATGGCCCAGAGCTGGCAGCTCTGAAACGGCCCAAGTCGGGACGGGTTATGGGCCGGGGCCTGCCCCCGGCAGACGGTGGAAGCAGGCATGATCCCAGGCGGAAATCCCACGGGAAGGTGCGAAGGGTGGGGGCTGTTCGAATTATAAAATATCTTGACTTCACGGAGACATAAATATAGTGTAACCGCAAATTTGAAGGCGTTTTATCCGGCTTTCCCCCTGGTCGGCATCGCGGGGTCTGATCCGGTAAAAAGACTCTTCAAATTCGTTATTTTCTGATCAATAGACACGATTCTTCTGTTTTTCCGTAGGAATAACAAAGTTGTCAACTGGAGCGGGAGGGTTCTTAGATGTCGGAGAGAAAGATCTGTGCCATTTGTGCATGGAGAGCCAATTGCCAGAAGCGGTTCAACGTGGTTACGGATTCCATGGGGAATGTCCGCTGCCCGGATTACAGCCGTGATCTATCCATCAAGGACAGGGACATTGATGAGGCGGAGAAGAAGGATCGCAGTTCCTGAAAGGGAAGGGCAGGGCGCGGCACGGGGAACATTCCATTCGACGTAAGATATGAAAATGCAGGTGGCATTGGGGTGTCGCCCGCATTCCGGGAAGTTGGCCTCGAAGGCCAACTTTTTTTAATGTTCGGAACATCCGCCGGGAAAAGGCTGCCTTCATGAAAAGGCATAGTTAAGGTCAGGTATTGTATGGTTGACGGATCCATAAAGCATCGATTGACGGCGCTCGTTGAGGAAGCGGCAGGTGCCTGCATTGCGGAAGGCCTGCTGAAGCTGGAGAATCTCCCCCCCGTGGAGATGGAAATGACGAAGGAAGCGGCTCACGGGGATTATGCCACAAACCTGGCCATGATCCTGGCGTCTCCCGCACGAATGAGTCCCCGGAAGATTGCCGAAATGATTACCGGCCATCTTCGGGATGAAAGGAATATCCTTGAGAAGAGCGAGATTGCCGGCCCGGGGTTCATCAATTTTTTTGTCCGGGAGCAGGTCTGGGCGGAGGAGCTGAAGGACATTGAACGCCTTGGGAAGAGCTACGGATCGACCGATACGGGGCGGGGCAGGAAAATCCAGGTGGAGTTCGTCAGCGCCAATCCCACGGGGCCGCTGCACATCGGACATGCCCGGGGCGCGGTGGTGGGTGATGTGGTCGCCAATATCCTGGCGATGTCCGGCTATGACATCTTCCGGGAATACTACATCAACGACGCGGGCAACCAGATGAACAACCTGGGAAAATCGGTCTGGTACCGCTATCTCGAACTGCTGGGGAAATCCGTCGAGTTTCCCGACACCTGCTATCAGGGGGATTACATCCGGGACATTGCCGGAGACATTCTGAAGAAGGACGGCGACCTTTATCTGGCGAAGGATGAAGGAGAGACGATTCGAGCCTTTACCGATTATGCCGCCGGGATCATTCTCGAAGGCATCAAGGAGGATCTGAAAGAGTTTGGCATCGTCTTTGACCGGTATTTCAGCGAACGAGTCCTCTACGTGAATGATGGGGTAGCAGGGCTGCTGGCCGACCTGGAGGAAAAGGGCTTTATCTACCGCGAAGAGGAAACCCTGTGGTTCAAAACGACGGATTTCGGGGATGACAAGGACCGGGTCGTGGTCCGCAAAAACGGCGAGCCCACTTACTTTGCCGCGGATATCGCCTACCACAAGAACAAGTACGAACGAGGATTCGACACGATCATCGACATCTGGGGGGCGGACCATCACGGCTATATCCCCAGGATGCACGCCGGGATCCAGGCCCTGGGGCACTCCAGGGAAACCCTGCGCGTCGTCCTGGTGCAGCTGGTCAATCTCCTGCGCGACGGCAAGCCGGTGGCGATGTCCACGCGGTCCGGCGAATTTGTCACGATGAGGGAAGTGGTTGAGGAAGTGGGACGGGATGCCGCCCGGTACAATTTTCTCATGCGCCGGTCGGACAGTCACCTGGACTTCGACCTGGAAGTGGCCAAGAGGCAGTCCAATGAAAACCCGGTCTATTATGTCCAGTACGCACACGCCCGGATCTGCAGCATCCTGCGGATGGCCCAGGATCGGGGGATCGGAATGCCCGCATCGGCGGATGTGGATCCGCAGCTTTTGAGGATTCCGGAAGAGATCGCCCTGATCAAGGCCCTGATCCGTTTCCCGGAGATCGTCGAGGGGAGCGCCCGGACGCTGGAACCTCACCGGATCACCTTTTATCTCAACGACCTGGCCGGGCTGTTTCACAGCTACTACAACAAATACAAGGTGATTTCCGAAGACGAGGCGGTGACGAAGGCAAGGCTTTTTCTCATGAAATGCATCGCCATCGTGTTGAACAATGCACTGTTGCTGCTGGGGGTGTCCGCCCCGGAAAAGATGTAGCTCTCGTTGCGGATTTCCGTTCAGACATTTTGGTGAAACATGGCTGCCGACAATATCAAACGTTTTGAGTTTCGACTGGGAAAGTGGGGACTTACCCTCTTTGTCTTCGCCATGTCCCTGCTGCTGTTTTCGTCTTTTCTGTTCGGGATCAAGGTGGGGAAGGACATGGATGTCAACCCGGAGAAATACTCCTGGGGGATGTTGAACAAGATAGGGGAAACCACAGCTAAGCCCTGCCCGCGGAAGAGCGACAGGACCGTCATCGCGGTTCGTGAGGCTGGAAAAGAGAATCTGCCGAGCGAGAAGTCTGAATATGACCTTTCCTTTTACGACACGCTGTCGAAAAAGAGCAACAACCTGAGGAAACAGCCCTCCGGGAATGGGGCCGTCGAGGCGGTCCCCGGGACGCCGGCCGTTGTTCCGGAACAGAAGGCGGCTGCTACCGCGGCTCCACCCGCTCCGGCGGCAGGTTCTCCGGCGGCGAGTAAGCCGGCGGAAGTGAAAAAAGAGGAAAAGACAGCGCCTCCTGTCCCAAGAAAGGCAGAGGTTTCATCTCAGCAAAGAACGGAAGAGAAAGCCGTCGTCAAGGCCGTTCCCGAAAAAGTTCGGGAAGCAAAAGCCCCCCCGGAGGTAAAGAAGGCCGAACCGAAACCGGAGAAGGCGGTCGCCGCTGAAAAGAAGGCCGATGGGAAAATAGAGAAAATCATCGCGGCCGACAGGAGCCAGGTCAAAAAGGAAATCAAGCCGGCCACGCAGACCTTCATGGTCCAGGTCGGGTCTTACCGGGATAAAGCGAAAGCAGACCAGGTTGCCGCAAAAATGAAGGCCCTGGGCTATGCCCCGAGAGTCGCTCCCATGGAGTTGCCGGGTCAGGGAAAATGGTACCGGCTGACGATCGGCGGTTTTCCGAGCCGGGAAAAAGCAGCCGAAGCCGTAACGAACGCGGCAAAGAGCACGGGCTCCAGGGGATTTATCCGCCCGGAGGGGGAGGCAAAAGCGGCGGAGCCGTCCAGCCCCGTGAAAAAGAAATAGGCGGAAGACTCGTCTTTCATTCCGGGGATCCTGGAATAAACGAAATCGACAGAAGGTAAGGGGATGCGGACCCGGCACTCTGCAGATCAGGAGTGGGGAATTTCTTTATGTTTGAAAACTTAGCGGAAAAACTCGAAGGGGTATTTAAAAGACTGAAGGGACGGGGGCGCCTCGATGAGGAAAACGTCAAGGAGGCCCTGAAGGAAATCCGCATGGCCCTGCTGGAGGCGGATGTCAACTTTAAAGTCGTGAAGGATTTTATCGAGGATGTCCGTTCCAGGGCGGTCGGACAGGATGTCCTGGACAGCATCACACCCGGCCAGCAGATCGTGAAGATAGTGCATGACCGGCTGGTCGAGCTCCTGGGGGGGACGAGCAGCCAGCTGAAATTCGGCCACCGGTTTCCCGCGCCGATCATGCTCGTCGGACTTCAGGGATGCGGGAAGACGACCACGTCCGTAAAGCTGGCTCGTGTTCTCGCCAAAAGCGGCAAGCGGGTCGGCCTGGTCTCCGCCGACGTGTACCGCCCTGCAGCCATGGAGCAGTTGAGGGTGATGGGGGAGAAGATCGGCGCCCCGGTCATCCGTGCCGACAGCAGCCAGAGTCCCGTAAAGATCTGCGTCGGGGCCGTTGAGGAGGCGAAGCGGAGGGGCTACGAGGTCCTGATCCTGGACACCGCCGGCCGCCTGCACATCGACACCGAAATGATGGAGGAGCTCAAGCAGATTAAAAGCGCCGTGAATCCTTCGGAAATCCTCTTTGTCGCCGATGCCATGACCGGCCAGGATGCCGTCAACGTCGCCGCTAAATTCAACGAGCTGCTGGGAATCGACGGCGTCATCATGACCAAGATGGACGGTGATGCCCGCGGCGGTGCGGCCCTGTCGCTCAAGGCGGTCATCGGCAAGCCCCTGAAGTACGTGGGGGTGGGGGAGAAAATCGACGCCCTGGAGGTCTTTCACCCGGAGCGCATGGCCTCCCGCATCCTGGGGATGGGCGATATTCTCAGCCTTGTTGAAAAAGCCCAGACGGTGGTTGACGAGAAAAAGGCCCGTGAGCTGGAGCAGAGAATCCGGAAGAATGAGTTCACCCTTGAGGATTTCAAGGAGCAGCTGCTGCAGATTAAGAAAATGGGCTCTCTTCAGGACATCCTCGGGATGATCCCCGGCTTCAGCAAGATAAAATCCCTGAAGCAGGCTGCGCCGGACGAGAGGGAACTGTTCAAGATCG
>Ga0209723_1003779_pt1 | contig 17782 bp, 11 predicted proteins | sample BiotimSIPDNA_2_FD_185750 | JGI IMG/M metagenome (GOLD analysis project Ga0209723, IMG submission 185750) | Anaerobic biogas reactor microbial communites from Washington, USA - Biogas_R2 time_0 SIP DNA (SPAdes) (version 2) | ecosystem: Engineered > Bioreactor > Anaerobic > Unclassified | place... | reverse complement strand
ACCTTGCCGTGTCCTTCAACCCTGGTTACAGGTTCGATAGTGATTTTCTTTGGCATGTTATCTCCAGTAATAATCAGTCGTATTTTAAAGTTTCGTATTCAAGGTTCAAAGGCTTTCCGCTGAGAAGAGCGGTAAGCGCATCCCATATAAGATCGGCCCTGGGCGGACATCCCGGCAGAAAGTAGTCAATCTTGACAATTTCATGACAGGGATAAACTTTGTCAAGAATAATGGGAAGTTCTGCATCCTGGGGTATGATCTTATCATCTACTGTCGGGCTCTTGAGATATGCTTCTTCAAGGCACTCTTTTACCGGAATACCGTTTCTCATTGCAGGTAGTCCACCCATGAGAGCACATTCGCCGCATGAGATGAGAATTTTGCAGTTTTTCCGGAACTCTTTCAAAATATGCACGTTTTCATTATTGCAGCATCCCCCTTCGATAATTCCGATATCGCACTGACGGGTAAATGTCTTGATGTCGGTGATGGGGGACTTGTTGAAGTCGACAAGCTCAATAAGGTCCAGAATTCTTTCGTCGATGTCAAGAATTGACATGTGGCACCCGAAACAGCCTGCCAGGGAAGTGGTGGCAACTACTGGTTTTTGCATGTTTAGTTCTCCTTCGAGCTTGCAGCTTCTTTGCCTTGCTCGATATCATAGCCAATTGGTTTCTTGTCAAATTTTCGTGAATCAATAGGCATATTAAAGCCTTTTTCTTTCTTGAGTATAGAGCCGACAGGGCAAATTTCAGCTGCTTTCTGCGCAAGCTCGTCGGAGATAGTCATGGCCAGTTCGTTATCTATCTCGACTGTCATTTTGTGCCCGCGTTTTCTGGGGACAAACATGCTTCTTCCCTTTTCATCTTTAATCAACCTGATGCATCTGTTGCAGAGAATGCAACGGTTATGATCCTTGATGATTTTTGGGTTGGAAGCATCGACATCGCGGTTGGGGAACTCATAAGTGAAACGGGGCACCAACATACCATAACGGTAGCCCAGCGCCTGCAGTTCGCAGTTTCCTGACTTTTCGCATGCCGGGCAGTAATGGTTTCCTTCAACAAACAGAAGTTCAATAATCTGCTTGCGGATTCTCCTGATTTCCTCCGTGTCATTTTCAACCTTCATTCCGTCTGCAACCGGTGTGGAACAGGCTGTCATCATTCTGCCGTTTACCTTAACAGTACAGATTCTGCAGGAGCCCCTGGGTTTAATCCCTTCGACATTGCAGAGAGTAGGGATATAAATCCCGTTTTTGATTGCCGCTGCAAGGATATAGGAACCCTTTTCTGCGACAATTTCCTTGCCATCGATTGTAATTTTTACGGTTTCACTCATGTCTGTGCACCTTAAAGTAGAGGTTTTCTTCCAAATACCGCACTGGGCTCCGCTATGGAAGCCGCAGAATGGAATTCGGAATCAAAACAGGTATGTTTTTTTGTTAAGTTTACTATTTTTGAAAAAGACTGCATGAAATTGCTTTTTGATCTAAAAACAGTTTCAGCTTCAGAGTATTGTAGAGTTGGTATCATTTTGGCAGCAACAGAAACGTGTTGGCTTTTTGTCTCTGGAACAGAATGTTTCATGTATGCTTTTACCTTGAGGATTTTGGATTTCTACACTATAATAAGAAAAATACACTCTCTATAACAAGAACACAAGGAAATAATGATATTTTTTTCACAATAAAGAGTCTGGTGTCCAGTGCGTTTTGTGAAAAAGGTACAAATAAATGACACGAAATTCCCAATAAAGATAAAATATTTGAAGAATGGCTCAGGATATTGCAAACCACATTGGTAAACAAATAAATTTAGTAGATTGGCGGTATATAGTCAGTTACACAATATCTAATCCCAATCAGAGGAGATCACATGCTGACAGTCTCAGACCTGCTGAAAACAAAGAAGAACGAGCTTTTTACCATTGGTAAGACCAAACCGGTACTTGAGTGCGTTCAAGTTATGAATCAGCACAGAATCGGTGCCCTAATGGTTACATCTGAGCAGAATCAAATAGAGGGAATAATTACCGAAAGAGATATTCTCCATGCTGTCAGTGAACGCAATGGCTCTATCCTTAATATAACAGTTCAGGATATCATGACCGGAAAAGAGAAGCTTGTAACGGCATCTCAGAATGACACTATCGACCTGGTGATGGAGCTGATGACCTCCAGGCGGATCCGCCATATACCGGTCCTGGAGGATGGAAAACTAACCGGGGTTATCTCTATCGGGGATGTGGTCAAAAACCAGCTTCGTCATGCCCTTGTAGAAAATGAATCCATGAAAACCTACATTTCAGGAACCAGTTCTTAAACCTGAAATTGGTGTTGGATAAATTAATCACTGAGGAAAGGTGTGGATTGGTAAACCAGGACCGATCCACACCTTTTGTTTTTGTGGTATTTCGGTCACCTCTGAAATAATCAGTACAATTTTCACTGTTACAGAATTGGTGTATTACGATGAATTCGGGATATGTTGTGATTTTAGATAAGAATGGGTGGATTTGGAGGAGCTGTAACTTGAATAACGGCAGTAATTTATAGCATGGGAGTTAATGTTTTGGAAGAATCGGATGCTTGAAGTAGTGTAGGTTCCCAAATTATCTCAGACCTAATTTCCGCACAATTGTGGGGGCTATTCCCGGATTTAAAATTTCCGTAACATTTTCGGGAATTAATTTGGGAATCTACAAAACATGTCGCTAACTCACCCCAGAGATGACTCAGTGACCCCCGAGGGAGCATTTAACAAGTTAAGTCACTCTTTCACCTCAGAGGTGACTTTGTGACCCCCGGGGGAAGTATTTAACAAGTTAAGTCACTCTTTCACCTCAGAGGTGACTTTGTGACCCCCGAGGGAGCATTTAACAAGTTAAGTCACTCTTTCACCTCAGAGGTGACTTTGTGACCCCCGGGGGAAGTATTTAACAAGTTAAGTCACTCTTTCACCTCAAAGGTGACTCAGTGACCCCCGAGGGAGCATTTAACAAGTTAAGTCACTCTTTCACCTCAGAGATGACTCAGTGACCCCCGAGGGAAGCCTTTTAACAAGATAAGTCACTCTTTCACCTCAGAGATGACTCATTAATTTAAGGGGTAAGTTTCAAAACATCTTTAAATTTGACATTATAAAACCAATCGCAACACAAAGAGAAACAATGTCTTAAGGCTAAATCTAATCTGTTTGAGTGGATAGGGGTTGATTAAGAAAAGGTAAATACTCTACCGCCCTTCCGTTGCGATCAATCGGCGAATCACAGGGAATTCGCCTCTTTCGGGCGCCTGGCGCGCGAATTCTCGCTCGGCATACCTTGAAAACTGAATATTTAGAGGTACCCTGAAGAGCAAAATGGATCAATGTTCAAATTTCACAATTGAGCTCAGAACCCAAAATTGGAATTACTTTAATCTGGAATCTGTTGAGCGCTGAATCGCTTTAAGGTTTTATCATAATCTGAAAGTCATCGGGTGTACGAGATGTAAGGCATAGATAACAAAGTAATTAAACTATCTAAGTTCATTCAAAGGTTTCAAGGTAGCATCCTGGTGCGGCGGGTTTAGATGAACGAAACTTATTACATCACTTAAGATATTCTTTCTCCTGTATAATTACCTATGCAAAGCGACTCTGGAAAACTGAGGAGTTTAAATAGAAACTCTGAGGTGATTGAGGCGGGTTTGAAGTATTATATTTACATTCAAATCCATCACCTGCTTTCGACCTCAAAGAAGGATTGATCTTGTGAGAAAAAACTCAAAACTGCACAATTTCATCAACACCGCATTCTTCACTATCAACGATGAACTGCATTATCGCAGCTTCTATGTGCTTACTCTGATCTCGGTGCTCTTTGTTTTTATGCTTCGCGGATGTTTCAGCAGTGATATGTTTGTAAATGGTGAGCGTGTGGATTCACTGACAGTAGGATGGCACGCATCGATCTTTGCCTTTCATGCTATCTCCGCTGCCGGGGTTCTTATCGCGGTGCTCCTTTCGATGAGGCTGTTCAGGCGCGACCGGGAAAACGGGATGGCTGCAGCGATTCTCTCAAAACCGGTGAGCAGGGTCCAGTACCTGCTTGGTAAAACCGCAGGGATTTTCCTTCTCTCTTATGGACTCACCTTTATTCTTCATTTGACAGTCTATCTTATTATGCTGCTTAACACCGGTGGAAAGATAGTCTGGTTTCTTCCGGCATCGCTGATCGTTTCCCTCAATATCCTCTTTGCAGTGGCCGCTGTTTCACTATTTACGCTCTTTATGTCCGATGTCATTGCTGCGATTCTGGGTCTTGGGATTGCTGCCGGAAGTTTTGTGATAGATTCTTTCCATGTGCTTTCGAACTCCCGGATGATCAGATCCGTTATGGGGTCCTCTTCAACGGAACAGGCTGGGGAGTCTATCTGGGCAATACTCTGGCCTAAACTGACAGCTCTTCAATACTACGCCACATCACTGATTCAGGACACCGGTTTCAAATCTCCCGGCCCGCTTCATCCTGCGGTCAATATCGCCATTTACAGTGTCTTGTGCTATGCTTTGCTTATCTGGCGTTTCAACAGGGAAGAAATTCAATAATCCAGCCGGTCGTGCAGGGATATCGGGCCCGATACCGATTTATTTGTACCGTTTCCTTATCGCCTTCATCTCATTATAGATCTTCAGGTAATGATCCCTCCTGAACCCTGCGATCTCATTTTCTGCTATCAACTGGTCAACTATACATCCTGGCTCTCCGCCATGGATGCAGTTATTATAACGGCACTGGCCGATCCTGCATTCCAGTTCCGGGAAATAACCTGTTACTTCCTCCTCGGGAACAGTGGGGACATTGACAAAAGAAATGCCGGGGGTGTCGGCTACATATCCGCCCTCTTTCAGGGGGTGAAGAGAGACGTGTGTTGTAGTATGAGTTCCTCTTCCGTTACTGCCAGAGACCTCGCCGATACGGAAGCTCTTATCAAGGATGATTTTTGATAAAAGAGTGCTTTTGCCCGCACCTGAGAGACCTGAGAATGCAGATATTTTATCCTTGCAAAGTGATATCAGTTCTTCTATTCCCGTGTTGGTAACAGCAGAGGTACACACTGTTCTGTAACCGATTTTCCGGTATATCTCCCGGATCTTTTCCAGCTCTTTTGAATCATCACAATTGAGAAGATCGATTTTGTTGAATACAATTATGGCTTCAAGACCGTATACTCTGGCAGAAAAGAGGAATCGATCAAGGGACTCCAGGTCAAGAGGTGGTGATTTTACAGTGAATATGAAAAACACCTGTGAAAGGTTTGCAACTGCGGGCCGCTTCAGCAGGCTTGAACGCTCATGGATAGCTGAAATGACCCCTTCCAGCGGGTCTCTGTTTATGATCTCAAGGTCTACAAGGTCGCCGGTAAAGACCCTTGTTTTATTTTTCTTCAAAATGCCTTTGATAGTTGACCTGACAGTACCCTCTGGTGTGTCAACAATCAGATAATTTTTCTGCTCTTCTATAACTCTTCCGGATAATTGCATATCTTACTTCAGGGCCTGTTTTCTCTCTCTGTCTTCCACTTTCAAATTATATTACTTTCTTAACTGGTATCCTGCCTGATTCCTTGAGACAACCGGCAGGGAGCCCGGTTCTGATTTTTCTTGCGACTTGTGACTTTAAACATTTACACTTAAAATAAATTTTTACAGGACAAACATGAAAAAACTCTTTATTGATCTTCTCTGCGGTGCAAGCGGTGACATGATACTTTCATCACTGGTTGACCTGGGTTATCCTCTCGAAAAGCTCAATAATGCCCTTGGTTCTCTTCCAATCGAGAGAATAAACATCACCGCTGAAAAAAGCTCCCGCAATGGAATTCAATGCACGCATCTTAATATGCAGTTGGAGGATGCGACTCAATACCGCCATCTTCATCAGATTCTGGATATTATAAAGGCGGGTAATTTCGGGGAGAGTGTTTATAGGAAATGTGAGATGGTTCTTGACAGGCTGGCTGAGGCTGAGGCCTCGGTACATGGAATTCCCAAAGAAAAGGTGCATTTCCATGAGATAGGGGCAGTCGATACTATAATTGACATCCTTGGGGTCTGTCTTGGGCTTGACTACCTGGGCATAGGGGAGATATACTACTCTGCGCTCACCGACGGGCATGGCACGATAAAAGCGGCCCACGGGGTGATGCCGGTGCCTGTTCCGGCTACTTCGCAGTTGATTCAGGGACTGACTCTTAAAACTCTCGATATTGAGACAGAGCTTCTTACACCAACAGGTGCCGCTCTTATTACAACACTCGGAAAACAGGTACCTTTTATGGAGCGCGGCAATATTCTGAAAACCGGGCATGGATGCGGCACAAAGATATTCGAGCATCATCCGAACTATTTACGTGTAACTCTATATGAATCAAATGGTTGTGAAGGTAATAGCGCCGGCGATACGATTTATCTTCTGGAAACTGACATGGACCATGTTTCCGGTGAGGTTATGGGGCATGTTTCCGGAAGGCTTTTTGAACAGGGAGCGCTTGATGTCTCTTTCACGCCGGTTTTCATGAAAAAGGGGAGACCTGCTTACCGCCTTTCGGTGATGGCTTCTGAAGCTGATTACCGGAAACTGACAGACCTTATTATAATACATACAAGAACACTTGGGGTAAGGGTGCAGAGAGTAGAGCGGGTGCTGGCAGCAAGGGAGATCAGAGAGTGTGAATTTTTGGGCGGCAAAGTTGAAGAAAAGGTCTGCACTCATAAAGGTTACTCATTTTCAAAGCTGGAGTACGATGCTCTTGACACTCTTTCAAGGAGCAGAAATATTCCTTTGATTGAGCTTATTGAGAGGTTCGTCAGAGAAAAATAAGCATCCCGGCTGGGATCGCAGGATTATCGGGATATTCGCTTTGCCTCTCCGGCCTAAGCTTGCGAAGGTGGACAGTAGTTTATCCACCCCCCCCCAAAAAAAGTGGAATGTGGCTCTGCGGCAGACCGGGAATAAAGGTCCGGTCTGCCGATCAGATCCTTTCCCCCTGAGTCACCTCATTCTAATTCCCCGGCCATGTATCATTACCGTTATCATCGATTCTCATCGTACAGGTTGACTGGCTGCTTTTGATATAAGCTATCTTCTTGTTCGAAACTTCCGTCAAAACAAAATCGATGGTTTCGGCTCCCTCATTCTGCCAATCATCGATAGTTGTTACCTCCATTTCAGCGGAACGACTGTTGCCCGATGGTATTGTCACACTATGATGGGTGCTGTTGATTCTATAATCAATTCCTTCAGTTGCAGTGGAAGTGCCGGCGGCCCGATAATTCACTGTCAGATCCGATTCAAGATACCCTTCGGCTCTGATAGTAATTCTGTAAGTTGCTGGCCATTCATTGCCGCCCACATAGTTGCCATTGAAACTGATCGGTATTTCGTTAGGAGTAACCGTGTAACGAAAACCCGTTATGTCACCGGCTCTCACAAGCTGGGAACTGGAACTCAGATCTATCCTGATAAAACCCCCGTCTTCCGGTATCGTATCGTCAACCACGCTTATGGTAATCTCACGTTCAGTCACACCTGGCGCGAAAATCAGTGTGTCAGACCCGTTGCAGACTGAATATTCTGATGCCGTCATGTTGCTGTCGGTTACAGAGAGCTGCAGCACTACTGCCGCATTCAGCGGTTTGTCAAGGTTGACCTTTACTTTCACCTCTGAGATGCTTTCAGAACCGGAAGAATCTTCTATGGCAAAGGAATAAATCGAAGACACATCAGAGTCGTCATGGATAGTAAAGATGAAATCCTGACCGTCTCTGGAAATCGCGAAAAAATCATCGGAAGCAAGCTTCAGTACTATAGTTTCATCCTGTTCCTGGATCAGATCCTGCTGAATATGAATTTTTATTTCAACCTCTGTTTCGCCGGGTTGAAAAATCACTCTGCCGAAGTCATTGCTCAAAGTAAAATCCTCTCCCGGAGTCGCGGTAGTGCTTTCATCCAGTATGCAACTGAGCTCAAGAGGTCTCTCAAGTGGTCTTGACAATCTTGCAACAACAGTATAAACCGTGTCATTTTCCACTCTTGCGGCCTCTGTCTCATTGAAATAGAAGAAAACGATGTCGTTGTCTATGATTTCCCCATGGAATACTTTGTCCAGGTCGGTTAAGAATTTAATAGAATCAGGCTCGGTAATGGTAACCTCGAATTTTTCTGAAAATTCCGGCATCGGATCATCGTTTATCGCCGGGGATAAAAACGAAACTGTATCACCCGCATTGAATACAAAATTTCCGTTCAGCGGTGAGCTTATATCAGAACTATCTGCAGCATCATCGGTTGCCGGAAATAAAATTGTAAATGGAATAGATACAGAAGAAGACAATGGCGGTTTCATGACCAGCCCGATTGAGCCGTCCTGAGTACCACCTTCGTTGAATTCAGGTGAATTGTTATCCACCCACCGCAGAAATGAGACTATCTCTCTTATGACATGTATATCGGCAACTATCGAATCCATAAGACCGCAGCTGTCTTTGACAGTTACTTTCAGTTTCCGTACTGTTGTATCGGCTGCTGTGGCGGTCCATCGCACGACGCTGTCTGTTCCTTCGGGTGTGACCTTTATGATTTTGTCCGCACTGTCCAGAAAGAATGTTGCATACTTAAAAGGTTTTGTGCCCGTTAGAGGAATCTCCTCAAGGGTCACATCAATCGATTTCCCGATATAAACAGTATCCGGAAAATCTTCTTCAGTTGTAAGGAACTTCACAGGAACTGCAAATACTCCCTTGACCACAATTACAAAGCTCTTCTCAATAGACTCAAACCCGTCAGATGCTTTCAATGTCGCATCGTATACACCAATGTCAGACGTCTTCGGAGTCCAGGAAATTTGCCCGCTTCCAGTATTGCTGAACTTCAGATTCCCGGCGCTGTCTGTAACGATCATGGTGACAGAAAGAGGGTCGTTATCCGGGTCTGAAACAGAAATGTCAAATATGCTCTCTTCACCCGGGGCAATAACCGAATAAGAGGGGGTGTTGATCCACACCGGTATCCGGTTGTGCTTTACAAATAAAGTGTCTTTGGTGGAATATCCCACACTGTCGGTTGCGTTTATGACTATTGCCGTACTGTCTTTACTATGTCTGATAAAAACTTTGGTTCTGAAAAACAACTTCTCGCTATCCTTGGTAACAGAAGATCCGTTTACAGTTACTTTGAGTTTGCTGGCATCTACAATGTCCAGCTCAAGGAGCATGGTGTCGGTTCTGCTTGTGTAATATTTCTCGACCGGTTCCCCGTTGCAGCGCTTGCTTCTTATCTGTGGTGCAGTCGTATCGACTACCCGTCCGGTGCTCACTATAGGAAACAGTACTGAGGGAGAGCGCTTCTTTTTCAGATCTTCCACGTACAGTTCACCAATCGGACTGGTAAAGGATGCCGTAACTCCGATCTTCACAGAGGGAGAAAACTCCCTTATTATGACTCCATTGCGGAAATCCCAGACATACACTACCTGATCACTTACAGGCTTTGTACTTAAACGGATCGAATCCCCGATCCCGCCTCTGATTCCTGCCTGGTATAAGGGGGATTTGACGTATACATGATGGCTGTCTTTTACTGTAGTGCCATCATTTTGATAGGATATCAGCATGATTTTCTGCCGGCCTGTGTCGGAGAATGAAACCGGAAAGGAGAATCTGTAATTTGAAATAAATGCACTCTGCGGCACAACTGTATCAGAGGAACCCCAGAGCCGGTTCTTGTCGATATGAACCTTAAAGCTGTCAAGATGCTCTCTCAGGTAAAGATCCACAATGAAAGAGTATGTGGTGAAGATTCCCGCAGTGTCACGGGAACCCAGGCCGCTGTTGACAATTTTCCCCATGGCTCCTTCTTTGTCCAGAAATGGGTTGGTGAGGTTCGTACATGCGACAAACAGAAACACCAGTACATTTAAAACCTGTAAGCCATGCATTCTTTTCATGATTATCAACCCTGATATGGAATAATTAAAATGTAAATGTTAACACGAAGAGCCCCAGACCAATCAGTGCACCGCCGGCACCACTTATACACAGTGCAAGCTTCTTATTCCTCTCTCTTTCTGCACTTTCCCAGTCCTTGGATGTGTAAATCAGCATTTCTTTATTATCAAGTACAGACAGATCTTTAAGTTTCTGATCGGAAATTTTAAAACTGTTCTCATAGTACCACGCGGCTGCGGCAGCTGATCCCAGTGCGGCAGCCAGGCCTGTATAACGCAAAATCTGAATTCCAGCAGAAGATCTCTTTCTGGGTTTTTCTTTTATAAGATCTACCGGCTTCTTCAAGGTATCGGTAACAGTCTCTGGCAGAAGATCAGGTTCAGGAATCACTGTTGCAGCGGTATTCTGCCCGTAAGAGAACGGTTCATTTGGAAGGACCTCTCTCTTTTCACCTTTTATGGAGACATTTGCCTTACCGTTGTTACTGAAAATCAGGTTGTTGACTTTGAAGTGTTCTGTCTGGGAACGTAAACCGTAAACAGAGTACTGTATTACGCATTGTGTAAAATCGGTCCCGATTGCAGTCTCATAAATATCTATTCCGTTCCAGTCAAAAGGAGCGGCATCAACACCTGAGTTCAGGTTCCACTGACGATCGTTTTTAGAAGTAAATACAACCGGTTTTTCTGCTTCACCTTTGACATAAACGGTCCCCTGTACATGCATTCCTGTAAAGCTTTCAAAAAGGAACACTGCTCCGGCATCGATAGTAACAGTTGAGCCCGGTGAGACATAGATATCAGCTACTACGCTGTAGGGTTTCTCTGAGGTCAGATGTTCAGGAAGTGAACCGCTTAACTCAACAAAATCCTGAGCGAAAATGAAACTGAACAACGTTAAAACGGTACATGCTATCCTGCTTGCAAATCTCATGAAACATCTCTCCGTTAACTTACTGTTGCATAGATGAACTGATTCTGCGAATCTCCGTATCAGCTTTGGAATAGTAGGGATGTGATACCTCGGAACGATAAGCGAATTTTACTTCATACCAGGCCTCCATGGCCTCCTGACCAGACTCATTCTGAGGAGACTTGTCAAAATATGCCGTCAGAATAGTGGCTTTTTGATAAAGAAACCTGTTCCTCAGTTCAGAAGAAGAAATCCGGCTCGCCGGTACACGAAGTGCTTTCATCACCTCTGTTTTGGCACTTTTTAACTGATTCTTTCTTAACATCAGTTCTGCATTCAGAAGGTGGTACTCGCCGTCATTGAGCGGATTCTTCTCAATCATAAGTTCCGCCGATGTCAGCTCGCCTTTTTTTATCAGTTCGCTGATTTTTTCCAGAACCGATTCCGGTGTCAATGCTGTTTCCGTTTTCGGTTCTTCAACTTTAGTTTCAACCACCGGGGCGGGCTCTGTTTTTTGAACTTTAGAGGCACGCTGAACCGGCTTGCTCTCTGTTTTGTTCCGCGGTTTTGCTCTCACGCGGGAAGCCTTTACCGGAGCAGCAGCGGACTTTGAAGCTGCAGGGGGGGGCGCAACAGGGGGAGGGACAGGTTCTTTTATTCTGTCGATCTGATTCTGCTCTAAAGGTTTACTCTCAACAGTCGATGAAAACGAAGTCTGTTGGAGCTCCTTGTTTTTTGAGGAATTCTTTGAATAAATTGAACTGAGAACCAGATAAAGAGCAATCAACAGAAAACAGGAAGCTGCCAATGTGGGAACAAAAAATCTCTTAAGGCTTCTGGTTTTTTTAAGCTCCAGCTCATTACCACCCAGAAAACCGGATATTACTGCCTGGGGTTGAAGATCGGTGGCTTTCCAGTAAATCTTCTGCAGCTCTTCCATGAGTTCAAACGCACTCTGGAAACGATTATCCGGATCCGTCTGCATCAGTTTTTCGACAACATCCATGGTCCTCTGGGAAACATTCAGGCCAAGACAATCCAGAGGCTCGAACTTGTCTTCTTTTCGTTTTTGAATCAGCTCTTCACGGGTTTGGGCCGGGAAGGCTTTTTTACCGGAATACATCTCATAAAGAAGTACGCCAAGGGAATAGAGATCACTTCTGCAATCAACGGGCTTTGATTCCAGCTGTTCAGGTGACATGTATTGTAAAGAACCTGTTACAGAACCGCTGTCTGCAGAGTTGGTATCGTTTGATGGATGAGCGATTCCAAAGTCCAACAGCTTAACGACTCCGGAATGGGAGATCATGATATTTGCAGGCTTTATATCGCAGTGCACAACACCTCTGCAGGTTGTCTCTGCGAGGGTGTAGAGATGGTTATGCGCATAAATGAGAGCCCGACAGATACAGAGAGCAATTGCAGATACGACAACTTCAGGGAAAGCCCCTTTGGCGCTGATCATAGTCTTAAGATCAGAGCCTTCGACCTTTTCTGTTTCCATGTACGGCAAGCCGCTCCATTTGCCGGCACTATGGATCTCAACGATATTGGGGTGTTTAAGCTTGGCGGTTATCTTTATCTCTTGTTCAAAACGCTTCAGAGACTTTTCTGAGTGTGCCAGACGCCATAGCTTAACCGCTCTGAAAACCTCAAGCTGCGGGTTCCAGATCTCATAAACAACCGATGCGCTGCTTTTGCCTAATACCGATTTTACAACCCCTGAGGCAATTGTCTCTGGCTCGGGCAATTCAACCGGTATATTTTCACTTTCTGACAGTGAAACCGTCTCGGACAGTTCATCCATTCAAATGTATCCAATTCTATTATAATAGGTTAGGTACATAGATAATTTAAGGTATTCCAAGATGATCTGGGTAGTTTTTTTGAACAAAAATGACGAAAAATACCGCCGCAATTCCCTTATCAGTTGAAGATCCTTCATTCTTTTCACCCTGTCGATTAATTCTACATCACTCTCAGTCATCCCGTCGAAAGAAAAAATTGATATTGTAATAAAATGTTGAGATGCGAAAGAAAGAATTTTTGGAAGAGAGTGCGCCCCCGATGTATTTCGGCTCCTAATCCGGGACCTGACCGTAAGAGAGGGTTTCAACAGAGGGGTACTGAATCGAAGGAATTCTTAAGAATAAAGACTTTTTGGAAGAGGGCGTTCCCTCTTTCGCTCCAGCCCGTCGAAGACGCCGGTCTTGCGCTATCACCCCTTGTTGTCCGCCAGTTGTGGAGGCAGGTATCCTCATCACATTTTCAAACGCCCTTGCGGCCGCACTGGCGAACTGGTGGTAGATTAAAACTGGTTGTAGCCTTTCGGAATTAAATAAGTAAGGCCTGTTCCTGTTCCGGGGTCTGACCGTAAGGAAGGGCGTCAACAAAAATATGCAGTTTCTGGAAAATGGTGTTCCCCAATCCAAGAAATAATTATGTAAGAATAAGGACTTTTTGGAAGAGGGTGCCCCCTCTTTCGCTCCAGCCCGTCGAAGACGCCGGTCTTGCGCTATCACCCCTTGTTGTCCACCATTTGTGCAGGCAGGAATGGTTATCACATTTGCAGACGTCCTTGCGGCCGCAGGGGCGAACTGGTGGTAGATTAAAACTTTATTATAGCCTCTAAGAAAAAGACATTGAAAGTTGTATGAAAATAGTCACAAGTCACGCGTCTTTTCCGCCGCCGGCAGGCATGTTTTGACTTTTTCGAAGCCACAAATGCCGGCATTCCATCGGGTGACAACGACGGCTGTAAGCTCACCAATAAAGGGCCTCCGGCCAAACCAAAAATCCTGAAAGAAATATCAGGAAGAGGGAACACACAGCCCGGATCTTTTAGAGAAAATCGGGGATATACTCGTAATATTCAAGGAGCTCAATGAAGATATCGTGACCAGCGAATGCTATAAATCATTAATAACTTATCTGGCAGGTACGGCGCCAGAGAATTTGCTTAAAGAGCTCAAGGATCGTATGAAGGAGATCTTAGAAATGGAGAAAGATCCAAGGGACAGTTTCCTTGGGGAGATTTTTGAAGCTCGCATTAAAGAGAGGGTAGAGAAGGCTACTGCTGAGGCTACGAGAAAAGGCAAGGAACAAGTCATGGAAGAAGGTAGAGAAGAAGGAATTAAGATAGGTGAGGAGAAAGGAAAAAAAGAAGGAGTTAAGGAAGTCAGGGTTCTTCAATTTTGCAGAGCTCTCCTTCCAAAACGGGACTTCTAAACTGTTAACCTTTACGGTTATCCTCAAACATTTCTACCGGCATTTCATGTTTAAGGTCCCATATAATCTTGATGGGGCGTTCGCTCTCATAACTTACAATGTCTGCCGGGCCAAGATAAACAAACGGCGCTGTTATTTTGTTAATCTTTTTTTGGCTTCGGGCAAAAATAAGAATAGTATACCTACGGTTTTTATGATGGATAAAATTTTGGCCTGTTTCTGATAGTTGTGATGTTGTCGATTGCGATTCCCAATGTAGTAGTCGCCTACTAATTGGATAATCTGCATACATAGTGCTTGGTGAAAATTCTTTTTCGGTTTTCTGAAATGTAATTAGAATTGCATAAGTTTTGTATTCTGGAAAGTGCAATACACCAACCCCTGTTTGGCCAGCAGTTTTGATATTTGCACGACCGACACAAGCCTGTATTTCCTTGATTCCGTATTGGGAATGCAATTCAAATAAAAAATTGAATGATAAATCTGGAATTATACCGCTGGATAGTTTGGAATTTATTGACCAGTTAATTATCTCGATTAAATCGGAAATGATTGATGGATTTTTGGCAAGCTGCCGATAGGAGTGCTCAACAGATGTGAATCCCAAACTTTCACCTTTGTCACCCCACAAACGGTAGTAAAAGAGCCCCAAATAGCTACCGGACAATTTGATCGCATTATTAATGTCACCTTTTAAAATGTTGTCAAGGACATCTTTTAAGAGCTTCGTTTCCATGGGACCATTGATAAATGTTGCCCGAATTAGCGCAGCTTTTAATCTCTGAATGTCGGGTCCTTTAGGAGCAGAAGTGAGATTTGCTTTTGCTTTCCACCCTGACCATGTCTCTTTAGCCAGTAAAACTTCTGGTTCAAAGCCGTAATAATCGATAAAGTTCCCGAAAGTTGGGTCCTGGCCTGTTTCATTCTTGAACGTACTAAGCTTATCTGGTATTTGTGTTGCTAAATTTCTAACACTATCACGAATGTTTTTTAAGACGTATTCCCGTGAGACCCGGTCTAATTGGATCGAACATCCTGCAGGCAGATGTGGAAACTCCAGGTCGACTTCTTTTTCCATTGAGAAACGGTATCGTGGTAAAAGAGAACGGAATTTTAGCTCTATATGATAATTCCTGTGAACTTGACCAACAAAATCCAAAACAGTAAGCGCTTCTTTACCTGGTGAGTGTCTTAACCCACGCCCTAATTGTTGTAGAAAAACGGTGAGGCTGTCAGTTGGCCTAAGAAACAGGACTGTGTTTATTTCAGGTATGTCAATACCCTCGCTCAGCCTATCAACAGTAAACAGGAACTTTAACTGTCCACATTGAAGGTTAGATAGCAGTTCCTGGCTTCTATTGCTATCTACCCCTGAAACAAAAGCACCAGCAGGAATTCCTGATTTCGTGAACTTTTCTGCCATGAATTCTGCATGTTTTATGGTGATACAAAACCCTATTCCTTTAACATTGGCTATGTCTGGTTCATAATGGTGAAGAGCACTAATAATTGTATTAATACGTTTTTCTGCTAAGGTAGTGTCAATGACATATACATTTTCAAGCGCAGATGCATCATACTTTCCCTTACGCCAGAACTTATCCTGGTTTATTGCTATTGGATCCGCTACACCAAAGTAGTGAAATGGACAGAGCAGTTTTTCATCTAATGCTTCCGGCAATCTTATCTCAGCGGCGAAGCGGTTCCCGAAGTCTGCGGCGACATTCCCACCATCCATTCTCTCTGGTGTAGCAGTTAGTCCAAGAAGAATTTCGGGTGAAAAATTCTCAAATATAGGTCGGTAGCTATCTGCCGTACCATGGTGAACTTCATCAATAACTATGTAATCGTAGAAATTTTTACCAACCTGTTCCCACAGACGTCTGTTTGCTAACATATTAACAGAACAGAATAAGTGTTCAAGTCTGGTTGCTTGAAAATTTCCGACCAATAATTCCCCGAAATTGTTATCACGAAGCACGTTGCGGAATGTTGCTTGCGCTTGTTGCAAAATTTGCTGCCGGTGTGCGACAAAAAGTAGCCTTGCTTGTTTGTTCTTCTTTTCAAAAAAACGTTTAAAATCAAATGCAGCAACAACTGTCTTACCTGTACCGGTTGCAGCAATAACGAGGTTTTTCCACCTGTTATGAACGCTTCGCTCCCGTTCAAGTGCTTCAAGAATGCGTTCTTGAAATGGGTGCGGCTGTAAGTCAAAGAATATATATGGCTTGTTCCCTTGATTGTTTCGAGCCCTTTTAATGGCTTCGCGAAACATTGTCGGATCATCTCTGTTGAATGGAATAAACTCACGGCTGTTCCAATATGTTTCGAATTCTATTGAAAACTTTTCAATGATATGCATCATGTCTGAAGCTGTTACCTTCAGATTCCATTCTAAACCGCTGGTTATGGCGGAATGGGACATGTTTGCAGACCCAATATACGCGGTTGTGTACCCTGTATTACGCTTGAAGTGGTATGCTTTTGCATGTAAACGAGTCCGCTCTGTATCGTAAGATATGCGAATACGAACATTAGGCAACCCGGCTAACCATTCAATTGCAGGTGAGTCTGAAGCCCCCATGTAAGATGTTGTTATTACACGTACTGGAATATTGCGACTGCAAAGATCCTCGAACCCTGGAATCAACAATCTTAGGCCCGACCATTTTATAAACGAGACTAAAATGTTGACCTCATCAGCAGAACGCATCTCTTGAATTAGCTCATGAGCAAGTTGTGGCTCACGTGGTGAACCGGTGAATAGGCTGCTTTCTGCCAGTGGTGTGTGCGGCCTTGGGATACCTGAGATATTGTAATTCGGTGGAGTGATTTCAAGTAAAACTGAGCTTTCATCTCTAACAAGCCGGTGCTTTCTTAAATGAGTTCTGTTATTATCACCTGAAATATTTTCCAGGATTTTATTGCATAATGTTAATCTTAATTCCGGATCAGTTTCTTCACGTAATGCCTGTTCAAGAACTTTTGCTACAAATGATGCATACTTCGATGGTTGTTCTTCGGTTTCAATTTTTCCTAAAACTGTTTTTAACTCAGGATGTTGTGCCAGTAAACCATGGAGATATTCATCAAGCAGCGCTTCATACAAGCCATATTCAAGTTTATCCATGAAAGATTATCCCCTTAGGTACCCTAAATAGGATTCAAGCACAGGTAAATCCGCTTCGGCCCAATCAAGTAAACCGAGTTCTATTGGTAAGAGCCATTTAATTGCATGGTGCTCTTTCAATACTAACTTACTGGAGTTTATTGAACAAACGAATGGATAAAGTGTGATAGTAAAAGTGGGGTAGGTATGTGTACTTTGTGGAAGGTTAATTCCGATATCTGCATCGGCGTCTAACTCTTCAGCCAACTCACGTTTTAAGCAACCTTCTGCTGTTTCACCTGGTTCAATTTTCCCCCCTGGAAATTCCCACTTTAAAGGTAAACTCATAGTGGCACTGCGCTGAGCTGCGAGAACCAAACCATTATGCTCAATTATGGCACAAGTCACATGAATGTGTTTCAAAATCGTCAGTAATCTCTTCTGAAAGTCGAAAAATGTTGGGTAAAATAGAATTATATAATTTAAAGTATGAAAGGTCAAATAAGGTTTTCGGTAGATTTTAATCCAATGTTGAAGGCTG
>Ga0209723_1003776_pt1 | contig 17793 bp, 10 predicted proteins | sample BiotimSIPDNA_2_FD_185750 | JGI IMG/M metagenome (GOLD analysis project Ga0209723, IMG submission 185750) | Anaerobic biogas reactor microbial communites from Washington, USA - Biogas_R2 time_0 SIP DNA (SPAdes) (version 2) | ecosystem: Engineered > Bioreactor > Anaerobic > Unclassified | place... | reverse complement strand
ATCCGAAAAGAGGAAAAATGCATGCATCCGTTCACTTTTCAATTCAGTAGGAAAACCCCAACAATCAAAAATGCCTTTTGGGAAAACCTGGTGTCCTCAGGTAGGAAAACAGCTCATTTCTGGGCGGTTTGAGGAGCCTATGGGACGGTTATGAAAAAAAGTAAATGATTATCTAGTGATTTGTTATCTAGTTTTTCAAGTAAATCATCAGTGTAGCAATAAATATATGTATGAGTTATTTGACCATCTTCTTCTCGGGATATCTCTGGATTGTTTTCACCAAACAATACGGAACATTCTGCTTCGTGTAAACCACGCTTCAATATTTCTCCTAATTCATTCGGCTTGAGAATATGATTTGCATAGGCATAGTTAACATGCAAGTTATCTGACATACTATACTGTTTATACTTAAAAATAACAAACAGAAAACAAGCAGCCAAAAGCAGAAGTAGCAGCAAACAAACAAGAGAAAAAACTTTTTTTAAATTGGTGTTCATGTGGTTCTCCCGGTATTTGGGCAAAAGATAAAGTTTCACTTTCTGCCGTGTTGTAGAGGGACGTCAGGACGCGGTCAGGAGGTCTCCGCCATACTTTGGAAATCGGTTTTTGGCGGCGAGTCCACAGAGGCTCTAAAGGCGAGCCATTACTTCTGGTCGGGAACGGCGAACACTTGGACATTCATTGCGGAGCCGGTCTTCGCGGTCAGTGAGAGTTTGTTTTCGCCTGCTTTCAGTTTCAAGGCGCTTGTCGCATCAGTCAGTTTGAAAGTTCGAATCGCCTTAGTTCCGTCAGTCCACACGGTTCCATTGTCGTTTTCGTCTATGAGCAATGCTTCGCCTCGTGCCAGTTTTTCGGGCACAGCGATTTTCGCGCCGTTCAGTGTCAGTTCAATGCCAGTCAAGTCCTGTTCGGCGACTTTGGGCAGGTTGAGGGCGCGCAAATCCGCTAAATGCACTACACATTCACGATTCAGCGGCAGCTTGTTAAACAACACCACAAAATATTCAACCTTGCTCCAATCAAAGCCAGACGATGCATCGGACATGGGCAACACCAGCCGCTTCCAGCCTGACATCGTCACCGGGACAGCCCAATCGGCATATTTGCCGTTCACATCCCAGAACTGGATTCTCACATCCTCGCCTTGATTGTCTCCATGCAACCAAAGGGAAATCGCGCTTGCCTGGGACAGGTCCAAGGGCTTGGCAAACGTACGTCCCTTGGCAGCCCAGTTCCCATTGGCAGTCGCCTTCGCCGCATAACGCATCGCAGAACCATGTTCGCGATATTCCGCGGGAGACAAACTGACGGATTGGGACACGCCCGGAGACACGACGCCTTGCTCCGTGATCGACTTGCCCGAACCCGAAACGCATTTCTGGTACGTGTTCGCAGCACCCTCGGCAAAGCCGTCCACGGACTGGAAATTCTCCACGCTCACCTCGAATTGCGGCTTGGCGGCCAGGTCAAACCTGGAATCGCCAGCCAGGCTGCGAATCAATACTGCCGCTGCGCGTTCCTTGCCGTCCAGCCAGGGCGCCTGGCTAGACCAGGAGGTTTGAGTGCCGCTAAGGGCGTCCAAATCACGCGGCGAATCAAACGGAACCAGCTGCGAAAGACCACTCATCACCCGCAATGCGCCGCGATCGCCGCGACGGCATTGCAATTCATCCGATGGAAGCTCAAACGCTGACTTCAATTCGATTTCGTGGACAATGTCGCCCTGCGTGAAAACAGTCACATCGACCCGGTTTGACAATCCGGCGGCCCGTCGGCTTGAAAACGCCACGCGGTAGTCGCCCTGGGGAAGCTCCAGCACACCCTCGGTGCGTCCCGTCGCTATCACGCCACCATTCGCCTCGTACAATACATATTGACCTTCAGGAGAAATTTCCACATAGTCGTCGGGCCGCATCCTGACTGGCACCATGCAGGAAGTTTCGCCAACAGCGAGACGCGGGTTTTCGACCGGATGCTGCCGCTCTGCCAACGCTTCCAGACGACCGATTTTCACCACGCCCTCGGATTGGGCAGGAAGCCCGTTCAAGTACAACTTCACTGCGGTGACTTGATGATACGGGTACACGCGATACATCGGGGCAGTCATCCGGTAGGGCCAGGAATAATGGTAGAATCGCTCCGTCTCAGGACGGTCCAGGACAAACCTGCGCCAACCCGTGAATGACAGGTCGATGTAGTGCTCGCGAACGGAACCTGCGCTTTCCGTGCTTCCAAGCTGAACATTCATGATTCCCCCGCGGCCATCAGAATGAACCCACAGCCCTAAGTGACGATGGCCAAGCAAATTCATTGCTGGAGACAGGGGTTTTGTCGCGCACAGCCACGATGACTTGTCTTTTCCCTCGTTCTTGCTGCGGATTTCCAGGATTGCCGACCCGTCAGGCGCTGTCCCTTCCCCGCGCACCAGCTCCATCTTCAGCGTCCCGTTTGCGGTACTCACCTCGGAAAATTCTGTTCCTTTGGCAAAATCCGCCAGGATTAGCGATTGTGCGTCGCCTTTTTCTTCCACGAAGCTCATAGCCTTGAGTCGTATAAGCGGACGTTGCTTGTCAAATGGATTGGTCAGTTGAAGGTCAGACGTGCCCATCTCGCCTTCACGCAGCACTGCATGCTGGGTCTTGTGATTCGGGCGCAATTGCCAGCGCTTTCCGCCGCTGCCCTCAACCAAGTCCAAGGTATGACGAACGTTGGGCTGCCACATCGTGCTGCGGATCGACTCGGGGACGCTGCTCTCGCGCTTCAACTGATCCGTCAATTTAATGATTGCAAGCATCTCAGGCTTCCGCTTATTCGTGTAATAACTCCCGTAAGGAGCGTGGAACGAAAACGGGGAATTCCCAGCGACCGCCTTTAGGCAGATCAGCATCAACTCGTCAGGAGTCACCGCGCATACAGACGGCGAATGGGCATGGGCGGCGAACCAGCCCGTGTCACCGACCAGGAAGTCTTTTCCGCGGTTTATCGGATTCGTACCCTTGTAGCGCAGTGAAAATTCGTCTCGCCCGTGGGTGATGGGATCGAAGTTCGGCGCTCCGCGGGTGATGGCGTGCCACGACAAGTTGGTGTACAGGTTGTTGCCTCCCAGGAAGACGGGCTTCTTCAGGCGTCTCTGGAACGCCAAGGCGAACTTACCCACGTTCCGCCAGCGAGGCGGATTTTTGGACCATTCCTCGCCAGCGTCGAAATACGCCATGTCAGCGCCGGTTTCATTGAACACGTAGGCGAGATTATCGACAATCTCTTCGAACATCGTGCTCTCAATGTCAGGAGTATATTTGGTATGTCCCCAAACGGGAAAGCAGTTCACCAGGACGCCTACAGCGGAGCCTTTGGGGTGCGCCTTTTGCAGTGTTCCGTAAAGCCCACGCTCGCAACCTATTAAGCGGTTGCCGTCCTTGCCTGAATACTTGACCACCTCGCCGTCTAGATTCAAGTCGCCATTTTCTGGCCATTGCGACAAATCGCCGGCAACGACAAGTTCCACGGCATCAGCAGCCATATCCTGCTCCAGCACGCTCTTGTGGCTTTGCAGCAAGCGGCTGTCAGCCTTGGGCGACACGTACGGATCACGCATGCCGAGACGACCTCCCCAGCCAACCATCCCCTGCATCGCGTGCAAGCCGACCTGAAGTCCTGCGTCGTGGATTTTCTTGCAGACTCGCTTCAGGCTTTCTATGCCATCCGGATATAGCTTCCGATTAGGCTCATACGTTGGAGTTGATTCCCACCATCCATCCGATATTTCGATGCAGCCAAATCCGCCCCGCGCAAACTCGATCACTTCATCGACATTTGCTTCAGTCACTCCGAAGGCCATCATATACGAGGCAAAACGACCCGGGTGGCGACGCAGCCACACTCCGTCACGAACAGGATGGAACAAGTCTTGTTCGATTTCAACGACTTCGATGGTATCAAGCAGTGACTCGCTGGGCACTATTGCCAGCGCCGCTTTTGCGCCAGGCATCCCGTACTCCTGATATGCGGTCGCGGTCAAGCCCAGGCCTTTGGCCATGCTGCTCGCGGCATTCGTCTTGTCGTTGCATGACAGCAGCACCGCCGAAACGCCGTCACCTGAAGCCGTGTTCAGCAAGCCGCCGTAATTTGAAGACAGGCCCAGCTGCATCTTCAGGAAACAAATCTCGCTGACATCCGGGCCGCGGACATCCGTCACCAAGAAGGTAAAATACGAGTCATAGCACCTGAACAAGACATCCATCGAATAATCTGGTTCAGCAAATACGCAAGTCAGGCGATTGCCAACACCGCGTTCCACGCCGAGGAGTGGCAACCAACCGTGCTTGTCGGTTTTCATCTTGAAAAATACACCACCTGAACCCAGAATCGGCTTTTCCTCGGGAAGTTTCGCGACTGCTTCGACCAGCTCACCCTTGGCCGACAATACCAGGCGGCAATGACGATTTTCAATCACTATCGGCTCAGTTTTCGCAAAAGCCGGCATCTCAACCATCTCTACCTGCAAGTCGTCAATCTCGAACGTATCGTCGGGGCCACCTGATACGCAAGCAAACAAGCACACGCTTTGAGCTTCAGACGGCTCAGCCATAAACCAAAACGACGCATTGCGCCATTCCGGACAGGGAGATGACAAGACGAAGTCCTGCTTTGCCACCACATTCCCCGTCGGCGGATAACGATAGAACCCTATTGCTCCTTTCGTGCCCTTCACCTTTGCTGACACCTTGTACCATTGGTAGTTCTTGAACCACGATGCAGCTTGGTATATGTGCCCGCCACGTTTCAAGTCGTTGCCTGTCAGCTTCAAATGATATCCGCCCTCTGTTGAGGGTATCATCTCCAGCTTGCCGGTCATGGTGGGATTCAGAACCCACCCCTTGGGCTTCAATGTAGGCGTGCCAGACACCTCCCAGACGCCATAGCCTTGATCGCTGGTGGCGCGAACCCCGCATGGCTCGACTTGGCTAAAGTCGCCGTTGACAACAAGTTGGGCTGAAGCAGCCGCAGACATCGCCAATGCGCAACATAATATGACCGCTACCATGTAAGTCCTCCGATTTGTCAGTGATTGTTATTTTTGGATAAGGTGCGAAATATGGTGAAAGGATATTGAACTACTATCGACCAACTTCTTGTTTTTTTGTGAAAGATTTTCTGCAGGTCAAAGCTTTTGTGCCGCCTCTCCGAGGCTCAAGCTTGGGAGGACTCCACCCCAGGTTCCGCTTCGCTCCACCTGGGGTTACTCATGGTTGCGCCTCTCCGAGGCTAGGGCGGCCTTCCGGCCGCCAGTACGACATACGTCTGCGTGAAGTCTGCACTACAAGCACTCATTGCAAAACGTTACACATTAAACAAAATTTCCGTATATTCTGCGTGTTCAGTGGTTACAAAAAACAACCCTATAAAAAAATCAGTGTTCATCTGTGTCCATCCGTGGTTAAAAATAGGTTGTGGACGCTATAGTCCACCCTAAGCAAAATGCGGTAGTACTCAGAGGGTTTTGCCGGCGATGAAGTAGTAGATGGTGCCGACGACCATGGGCAGGAATTGTGCGGCGAGTGAGCCGGCGATGAGGCCGATCATCATGGGTTTGCAGCGCTGGTACATTTTGCCGCCGCCGTACTTGGTGATTAGGAATTTGATCAGGAAGCCGAGTCCAAAGGAGAAAGACATACCCATGCCTTGACCTCCGCCTAAGAAGACGAAGATGACCGGGTGCAATGGCCACCAGTGGAATTTGAGGCGTCCGAAAGCAACGGCGAGGGTGAGGAGGGCGGTGACGGCGAAGGCGGCGAGGTGTTCGGGGCTTGGCGACATGGCCGCAAGGTGTCCAAAGCCTTGGCGGCTGGCGGCGATTTCTTCCAAGCCTTGAGCCTTGAGTTTGATGATGATGTCGACGGCGTTGGCAAAGGGATAGGTTGAGGATGCACGCGGCCAACCGTAGAGTTGGGCGCCGCGGTCGTACTGCCAGTAGATGGTTGCTGGTATGGAGACGACGATGGCCAGCACCATGACGACCAGCCCCCATTTGACGGTTTTGTTGAGCTTGATGTGATGGCCGTCAGCAAGTTTCATGGCTTGATTGAAGAAGGGCATGACACACCACCCGGGCGCAGCCAGAAGCACGGTGGAGACCAGGAACATGATGACCAAGTTCTGCGGGCCGAGGGCGCTGGCGCCGAGGAGGCCCCAGAGGGTGACGCAGGGATAAACGTAGGTGCCGATTTCGAAGGCGCCAGTTTCGGCGAGTACGCGACTGACGACGGCGTAAACCATGATGGCGATGAAGGTGTAGATGACGCTGAGGGACCAGTGCAGGCCGGCAAGATGCAGTTGGAGGATGAAGAGGATGACGCCTCCCAGAAAGAGCCGCATGCCCATGATGGCGAAATCGGGTATGGACTCCCCACTGCTGAAGCCGAGGCTGCGTTTGAGGGTGTTCCAATAGAATTGTCGACCGGTGTAGAGGATGATCATGAGAATGGCGAAATAGCCGCCGGTGAAGATGAAGGGCTCCAGGGTCAGGGCCATCATTTTACCGGAGCGCAATTCGATGCCGTAGGTGGCAAAAATGCCGGCGATGAAACAGTAGAGCCAGGGGCCGAACCACATAGATAGAGACGCCTCCGAAGGCAGGAAGTAGGCCAGGCCAATGACGGTCATGATCAGCCGTGGCGAGAAGAGCATGGCGCCCTTGCCCTTGATGACGGTGGGGAAGAGCTTGATGGCGGGGCTGAAATCAAGCCAGAGCTTGACTGGTATGAGTTCGTTGGAAAACCAGCGGCACATATAGTTGTTGAAGAGCAGGAGGAAAGAAAAGAGGAAGCCGACAAGGAAGAGGCGGTCGCGAAAGATGCTGGCGAGGCGGCCCTGTTCGTCAGGCAACAGCGACGATGCGAACTGGATGATGGGGTAGGGCAGCTGTTCGTGGTCGCACCACTGGCGGTGGAAGACAGCGCCCAGGCCAACGACGGCGACGAGGAAGCAGAGAACCAAGGGCCCCCAGAAGAGGAACGGGCGGTACCACACATCCCAAGGGACATCCCGAAAGAAATTGATGTGGGCGTCGCCTTCGCCAAGGCCGGTGACAAAGCCGTTGAGGCCGACGTCGCCATTGGGGCCGGAGACATCGCAGAGCATTTGCTTGGGGGCGAGGGAGACGATGTCGTGGCTGCGCCAGCTGGGCGTGGTGCGCAGGTCATGGTGGGGGAACATGACGGTAGGCGAGAACATCTGGCCGAGGCTCCAGCCAGGAATGCCGCAGGCGATGAGGAAGAGCGCCAGGACAGCTGCGACTTCGCGGCCGCTGAGGGCCAAGCGGCTGCGCAGGCGGCGCAGCAGCGGGTTGATAAGCAGCACGTAAGCGATCAGGCCGCCGTAGGCGACCGATGGCAGCAGAGAGGATATCATCGCCCCAGGGCGGACTACGGCGTCATTGAAGTAGCACCATGCGCTCATGATGGCGGCGCAAACAATGCCGATGATCAGGCTGCGGACTGACAATGTGAACCCCTTTGGTCAAGAGTGTCGGATGATATTGGCTGGCTGGGGCGAACCCCGGCGAAAAAGCCTATCGGCTGGAAACATTGGCCCTATGGCGTTTTGGGGAATGTGTTTTCGAAGTTGATGAGTATTTTCCGGAGGCTGTCATCGAGATACGGCAAGGCTTTGTGTCGGATATCGCTGGGGATGTCAAAAGCGGCTTCAGCGATGCCGCCGGTGATGGCGGCAACGGTGTCACTGTCGCCGCCGATGGAAATGGCGTTGCGGAGCGCGTCCTCGAAACTATCGGCCTCAAGAAAAGCGGTGATGGCTTGGGGCACGGTTTCCTGGCAGGTTTCATTGAACCGGTAGGTCGGCCGGATTTCGTCAATAGTCTTGGTCAGCGGATAGTAATTTTGTTCGATATAGGCGCGGATGGCGTTTTGGTCATGACCGGTTCTGGCTAAGAAGACGGCTGCTGCGGTCGCTTGGGCGCCTTTGATGCCTTCGGGGTGGTTGTGAGTCACTTCGGTGACTTTTTGCGCCAGGCTGAGGGCTTCTTGCAAGCTCGTGGCTGCGAATCCGCAGGCGCTCACGCGCATGGCCGCGCCATTGCCAAAGCTGTTGTAGGGTTGTGGTTGGTCGGAAAACATCCAAGTGGCGAACATTCCGCCATAGCCGCAGTCAGGATAGCGGCGGCCGATTTTCTGCATCTGCTTGATAGTCAGTTGGCCGAGGTTTGTATAGTCGCCGGCCGCTTCTAAGATGGCCTGGGCCACGGCCAGGGTCATGACCGTGTCATCTGTGAAAAAACAGTCAGCAGTAAAAAGTTTAAAGCGCTTGGAACGGTGGTTGTGCCATTCGAAGCGGGAACCGACGATGTCGCCGATGATAGCGCCAAACATGTTAATCCTTAGTGTAATGAGAGTTATGGGATGATATGGGCGCTGGCGCCGTCGCGGTCGGGCCAGCCACCTTTTCGCCTCATTCTCCGGTGATGTCGTAGGTGATGGACACCGTGTCGCCAGCCTTGAAGGCGGAGCCGAGATGAATCAGCAGGCAGGCTAGCCGCTGGTTATAGAGCGCGGTCTCCTGACCCAGGGAGCAGGTCTGCGGCTGCGTGAAAGTGACTGTCACCGAATTGTTGACGCGGACGGCTTGGCACTTTCCTGGAGTCCTCTGCCAGGTGCCGTCAACCAGGAATTCGATGGTCGGCTGGTCGCCCTTGAGCAGGATAGGCAGTTGTTCATAGAGGGCGGCGAATTGGTTGTCGTCGTCAAAAGTGACGGTCAGGCGTTGTTGGAGGCCATTGGGAAGGAGGGACAGCTCGCGAGTGAACCGGCAGGTTTCCGCTTGGATGAGTTTGCCTTGCAGACGCAGGCGTTGTTCAGCGTGTTCGCTGGCATGCTCCCAGTAGTCCGGGTAGGCGCATCCTCCGTTGGGCAATTCAGCGCGCAGGAATTGCCCGGTGTAGGCATTCCAATTCTGGCCAAGGATGAAAGCGCCGTATTTTTCGAACCAGAGGATGGACAGCCCCTGGGTTTGATGCCAGCGGGTGCTCGCTGCTGTTGTCGGAGGATTTTCCGGGAGTTTTGGGGCACGCGCCCTTGTCCAGGCACCGGCGGTTTTGCCGACGTAGGCCAGGGCGTAGAATCCTGGGCGTCGCCAGGCGAGGAATTCGTTGTTGAAGTTGCGGGTGAAGTTGTTTTCGGCCTGCACAGGCAGCTTGGCGCCTGGGAGGGGTGGCTGGGTAGGGAAGCGATATGCATTGAAGAATGGCGCGAAGGTTGACGTGGAGTAGCCGATGGCCGGGCGGTAGATATCGTTAGGCGGCGTCAGCAGTGTGGCCAGAGGGGGTGTTTCGCCAGTGTTGGGCTGGGCAAGGCAGGCGGCTTCCGGCAGGATGCCCTGCAGGAGTGGGATGCCGGCGCCGTATTGGGTATGCGTCCAGGGCATCTTGGTGCGATGAGAGAAGTTGGTGGCGCCGACTTTGCTCCCGTCCGGCTCTGGAACGACAGTATGGTTGAAGAGGTTAAAGATGCGTTGCAGGCCGTCGCGGGCAACGGTGTCGTTGCTGAGCCGATAGTAGGCCGCCTGTATGCAGGTGCTGAGGCCTTGGTAGGAGGCGTCTGGCCCGTATGCTTCCTGCTGGTAGCCGGTCTGCATGAAGGGATTGCATTCAGGGAGGCAAAGGCCAGCTATGAAGTCTTTGGCCAGCTGTTGGTAGCCTGGCTCGCCGATGCCTTGGTACAGGTAGTAGTAGGCAAGCGGCCAGTGCGCGGATTGGTTTTCGCAGGAAACTCGGAACATGGAAAAACGGTCGGCGATGCGGCGGACGCCGTCTCGCCACAGGGCCAGGGCCTTTTGGTCGCGGATTTGGTGATAGCCTTCTGCCAGCTGTTGAGCCGTGCTGAGATAATTCATGGCCCAAACGCCGTTGTAGTTGCTGGAGGTTTCCCGGAAACTGTCATTTTCCTGGAGCGTGAGCAAGTGGCTCAGGGCGGGAATCAGAAGGCGTTTCTCCAGTTTGCCGAAATAGGGGTTGAAGGGCTTGTCCAGGCTGTTGACGATTGCCAGCATGGCGGTGTTGGCATTGGCGCCGAATTGCTCGCTGGCCGGGTCGATATCCTGGCTTTCCAGGACGTGGTTGATGTAGGTGAAAATGCCCCAGTGCCCGAGCAGAGCCTGATAGTTTGGTTCGGCGGCGAATTGCTCGGCTAGCTGGCGCAGGTCGACTATCGGCACGGTGAGGTCAGCTGTCTTCTGTTGTTCCAGCCAGTTGTAGATTCGGACTTGGAATTGGTGGGGGAAATACTGCCCGTCAGCGGTTTGCACCAGGCTGGCGTTGATTTGGCGGGCTGTTTCTTGGTCTGGGCAAAGGATGACGGGAATGTGCTCGAAGCCGAGGCAACTGTAGTTGTTGGGAGGAATGGTGAAACGGCCTGACCAGATTTCGCCTTGGTGCGCACTGACGTCCAGTGAATCGCCATCTGCTGGCGGGGCGACCTGGCCAGCGTCACGGCTGATGGTATGCTGGCAGCCCAGGGCGCTCCAGGAGAATTTTTCCGCGTTGCGGGGAATCATGAAGAAGGTCTCGCTGAACTGGTCAGCGGCGGTGCTGTACAACCGGCAGCTGGCAGGCATGACGCCGAAGGGCTTGGCTGGCATGGCTTGCGGATTGATCTGGTAGTCTTTGCCGCTGACCCGGACCTGGTAAATGCCGGCCGGAGCGTCGGCGCCGAAGTCGCAGCTGAGGACGTGGCCGCCGGATTGCGGTCGGCAGTATTGCCAGAGGCGGAGATTCTCCTGGACGTCAAAGAATCGGACGACTGCGGCGGCCTGGTCGCCGATGATGGCGGCCTGGAGTTGAAGCGGGCCGCCGTCATGCGTGAAGTAGAAGACGAGCGCTTCAGACCGGAATGGCCCCTGGAAGGGTGCTGCGCCCAGCCGGGCGACGCCACCCAGGCATAATGCCAAAAGCAGGCTGTAGGTGAGGTTTTTCAACATGAGGCTCCTTGGCTATGAGGTCATCCTTCGACTGAAGCCGCCGCCTTGGCCGCGTTGCTGGCAAAGCCGGTTCAGCCGATGTTGCTTTCGCGTTGATAGACGCGGACATAGTCGATTTCAAAGTCTTTCGGATAGACCATGGCGGTGTCAATCTCGCCGATCCAGCCGGAATACTGGAAGAGGGCGAGGAGGACGAACATTTTTCCCGGCGGTGTTGGGCCGATGTATTCCTCCATGCAGACGTCGTCGCAGTACCAGGCAATGCGTCTTTCCTCCCATTCCATGGCCCAGACATGAAAGCCGTCTGCGGCGTCAAAGTCATTGTGGTGCAGGTAATGGCCTTTTTCCGTGAAATGGACGTTGAGGTTGACGTCATTGCCAGCAGGGGTGTTGTAGCGTCCTTGCAGTTCGATGATGTCGATTTCGACAGCTCCGGCGGCCAAGTCCTTGCGCTGGCCTTCTGGGGTGTATTCCTGCTTGGTCGGATCGCATTGATGCAGCCAGAAAGCGCTGAGCAGGCCACTGCCGCGCGGGCAGCGGGCGCGGATTTCGAACCAGCCGTATTTCTGGGCGAATTTTTCCATGATTTGGAAAGATTCAGTGGTTGGGCCGAAGCGATGGTCAGAGGTCGTGATGCAGCTGACGCAGGGATGCGCCGGCTTTGGGCGGAACGGCAGCCGGTCGTCGATGCGGAGCTTCAAGATGCTGTCTTCAATGACGAAATGGGCGTTGTGGTCAACCCAGCGGCTGGGAAAGCCAATGCGACGAAAGTATTCCTTGCGTCCAGAGCGGTACGCCGGGTACCAGTACATGTCATTGAGCTGGGGACGGTCGAAGTCATCTGCAAACGTCAATTTCCAGCCTGGCTTGATGGGCGGGCGCTTTTGTGTTGACATGAGGCGTGTTTCTCCGGGGTGTTGGGACATGAGTTCACGGTAGGCTGTTGGCGTTGTTGGCATGTCGGCGCAAATCAAGTTCTGCTTGCCGGAAATAATACCAGCACCCCAGCACAGTCCAGATGGCAAGGCCGCTATACAGAATCAGCATATTTTTGAGCCATAGCCCGGGCAAGATAGCCGGGAGGACAGAAATCATGGTGACGGCGAGAATCCAGAAGGAGCGGGGATGCGCGAAATTCAAGGTGACGCCAACCCATTTCCAGCGGGGGTGCTTGTGCACGAACACGCGCGGATCCTCACGGCAAAAGTAGAATACAGCTCGGAGGCCGGTATGCAGGGGGCCTTGAGGCAGATTCATGCTCGTCTCCAGGTGTGGGTAGGTCGAGTCTGAGAGAACCAGGGAATCATCGTTCTGAGCTAATATATCGCTCTTTCTCAATGCTGCCGATAATTGCCTGTTTTTTGCGCTGCCCCGCGTAGTAATCGGTCACCGATTGATGCTCGGAGTTCCGGACCGTGTTTACGCCAGTGGATTGAGGCCGGCCATGGCGGGCGGGATGAGGGCAAGCAGGTCGTCGGCGATCAGGCCTCGTTGCGGCGCTGGCGCGAGGTCAGCAGCATGGCCGTGGACAAAGACGGCGAGAGCGGCAGCATCGACGGGCGCCAGCCCTTGAGCCAGGAAGGCAGCGATCATGCCGGCCAGGACATCGCCAGTGCCAGCCGTGGCCAAGGCCGGACTGCCGCTGAGGTTGTAAGAGGGCAAAGCAGCGCCGGGTGCCGCGATGATTGTGCCCTGGCCCTTGAGAACCACAATGGCACCGGTTGCCGCAGCCAAGGCCTTGGCCTGCTCGGGACGAGGCTCATGCAGGAGTTGGGTGAGTTGAAAGCCGGTCAGCAGCGCGGCCATTTCGCCAGGATGCGGCGTCAGGATGACGGGCGCTGAGGCTTTGTCCAAAGCCAGCAGTTCTGGGTGTGCGGCCAGCAAGCGCAAACCATCGGCATCAATGACGAGCGGCTGTTGGGCGGCTAACAGCAGGCGGAGGAGCTCCGGCCCCACTTCGCGACCAGTGCCAGGGCCGTAGAGCAAAGCATTTTTGCCGGTCAAAAGTTCCTGCACGGCCGGGAGCATGTTGGCCGAGAAGGCCGCGTCCTGCTCTGAACCGATTTTAGCGACGATGAGCGCCTTGGCATGCGGCGGGCAGGCGACGCCCGCCGGGATGGCAACGGTGACCAGGCCAGCGCCAGAGCGGAGCGCGGCTTCGCCAGCTAGGAAAGGTGCGCCTGGATATTGTCGGGTGCCTGCAACGCAGAGGACGTGACCAAAGGTGTTTTTGTGGGCGTTGAAGGGCCGTCTGCCCAGGAGAACCCGTGCATCAGTTTCCGCAAAGGCGGCGGCGACTGGTGCAGCCGTGTCTGCAACAGGTTCAGGCAGGCCGATATCGACAACTCGGATCAAGCCGCAATGCTGTGGCCCAGCGCCAGTCAGCAGTCCGATTTTGGGATAGGCCATGGTAACGGTCAGGTCAGCGGTGATGGCCAGGGCGCCGTTGCCAGTGTCGCCGTTGAGTCCGGAAGGGATGTCCAGGGCGATGACCGGCAGCCCAGAGGCATTGACCTGGGCAATCAGGCGGGCGTAAATGCCGGTTGGTTCACCCCGCAGGCCAGTTCCGAGCAGGCCATCGACGACGATGTTCCCGGGCACTAAGGCGGCGGCAGGCAGACCCTGCTCAACATCGGCAAGGAAGGTGACAGACGCATCGGCCGGCAGTTTGGCCGCGTGGTAGGCTGCGGCCTCGGGAAGCTGTGCGATCGGACAAGTCGAAAAAAGGGCGACGCGGTGGCCTTTTTGCATCAGGATATCAGCGACGACCCAGGCATCGCCGCCATTATTGCCTTTGCCAGCCAAGATTGTGAAGGACTGACAATGCCGCTGCGGATAGCGTTCGACAAAACGCAGAATCTCCTCGGCAGCATGAACGCCGGCGTTGAACATAAGCTGTTCGCCGCTGACGCCCGCAGCTATCGCGGCAGCGTCAAGACGGCGCATTTCGTTGACTGAGATGACATGCATGGCCTGATGTCGTGTCGTCGAAGTTTCTATTGAATCCCGTGAATCGGAGCGCACTTTCGCATCTCTCAAAAATAATGGTTGACGTTGACTTTGCAACCAGTCGCAACGGCTTTTGCCCACACTGGACGAGGCCGCGCACAAGTATGGCCAGAAACGGCGCAAGTGCGACAAAGTGGCGCATGTTTTGGGGCTGTTTGCGGTGCGTTTAGCTTGCGATTTCTTGGCATGATATCTGCTTGTTTACATTATAGTTTATAGTCACGTTTTAAAGTTTTTAAACCACACGATAGGAGGAAGTAGTTATGAATTACGATAAGTTTACTGAAAAATCCCGGGAGGCGTTAGCTGGTGCGCAGCAGCTTGCCGCGACGATGAATCACCAGGAGCTGGTTGGTTTGCACCTTTTGGCCTCGTTGCTGCATGACAGCGAAGGCTTGGTCGGCGCCTTGCTGGGCAAGCTTGGCCAGGAGCGTACTCGCGTTGAGCAGGAGGTTATGCGCGGCCTGTCTCGCTTGCCGCAAGTCACTGGCGACGGCGCCACCCAGGTGTACATGGGGCGGGAGGGGATGCAAGTTTTGCAGGCTGCCGAGGATGAGGCTGGCAAGCTCCGTGACGAGTTCATCAGCGTCGAGCATCTTTTCCTGGGAATCCTGGAGAAGTCAAAGGCGGCTGGGGAGATTCTGTCGCGCCTCGGCATTACTCGTGAGCGCGTCTTTAATGCGATGAAGGAAGTCCGCGGGAATCAGCGGGTCACTTCGGCGACCCCGGAAGCATCGTTTCAGGCGCTGGAAAAGTATGGCAAGGATTTGACTGCGCTGGCAGCGAAGGACAAGCTCGATCCAGTCATCGGCCGGGACGAGGAAATCCGCCGCGTGATTCAAATTCTGTCGCGCCGCACCAAGAACAACCCTGTGCTGATCGGCGAGCCTGGCGTTGGCAAGACCGCGATTGTCGAGGGACTGGCCTTGCGCATTGTGCACGGCGACGTTCCCGAGGGGTTGAAGAACCGACGCCTGATTGCCCTGGACATGGGCGCTCTCATCGCTGGCGCCAAGTACCGCGGCGAGTTTGAAGAGCGTCTGAAGGCCGTGCTGAAGGAAGTCACCTCGGCTGAGGGCGAGGTCATTCTGTTCATCGATGAGCTGCACACGGTGGTCGGCGCTGGTGCGAGCGAAGGCTCCATGGATGCCAGCAACCTGCTCAAGCCGATGCTGGCGCGGGGCGAGCTGCACTGCGTGGGCGCTACTACTCTGGACGAATACCGCAAGCATATTGAGAAGGACGCGGCGTTGGAGCGCCGTTTCCAGACCGTCCTGGTGGCGCAGCCAAGCGTTGAGGACACTATCTCGATTCTGCGCGGGCTGCGCGACCGCTATGAAATCCATCATGGCGTCAGCATCCGCGACGCTGCCCTAGTCAGCGCGGCGGTCTTGTCTGACCGCTATATCACGGACCGCTTTTTGCCGGACAAGGCGATTGACCTAGTTGACGAAGCCGCTGCCAAGCTGCGCACGGAAATTGACAGCCGACCAGTGGAATTGGACGAGGCAATCCGCAAGCAGACGCAGATGGAGATTGAGTTGACTGGCCTGCGCAAGGAGAAGGACGACGCTTCGAAGGAGCGGACTGCCAAGCTGGACAAAGAGCTGGCTGAGATTCGCGAGAAGGTGGCGGCGTTGCAAGCGCGCTGGGAAGCGGAGAAGGGCGGCATTGCCAAGGTGCAAGAGCTGAAAGCAGCTATGGACCTGGCGCGGACGGAAATGGCCCGGGCTGAGCGGGAGGGCAACTACGCCAAGGCTTCGGAACTGAAGTACAGCACTTTGCTTAGCTTGGAGACTCAGCTCAAGGAGACCGAGGCGCAGCTCCAGAAGACCCAGGACGACCGGTTGCTCAAAGAGGAAGTTGACGAGGAGGATATCGCGGACATCATCAGTCGGTGGACGCATATTCCAGTGGCGAAGCTGATCCAGGGCGAGCGCGAGAAGCTGCTGCATCTCGAAGATGAGCTGCACCACCGTGTGATCGGCCAGGATGAAGCCGTCAGCGCGGTTGCCGAGGCGATTCTGCGAGCCCGGGCTGGTCTCAAGGACCCTAAGCGGCCGATTGGCAGCTTTATCTTCCTGGGGCCGACCGGAGTCGGCAAGACCGAGCTGGCGAAAACCCTGGCCGCTGCGATGTTCGATGACGAACGCGCCATGGTCCGCATTGACATGTCAGAGTACATGGAAAAGCATTCAGTGTCACGCCTCATCGGCGCACCGCCCGGCTACATCGGGCATGATGAAGGCGGTCAGCTGACGGAAGCAGTGCGGCGACGCCCCTACAGCGTCCTCCTGTTCGACGAGATCGAGAAGGCGCATCCAGACGTGTTCAACATCCTGTTGCAAGTCCTGGACGACGGCCGTCTGACCGACTCCCAGGGTCGAATTGTCGATTTCAAGAACACGGTCATCATCATGACCTCGAATATCGGCAGCCAGGAAATTGTGGCGTTTGACGGGAAGGACTTCGCCAAGATGGAGGAGCGGGTGATGGAGCATCTGCGCGCTGCTTTCCGGCCGGAGTTCCTGAATCGGCTGGATGACGTGGTGGTGTTCCATCGGCTTGACCGCGAGCACATCAAATCGATCGTCGACCTTCAGCTTAACGACTTTGGCAAGCGGCTCTCTGCGCTGCGCATTGGCCTGGAGGTCAGCGAGGCGGCGCGGCAGGAGCTGGCATCGGAAGGCTACGACCCTGTTTACGGGGCTCGGCCGTTGAAGCGCGTGATTACGCGTCGCTTGGAGACGCCGATTTCGCGACTGCTCGTCGCCGGCGACGTGATCGAAGGCAAGACGATTGCCGTCGATTACGCCCCTGACAGCGGCTTTGCCTACGACGTCCGCTGATGTTTCGCGGCTCATAGAAGAGGCGGCACTGGCTTCAAACCGGCGCCGCCTCTTTGATTTTGCCGTACGCAGACCCCATCCGAAAAGGATTTTTTAACCACGAACCACACGAAAAGACCTAGGGTGGACTGTCGTCCACAACCAATTTTTTGGCAATGTGCGAAATTTTGTGATGAATACTTGTATGCCCATGTTGTCTTTTAGCCACAGCGACATTTTTGTCTCGCCCTTTCAGGGCTCAAAATTATACATCACCTCACCCAGGGCGTCGCTCGCCCTTGGCGGGCTTCGCTTGCCCTGGGCTGGTATGTCGCGCCCCGTTGGGGCTTTTGCAGCTCTGTAGCTGCTGACGTTGGTGGACGGTAGTGCGAAGACATGTGTCTTCCACAGACTATACAGTAAGGACTATTGACTTATTAAAGTTCAGGTGCGAAGACACGTGTCTGGCACAGGCTTCCGCAGGCTTTCAGCCGGCACAGATGCATTATGCTTATAGTCACATTCCTTTGCGCCGTAGGTGCTTAACCATGCTTAACCCCAGGCTTTAGCCTGGGGGAGGCATGCCCCAAAACTGGTGCCCCGTAGGGGCACTACCGGACGCCTGACAAACCCAACCACTTTGTCAAATCTCACTTTCAGTTCCAAAACTTCGTTCATTAACCAATCCTGAAAATTTGCGGCAATTTGTGTCTGCCTGCATAATTTGCTGCTAAAATACGGCAGGAATCTTTTTGGATGGGGTCGCCTACCTGTTCTGCAAGACCGCCAGCACTGACTGCGCCACATGCCATGCCAAAACAGGCGGGACTGCATTGCCTATCTGCCGTTCCGTTGCTCTTAGGCCAGCAGGAAACACAAAAGAATCGGGAAAAGACTGAAGGCGTGCGGCTTCGCGCATGGAAATGCGCCTTGCCAGAGAATAGTGGAACTGGATGTTCCCGTG